>Ga0315900_10001786_pt1 | contig 34068 bp, 33 predicted proteins | sample LakEriMetagenome_FD_203521 | JGI IMG/M metagenome (GOLD analysis project Ga0315900, IMG submission 203521) | Freshwater fungal communities from buoy surface, Lake Erie, Ohio, United States - Buoy 12 MA114 | ecosystem: Environmental > Aquatic > Freshwater > Lake > Lake biofilm | place: USA: Lake...
GAACTAGTAGATTTAAAAAGTTGTGATGCAAGGTTAGGGTTCAGAATAAGTAAAAATCTAATTGGGTCTGGATTAAGTCACAGAGAAGTGTATAAGAAAGCTTTTGATTCAAAATCAGACTGGGCTTTAATACTTGAAGAGGACGTTTTAATTACTAATTTTAATAAAGAGATTATCTTTAATATTATCGCAAAGCTTGATGATTCACCAACCTTGGTTCAATTATTTACACGGGCATCCCGGATGATGGAAAGATCGTCAGTCATTCAATTAGGCTCTTCTGAAATAATGTATAATTTCAAAAAAAGAATCGTTGGATGTGGTGCTCAGGCTTATTTAATTAATCGCAATGCTTTAAAGTATGCAGTTGACAGCAGAAAATTAAACGGTGCACCAGATTGGCCACCTTGGTCACAATATTGTGAATTTTTTGGAGTCTACCCATGGCTCTTTTATGAAACTAATCTAGGCTCTACTGTTCCTTTGCCAGAAACTGATAAATGCAGATATATTCTTAGGAGATCAGCACAGATTTTTGGATTACATTACTTATATTACAGAAATCAATATACTAATTTAAAAAGTTATATCCGCGAAGAAGTTAAACCTTATTTTATTCATCTACTTTGGAAACTAACCGGGTCTAAATATTATAATAAGGATTCTAAAGGTCCTCAAATTATATAATGCTTAATTAATCCATTTTCTTAGCGGCTTATGCCAAAAATTTGGGGGATAGTATATTTTACCTTCAGTATTTAGGAGTGCTCCAACAAAACTCATTGAAGATCTACTCATAACAAAAAAACCTGCAGTTCTAATAATGTCTATAGCTTTATCGATATCGCCACCTCTAATTATCTTACAATTTCCCTCGAAATATTCTAAAATAATTTCAAATTTATGACCCTGAATTAATATTCCTGAATCACCTTTATAGCTATCAAATTGTTCCCATTCTTTTTTATCTTTATCTAATGGCTTGTAATAAACATCATTTTCGGGTGCATCTGTTAATATAATTAAATCTAAATCATAAATAGATTTAGATTCTCGAACTATTTGTTTAATTTTTGTTAAGAAATAAATATCATCTAACACTCTTACACTTTTTTCTCCTGGTACTACATGCTTAATTGCAACACCTCTACGGGCATGAATAACTATTAATTTCTTATCGACTCTGTAAATATCGGATTTTTTGTTTAGCAAATCAATAGAATACTTATAACTATCTGGAGTTTTTTCTATTATTCTATATGGAATTGTGATTCTCACTAACAGACTATTCTTTGAAAACATATTTATAATTCTTAAGAAGATCAGTTTCCCTAAAGTAGGAGCCATTAAATCTATGACTTTTTCGATGCCGCTAAAATGTGAATCAGATTCATACGAATATTTCTTGTTCATGCCTTTTAAATATTTTTGAATCTCTAGCTCTGATTGAAAGGTATCGAGTTGTGTTGGCATGAGATTAACAATTTCTGAGTGTAAATAATAGAATTTATATTTTTTTGCAATCGAACGAATTGCCATTATTCTTTGGAGTTGCGCAAAATAGCCATCTTGTATTTCTTCATTATTATATGTTAAAAACACTTTACCCATTGATGATTTCTTCCATTTGCATATATTACCATAATCAAAATTCTCATTTGTTTGGAAATTAAACTGTTGACTAGACCATTAATAATTGAGATTTACAAACATTGTTATTATTTAAACTATTAACTTATGTAAGTTTGGTGGATATCAAGTTTAATCTGTATAAAAATAATAGTTATATGTGTAAATTTGAAAATTTTTCCTAATTTCATTTTGGGTTTTCAAATTGTCTAGGCTAAAAGTTGTAATGCCAATATTATTTATTACTGGAAATAAACTCCTATATTTATTCAAATCTTTGTCTAGTAAATATGTTAGAATTAATCTTATTAATGTTCCGTGGGACACTAACAATACCTCTGAAATATCTTTTTTCTGCAATAGATCCAGGATAAATTTGAGGGCTCTGTTCAGTGCGTCTGATCCAGATTCGCCTGACGGGAATAGTGTGTCGGCAGGGGAAACTTGAAATTTCTCCCAGACATCAGGAAATTTATTTTTGAATTCTGTCTTCGTTAACCCTTCAATTTTCCCATAATTTACTTCATTCAAATTAGAATCGACAATTGGTACCAGATTGAGCAATCGAGCAGAAGGTTGTGCGGTGATTATTGCTCTGCTTAGTTCGGAAGTATAAATCGCATCGATATTTTGGGCTTTTGCCCAATTTGCTAACTGAAAGGATTGCTGAATTCCATTAGCAGTTAAACTGATTTCAGCTTTCCCTGAGTACTTATCATCAGCGTGCCAGATTGTTTCAGCATGTCTTACTAGGTGAATTTTCAATTGATTTTACTTAATTTGATAAATTAGGAGAAAGATTTTTTTCGATTCCTTGGCAAATATAATGATAAATTGGTATATGTAATTCTTGTATTCTTGGAGTTTCACTGGATGGAACGTCTATCAGAAAATTCGAATATTTCTGGATTAATCCTCCACTATTTCCTGTCATTCCTATCGTTTTCATACCCATTACTTGAGCGGCTTGTAAGCCAAGTATGACTGATTTTGAATTTCCACTGGTAGAAATTCCCCAAACAAAACCACCTTTAACTCCATTGGCCTTGACCTGGCGCTCAAAGACAGTGTCATAGTTAAAATCATTTGCCCATGCAGTCATAATTATTGCATTAGAATTCAAACAAGCTACGTTCAAAGCTTTTCTGTTTTCATAGAATTTACCGACCAACTCACCAGATATATGAAGTGCATCTGCTGCTGATCCACCGTTACCGAATACCAAAAGTGGTAATCCTCTTGATAAAATATCTGATAACTCTTCAATAATTGAAGCTACAGTTATCTGTAAATCAGTATTTTTAATTATAGATTTAAGTAAGTTTATCTGATTTTCTAATTGCTTTTTCATATTTTTTTATTCATGAGAGAAGTAAACTATTTTAGAACCAGTATTTTCAAAACGAAAAGAAACAAATAGCTTATCTTTAAGCGCTGCTTTAATTGCGTTATGTTTTTCTGTTGGGGCATAAAATAGCATGAACCCTCCACCTCCCGCACCGAGCAATTTACCTCCTATGGCGCCATTTTTCATGCCAATTTCATAAATTTCATCGATACTAGAATTAGAAATTTTATCGGTTAGACTCTTTTTAATCCTCCACTGGGTATCTAAGAGGCTACCAAAAGTGTCAATACTTCCGATCCCTCTCAAATTCGAAAAAGCCTCTTGTGTAAGTTGTTGTATTTCATTTAGCTCTCTATATTTCGAAGGGGTTTCTTTTATTTGATGAGCTGCTATTGCTGGTGCAGACCTGGCAAAACCAGTGAAACAAAGTAATAATTTGCTTTGTAATTCATCTAAGCGTGTTTTGTCAATTATAATAGGATCAACTTCAAACGTATTTTCTGCACTAAATCTTATTCTGTTAAAGCCACCCCATGCAGCTGCAACTTGATCTTGTGAGCCAACTGCTTCACCGATCAAGTTTTGCTCGATATTAATTGCGTTTAAAGCAAGTTCGCGCTTTGTGGGCATGTAATTTTGAAGTGCATGTATTGCATGCAACATTCCTACAGTAAAAGTTGAACTTGACCCTAACCCAGAACCTGCAGGCAGATCAGAATTATGAGCTATTTCAAACCCAGAATTTAGACCTAAAAAAAGTGCACACTCCCTAACTGACGGGTGTTGAATTTCTTGCACTGTTTGCGTTTCTTCGGTCTTATAATATCTAATTCTAAATTTATAATCAAAAAATTTAGGAAGATGGCGAATAGTTATATAACTATATTTGTTGATGCTAGTACTTAATACTTCACCACCATTGTCCATATACCATTTTGGATAGTCAGTGCCACCACCAAAAAAAGAAATTCTAGTTGGTGTTCTACAGATAATCATTTAACGTTCCCTTCGGGTGTTGCATCACGATATGTATTTGCATACCAGTCAAAAGTCAGTTTTAGCCCTTGGGAAATTGAAGTTTTAGGATACCAGCCTATCAGTTTATTAATTTTTGATATGTCTATCATTCGTTTTGGGATCATGGTGGGTTTTGTAGTATCAAAATTTACCTCTATTACCCCGTTATTACTTATATCAATTATGTGTTTGAGCACTTCTTTAATTGTTATAGGAACTCCTGATGCAATATTAAAAATATCAAAATCACTAGTCCTGGGGAAAGTTTCAAGCAATGCATCGATAAAATCGTCTATGAAAAGAAAGTCTTTTATGTCTTCACCATCACCCCAAACTTCAAATGGATTTTCTTTTTCAAAAGCTCTTCTAATCAATGCCGCAATCACTTTCGATTCCTTTTTCTTATATTTATCGAATGGACCGTAAAGATTTCCAGGTCTAACAATCAATGTCGGCATTGGCTTATTTACTTTCGTTGCATACATTTCACACATTAATTCAGAAAATCTTTTCATCCAACCAACAATAAAATATTTTTCAAAAAATTCACCTGTAACATCTTCTTCTGATACAGCGAAATCTGTTAAAGGATAAACCGTGTTGCTACTTATAAAGCAAAATTTCTTTACATTGTTTGCATATGAAGCTGCAAGAATTTGAGAATTCATAATTACATTAGGAGTAAGGTGAACAAGTGGTGTCTTTGTCATTACTTCAGCGCCTGAGCTATTAGCAGCACACATAAAAACATAATCAATATTTTTAGTTACTAAATCACAATCAATCGTGGTTTCTAGGTTTGTTCTTACGTACTCGACACCAATAATTTCCAGTAAGGGATTTGAGTTATGTATGGTACCTCGAACAATTGCACCCGAGCTAACTAATCTTTGAGTTAAGTGAGTGCCTACAAAGCCAGCAGCACCTGCTACCAAAACTTTTTTGCCGGAAAAAAAATCCAATTTACTACCTATCGTTGTAGGAATTGATTGCCCTCAAGTCTAACCCTGGTTCTCCAATAATCTAACAAATCTTGCATTGTTTGCTCAAATGTAAATTCTGCCTTCCACCCAGTGTGCTTGGTAAATTTTTTAGTATTTGGCACTTGTAGATCGGCGTCAATTGGGCGAAGCCGATCAGAATCGATTTCAACCTTTAAATTTTCCTTTATTGAAGAGATTGAAATTAAATGATCAAGAATTTCTCCTACTTCAGTAGTATGTTGCCCACCAATGTTGTAGTACTCGCCTGCAATAGGATTTATTGTTACTAGCATGAAGTAAGCCTTTACTGCATCTCTAACATCTGCGATAGTCCTTAAGCTTTTTAGATTGCCAACCTTAATGATTGGTGGAATAAAATTATTTTCTGCAAGTGCAATTTGCTTTGCAAATGAAGACTCAGCAAACACATCACCTCTGCGAGGTCCGGTGTGAGTGAACATTCTGGTAGTCAAGGTTGTTAATCCATAAGCTTCAGCATAGAAGCGGCCAACCAAATCGGTTCCAACTTTTGAAATGGCATATGGTGAAGCAGGGTGGAAATTACACTCTTCGTCAATGGGGAGTTTTTCCTTTGGCACTCGGCCAAACACTTCAGATGATGAGCAGACGTGGACAATTGCATTTGGCGAAAAATTCTTTACAGACTCAAGTACTCTTACTGTGCCTTGAATATTTGTTTCTAGAGTATCTAATGGGGCGCTAAAACTTGTTTTTGGAAAACTTTGGGCTGCTAAATGAAATACATAATTGGGTTTACTTTTCTTAATTGCTTCATCTATTGACATTGAATCTCTAAGATCGCCATAAAAAAATTTAATTCTTTTGTTAGAATTTACTTCCTTTATATGGTGACTTATATTGTCTAATGGACTTCGCCATCTAAGTAATCCATGTATTTCCCAGTCTGTATTGGCAAGCAAGTAATCTACAAGATGGGATCCCACCATTCCAGTAATTCCAGTAATGAAGGCAGTTGTCATTATTAACCAAGTGTATAGTAAAGATAATTATAACTTGAAGTAATTTTGTTTTTGTAAGTACTCATCCTTGTTCTCAAGGAACCATTTCCAGGTATTTTCTAGGCCTTCACGCAGTGAGGTCTTTGGATCATAATTTATCCACTCTCTGGCTCTTGAGATATCCATTACTCGTTTTGGGAAGCCCGCAGGCTTAGATGAGTCGAATTCAAATTCGAAGTCAATGAATTCACGCATTGTTTCTACTAACTTCCGAATTGAGTAACCTAGTCCGCTTCCTAAATTAACAAAATCTCCTCGAGTTCCATAATGCAATGCTTGGATAGTTCCAATTGCCACATCAGTGCTATATGCAAAATCCCGTACAGCACTTCCATCACCCCAAACCTTTAGTGGCTTTTCGCCATTGGCTATTCGCATCATCAAGCTTGGTATAACCATGGCATTCACTGGATCAAAATTATCCCCTGGTCCATAAACATTGCAGGGCCTAACAACTGCCCAGTCAAGACCATACTGCTGCCGGTATGCCTGTATTTGTAGTTCTGCCATACGTTTTGCCCAGCCGGGGAACATATCTTGTGGTGCACCTTCTCTATTTTCAGTTTCAATAAATACTTCTGCACTTGAATAGGCTCCTATTGAGCTTGTATAAACCAATTTTTTAACATTATTTCGTCGTGCTGCTTCAAGTACATTTGTGTTAAACATAAGAAGTGGTACAAAAAAACTTGCAGGCTTAGCCTTCGTTACTTCAATTGATCCTTTTACGCCAGCTAAATGCAAAACGTAATCAATCCCTTTGGTTTGGTTGATACAAAAATCTAGGTTTGTTAAATCACCATAAACTAAATCAATATTTGGATCTAGTTTTACCTTATCCAGTGATGCAACTCGTACTTGGGCACCAAGCTCTAGGAGCAATCGGGAAACTTCTCTACCTATTAGACCTGTTCCACCAGTAACCAAAACTTTTTTATCTTTGAATGATGGCTTCAACTCTTTTAACATTATTTCCTCCACTGTATTAGAGTATAAATTTAATTAATTAATTTACTTCAAATTTAAAGAAAATAGCTAGTTTTATGAATTCTAAAAAGGCCCCTTAAATTTGCGATAGAAATCTCTATAAGACTCACCTTCAGGTAATTTCTCAACATTTTTACCACAAACTTCTAAAGCCGACTTCACGAGTGTTCGAACAGAAGGGTAAAACATGTCTTCTAATGTTTTCCCGGTTGGACATGGTGTCTGCTCCATACCCACTGTTTGTATTGGAGATTTTAAAACCGATGGATTTTTTTCACAAATAATTCTAGAAACCTCTGCTCCAACTCCATATGGTGCCCAAGAGGTGTCAGCAACAATTAACCTGCCAGTTTTTGAGACACTTTCGAAAATAAGTTTTTTGTCTGGGTGCGATGTTGACGTCATGTCGATTACTTCAGCATTAAGTCCGTAGTTTTCTTCCATAAACTGGGCAGCGCGCAAAGATTCCAAAACCATGATAGAAGTTGCAACTATGGTTAAATCTTTTCCTGCTCTTTGAACTGTTGAACCATTTAAGTAATTTCCATGATTAAGTTCTAATTTGAAATTGATATCATATAGGTTTCTGTGTTCGAATGAAATAACTAATCGGTTTCTATTTTCAATCTCATGCTTATAATTTTCAATTACTGAATTTGCAGAATGAGGCATGATCACTCTAATTCCAGGAACATGAGAGAACAATGACTGCGGGCTTTGAGCATGCTGAGCACCTTGCCCCCAGCTTCTCCCAACAATCATTCTAATTAGGCCAGCGGGTTTAAATTGACCGCCAAACATATACTGGTACTTAGCAAAAAGATTTATAATTTGATTCATTGCAACAAAAGAAAAATCTGCTCGGATATGCGTCATAATTGGATAGAGACCATTTAATGATGCCCCTAATGCGAACCCCGTCATCATTTCTTCAGCAATTGGAGTTTCAATCACTCTTTGCTTACCGTACTTCTCAAGTAAGCCAGTGGTAGTTCCAAAAATACCTTTAAAATCTCCAATTCCTTGTCCAATTAAAATTGAGTCTGAGGTTGATTCCATTGCAAAATTCATACAACTATAAATTGCTTCTGCGTAGGTTTGTTCGGCATTTTGCTTTAAACTACTCATTGGATTACATTCGTGTACAAATCTGCCAACTCTGGGAATGGAGAATTCTTAGCAAATTCAATGGCTTGATCTATCTCTAAATCAATTTTATTTATAGTTTCAATCTCAAATTTCTTCGTAATTAATGGATCTTTAGCCGACCAAGCTAAATAATCACTTTTTGATCTATAACCTGCTCCAAAATCTTCTGAAATTCCGACGTGCTCTTTATACCTAAATGCTTTTAGCTTGACCCAAGCCGGTTTTTTTCTGGTTTTAACTTCCAGATATATACCTTGCATAAATTTGGAAACCGCGTCAGGATCCTGTGTATCATTTAATGAGTAAGTAAGAAACCCGTACGTTTTCGCATGGTTCTCCAAATCAAATGATTGTCTTTCTTTCTTAGTCGTGTGTACCGCAAGATCATTATCTTCAATAACAAAAATTATTGGAAGATTATGCAAGGACGCAAAATTCAATGACTCATGATAAATGCCCGCATCTGCAGCCCCATCACCTATTACACAAATTACAATATTTGATTTCTTGTGGATTAAATTTGCATAGGCAGCTCCAACTGCATGTGGCAGCGTGCTCGCAACAATTGCAGATGTTCCCATGAAATTTACGCTGGAATCGGCTAGGTGCATTGATCCACCTTTTCCCTGGCAGCAACCTGTCTTACGCCCCATTAATTCAGCCATAAAAGCCTTCAAATCGCCACCCTTGGCTAAATAATATGCATGACTTCTGTAGGTTGTAAATAACTGATCTTCGATAGTTAAATTGGCACAAACGCCAACCGCTAAAGACTCTTGACCAATGGATAAATGAAGTGGACTTTGAATCAAATCAGATGGATAAATTTCAATTATTTTATCTTCTATGCACCTAATAAAATAGGCTCTTTCCAATAAATTCGACGATTTAATCACACTGCATCATACCCTATCCTTGGAATAACACTTCAGTAATAAGTTGGAGTAACTAATGTTTGGTTGCAAAAAAAGAAAATTTCATTTGAACTTCAGGATCCTAAAATTCGCCTAAAAAAGCACTCTCTCCACCATCAATAGCGATCGAGGCTCCGTTTATTAAACCCGCTTTGTCTGATGCAAGAAAGAGAACAAGATTCGCTATCTCTTCGGGAGAGCCTAATCTCCCTAGCGGCAATTTTTCAACAAATTCATCATATTCTTTTTTGTTAAGCTCCTTCAATTCCGCCCACCCTGTTTCCGGAATCATAACTGCACCAGGAGCAATACTATTGAAAGTAAGCCCCTTTCGAGTAAATTCCTTTTGTTTAGCTAAGTTCTTCATTAAAACATTTTGAGCTACTTTAGCTATGTTAAACCACGGACGACCACCTATATAATTCCCGTAAATCGAGGTCACTGTTATAACTCTACCCCAATTTTTCTGTAACATTTTTGGAATTGCCAAGGTTGTGAATTGTGTAGCCGCACCTAAATTTTTTTGCATCACTTCATTCCAAGTATTCAAAGGAGTTTTGGTGATTTCTTCAAACCCCCAACGCCCTCCACCCCCTACATTATTTATCAGAATATCTACACCTCCCCATGTCTTTTCAATTTTTTCCCAAGCGTAATCTATTTCTTTAGAATCAAGTACATCACATTTCAACGCAAGAAATTCACCACCAATTTTTTTGTGCACTTCTTTTTGCTGATTCAAGTGGATTTCTGACCTTGAAAGAAATGCGATAGAAACTCCCTCGGAAGCAAGAGCTTCGCAAATAGCTTTCCCGATTCCGTGAGTTCCTCCAGTAATTAATGCTTTCTTTCCTTCTAATTCAAAATTCATTAGGTAGGTTTCCATACAAGAAGGTTGTAGCCCTCCATCATTAATGAACCAAAATTCAATCTCTGTTTAGTCACAACTTTGGCCTTGCCGCTTTGTTCAAAATCTTCAATACATCTTATTAATCCTGAACTGTATCCTCTTTGGCCTTGAAACCATGCCGCCAAATAGTCTTCCAAAATTAATGGATTATAAAGTTCTATCATTGGCTCTATGTGTACGCAGATCTCAGGTTTTTGGCCATGAAAATAATCGATGATAGGTAAAAGATTGCTTCCTAATTGTTCTAAAGAACCGAAGGTTAGTATTCCGGAGTTAGGCGCTATTTCTAAACGACTCTTGCCTGGGTTTATCATATCAAATAAACTAGGATTCAAATTTATAGATTCTTTCTTGCTAACTTCATGCATTAGTTGAACAGAGCTTTTCACAAAGTCCGTACCAAAAAGTTTTAATTCTGGCTTCAACTTTCCAAAATGCAGTAAATTAAATCCTGTACCAGCGCCAAATTCATAAATCGATTGAACTGTCGAAAAATAAGTTTCCAATAGATAACTTCTTAATACGGAAACATAATTCAACTCAAAATTTTCATCTTCAGTTTTGCAATATTTACCTAACCATCTAATTGGTTCACCTGAACGGATAAATTTTGGCACTAACGCCTTGGGATTACCTTTTGATTCTAGATACAGACCAAGATTTTCAGCCCATCCAGTTTCCCATACCTGAGACCGTTCAAAACTGGCTATCTTTTGCTTGTCAGCTTTTATCTTTTCAATGATTCGGATTATAAGGCTGTCTCTATCACTTCCAGTTATTTCTTGTAGCGAGAAGTCATATGCGTCAATTATTTTTTTTGTAGGCTTAGGGAGCATATGTTTTTCAATACCAAAAGAAACTGCAAATTTATCGTATGGATTGTCCATATAAAAATGATAGCATTCGGTAAGTTAAATTGCAGCAATTAGCCAATCATAAAACCATATTTGCAAAAGTTTCAATAATTGTATGTTAAAGACTCTTAAAAATCTTGTTTTAAAACCAGTGCATCAGATTGATTATTTCAAGTTTTGTGTTTAGCTGCGGAATACTCTTTGAATAGTTCATCATATGGTGCTTTTTAATCCATGGATCTTTCGATACCCTTGGACTGATCTATTTTGAGTAAAATGCCTCTTACATGAAAAACTCCTATAAATATTTCTAGTGTCCGATACAGTACTTTGAGAATTCTGTGAGCGTTTTTATTAACTCCTATTGGATTTTTTATGAAGTAATCTGGATTTTTAGCAATTTTTGGCAGGTTATCTCTAATTTCATAATAGTATTTGAAATAAACAGCAAATTTCTTATCATTTTGAATCTGTTTCCAAAAAATAGAATCAGTTTTTTCGATCCCATTCATAAGCGTAAAAAAATATGAAAATCTCTCATATGCAAATGCAACCAATGCGATTCTAAGTAACTTATCAGATGGACAATCGGAAATTTCTTCAAATTTCTTTTTTGTATTCATGAGTTGATTGGATCTGACAAGATACTTTATAAACAGAGACTCTGTAACTGTGGTGAAGCCCTTACCTACCATAGGGCCGGGATACCATTTTTGAAAACCAAAAAACTTAACAAATCTAAAAGATTTATCAGTCAAAAATGCCATTTGCTCATCGAATAAACCTTGGTCTGAGTAAATCTCGAAAAACTCTGATTCTGTTATAACAGCGATAAGATCTTTAAATGCAAGTCGTGAGGATTGCATTACTTCAAGTTCTGCACCTTGAATATCCATTGAAAGTACGTCTGGGGAACTAGCTAAGCCTGCTTTAATTATCTCATCCACAGTAGTCACATTTGTTTTCACAACTTTATCTAATTCGGTATTTTCTCCCCATGTCATCATATTTTTATAAATTCCACCCCATTTAGAGAAACCCGGGTTATCTAAAGCGGTTAAGCTTGAAGGCTTAAGCAAACTAGAACTTAATTCAAATTTATTAATATAGAAGTCTCTAGTTTCGCTTTTTCCAGCTAATCCTATTTGAACTTTCTTCACTTCCCAGTTCGGATTATCTTGCTGGACATGTAGTGTAACTACTTCTCCACTGTCACCAGTTCTAATTTCAAATAGATAGATCTCAAATTGAATACCAGGAAGTTTAAGAATTTTCTCGACAGGGCCAAGATCTAATCCCCCCCCTCCCACATGCCAAATGGTAAATTTCATACGCAATTGTAACAACTTTACTAAATTGTTACTGCTCCTTTCGTGTTTTTACAAAAATAATATTTTCGTGAGAGTTATCTTTAGGGTCCCACAAGGGCGAAAAACCAAAACTATAAAGGTATTTTCTTATTTCTTTATATACAGTGCCCCCATGGTACTCCTCTCTAGTGCTAACTTCAACTTCTAAAGAACTTGGTAAAGTAAGTAAATTGCCTGCACCTTTACAAACATCAAGTTCTGCACCTTGTACATCAATAACCCAGTGATTATATCCCTTAAGTTTCCTAACACTAAATATTTTATCGAGCCTCTTCATTTCTAAATATATTTTGCCAGTCATGCGTAGATTAACTAAACCTACATCTTCGCCAAAATTATAAATAGAAGAGGAAGCAAGCTCATTACTCGATAAGTAGAAAGGTGTTTTAACGCCATGCTTGTTACCTAAAAGTGCAAGAGTTGCGACTTGATTTTGGATATCTTTTAAATTACTTTCTAACACCTCGTAAACTTGTGGATTTGCTTCAACCCAAATTACATTGGCATTCTTGCTTTTATAATATTGGATTTCTTGCCCATAGTGTGCGCCTATATGAAGTACGTTAGAAGATTCAACCAAGTTGTCGCGAATATTAGAAATCAACTCTTCATATTTTTTAGGTTGTTTACTGAAATATATTCCTTTTTTTTCAAAAATATTTTTTATTTTTTGATTCATTTTTAACGTCAATTCTATTTTAGACTAATTATATCTAATTACTATTAATGGCCAAGAAATTTGTAGTACTGAAATATTCATCCTCCTCAGAGTAAAGTGGAATGGGAATTGCGCCTAGTTTTGTCGAACCTGCACCAGAGCTTTTTCCTTGTGAGTATTTCATATCAATCTCGATTACTGACGCAAGGTTACTATCCCGCTTAACTACTTCTCGGATAATTTTTCGAAAGATTCTATTCAATAATGGTTTCACGATTAAGTGTAGCCGATTTAATCTCTTTGATGTTCAAATCAGTTGATACGTGCGCCCGCAGGGATTCGAACCCCGAACCTTCTGATCCGTAGTCAGATGCTCTATCCGTTGAGCTACGGGCGCAAAGTGTAAGCAGTGGGAAGTCTAGCGATTTATTAAGACCTGCCCAAACTAATTAGACGTTTCCAATCAACCTCTTTTACACGAGGTTTTCCTGCTATTTCACCAGATATAACTTCTGAAGCGTTAATTTTTTCCCACTCTAGTTGATCAATAATCTCATGTCCTGATTTCAATATTGCTGTAATGCCTTCAGAATCTTTAGGCTCTTTTAAGTTTTCAATAATTAAATCCACAACATCGCTGGAATCACTTTTATTTGTTCCAATGACACCAGTTGGTCCCCGTTTTGCCCAGCCAGTTGTGTAAACATTATGTTCAATATAACCAGCAGTGTTTTTCATTCGACCATTTTCGATTGTGATTCCAGGGTAGTCAGCTGAGTCATAACCTATTGCAGTAATTACTAACCCGGTTTTTATTGTAAAAGTCTCTTTGGTAGGAAGTATTTTTCCGTCCTCAACTTTATTTATTACGAATACAACCTCTTCAACTTTTTCATTACCTTTGATCGCGATTGGCGTTGCTAAGAACTTAATCTCAAGCTTTCTATTAACTCCCTTTTTTGAGTGCTCTGCGATTAGTTTCATTGCCTCTAAATTATTTCTTAAGTCCTTCTCTATCTCGCCGCCAATATTTGCTCTTTCAGTAGCCTCCTTAATCTGCTTTTCATCTATATAAACATCGGTATTTTCAAGCTTTGGTAAATCACGTAGCTCAGGTGCCGTAAAAGCTGCATGCTCTGGTCCGCGCCGACCACAAACTATTACGGTGCGAATGTTGCTATGTTTCAATTTTATCAATGCGTGTTCGGCTACATCTGTTGGATCAAGCTCGGTTGGATCAATCGCTAACATTCTTGCCACATCCATGGCAACATTTCCAGCACCAATTACCACTGCGACATCACTAGATAGATCAACCTCAGTGTTTACATAATCTGGGTGAGCGTTATACCAAGGAACAAAATCTGCAGCAGATATCGAGTTTGATAACTCCTCACCAGGTATTCCTAACTTTCGCCCTTTAGATGCCCCTGTTGCCAAAACCACAACGTCATACTGCTCCCGCAAATCTTTAAGTGAAACATCTTTTCCTACCTCAACATTGGCAAATAATCTAAAGTTGGGCTCCTTGGCAATTTTTTCAAAGACCTTTGAAACTGTTTTAATTTTTGGATGATCTGGTGCTACGCCACTTCTTACCAAGCCCCATGGAGTGGGAAGCCTTTCAATCATGTCTATTGAGAATGATAGATTTTCGCCTTGAGCATTTTGTAGTGCCTGCGCCGTAAAGTAGCCAGCCGGACCAGCACCTACAATTGCAACTTTATATATCAATATATTCTCCTATTTAAAATTTATAATCTGCTTTTAGGATAGATTATAACTCAAATTTGTAGGAATCTTTTTGACTGTAATTTATTACCCATAATGCAGGCTTAATTCAGTCAACTTTTAAATAATAGAAATACTAGGTAAAGTGCTAGAAATACAATATATTTACGAAGTGAAGACCGCTCTCATAACTGGTAGCACAGGATTAATAGGTAATGAATCGGTTCGTTTTTTGCATGATAAGGGTTACAAAGTAATTGGGATTGATAACAATCTTAGAAAATATTTTTTTGGAAACAACGGAGACACGACGCCTGTTAAAAATGAATTACTTAGTCAGTATAAAAATTATGTACATACTCAAATAGATATTCGTCATTTAGAGGAACTAGAGAAAGTTTTTCTTGAATACGGACGGGATATTGAAGTTATTATTCACGCTGCCGCGCAGCCCTCTCATGATTGGGCAGCCACTGAGGTATTCACTGACTTTGGCGTAAACGCTAATGGCACTTTAAATATCCTGGAAATGTTTAGAAAGTATTCGGCTAGTGCAACTTTTGTTTATATGAGCACGAATAAAGTTTATGGCGATTTTACAAATAACTTTAACTTTGATGAAGGGGGGCTTAGATGGAGCCTTTCTAAAGGATCTAAGTATGCGGCAAATGGTTTTGATGAATCGATTCCTGTAGATGGTTCATTGCATAGCCTGTTTGGAGTTAGTAAATTATCTGGTGATTTACTTGTTCAAGAATATGGTCGTTACTATTCATTGAAAACGACTTGCTTGCGTGGCGGGTGTTTGTCTGGGCCAACACATAAAGGTGCAGAGCTTCATGGATTTTTATCATACTTAGTCAGGTGCGCTGTGGCAGGAGATAAATACACAATTTTTGGTTACAAAGGTAAACAAGTTAGAGATAATTTGCATAGCGCAGACTTGGTTTCAGCTTTTTGGGAGATAATTAAGAAGCCTGGAATAGCGCAGGTTTATAACGTAGGCGGAACGGTTACATCAAATATTTCAATATTAGAAGCCATTAAGTACTTGGAATCTTTAGGGTTTAAGCTAAATTATGAAATATCTGAAAAAAACAGAATTGGTGACCATATTTGGTGGATTTCAGATATGAGTAAATTTAAAGATGACTACCCAAACTGGAATATCACCAAAAATTCTTATAATATTATTGATGACACAATCGAGGCCTATTTAAAGTTGAAGTAGATTAGAAGCTGAATCAATAAATTTTTTTCCGCAATTTTCTAAACTGTATTTCGAGGTATTTAGATCTGAAAGAAATTTATAACCGTTTTCTCGGATTTTTTGTATATCTATTTTTTCAGTCACTTTAATTGTGGACTTGATCTCATCTAAAGAAGCATTGGAAGAAATAACTACTTTTTCTAAATCTTTGTCATAATCTAAATTTGGTCCAACATAAATTGGCACTGCACCTGCATAAATACTTTTCCAAACTTTTTCAGAAATATAATCTAAATCGTTTTCAATCACTATTGAATAATTGTAATGCTGAAGGTTTTCAAGATTCTCTTGCATATGGCCCTTTACCAAAGAGTAGCTATGCCAAAAGTCTGAAAAATTCTCATTAAGATTTAAATTTTTGGTAAATCCATGTAGTCTTAAAGTGAACAGGCGCCTCCTTAACTCAATACTTTTGTTTTTGTTCCATTCAACGCCATAGAGATCAAGGTCTAGTGGACGCTCAGATTCAAAGTATTTTATTAAATGTCTTCTAATTCCGTACTGACTTCTATTTGATGCAGAAAACTTATGTTCATTTACAATTGCCCATTTCTTGGTGCGGTTTATATTGCTCCTTTTATACTCTGGAAGAGTTACAGGCAAATCAAACCAATGCTTTAAATTTAACCGTTCGGCTCTATATCTAGACAGTGGTAAAACTGCGTGAAATTTTCGCCAAACTTTTGCCCGATATAAATCTGGTCGTACTACCTCTGGCTCTACTAAGACTAAAACTTGGTTTCGCTTATTAGAAAACTGATGCGCTTTTGGATCAACAATAAACTCGAAATCAAAATTTATTTCATCTGTTACTGTAATTCCTTGGAAAGAACCATTGTTTTTAATTTGTGCTGCAAAATCCCCACTAAACCCTGTTAACTTGATGCGCATTCATCAATTATATGTTAATTTTCGCCCATACTTAGGATTCGTCAATAAATTTTGTTGTGGCTATTTTTTACATACTGCTTGGGGAACTCGCCCAGAAAAGTTTTGTACTTCTGAACAACTAATGATTTGCTAATTATTGATTATTATTATCACCTAAAATATCTACTGATATAATCAACTTTAGTTATTTTTATTTCTGGCTAATTTAATTGTTTGGCAACCAATAAACTTGCCCTTAAAACTACGATTTTATATCTGAGAGCTATTCTTTTTTTGGCGGAGACGAGAGGATTTGAACCTCCGAAACCCTTTAGGGGTTAACCTCATTAGCAGTGAGGCGCACTCGACCGGGCTATGCGACGTCTCCTTGTACATAGGTAGTTTACACGCTTGTAAGACCAGGTACCTAAAGGCAATTTTCTCTAATTTAAGGGTAAAACTAGGGCAGAAAGTTAGTGCCCAGAATCTCTTATAGCCTCGATTAGTTGGCTAAGGCCACTCATTTCAAAGTTTTCTTTCAGCCATGCTTCGGAGTAGCCATCGAACTTTCCTGCCACTTCTTTGGGTCCGAGCTTTGCTCCATTCTTTTTCAAGTAACGAAGCATGTCTGTTTCCCATTCTTGAGCAATTAATCCATCCATAGGTCCACGTACTTCTAGAACTTCCCAACCTAATTTCTTATGTTGTTGAAGTCTTCGGTCGGGATCATTTGTTAGTCCTATTTGATACATGTCCCAATGGGGATGACTCAAGAAATATAAGTAGCCTTCCTTATTTTGATCATAGCCAGAAGCGGAACAGCTTGGACACCCAACTTGATTTCCACCCGTTCTCGAATAAATTGCTGCCTTCCAAGTATGCCCTTCTGCACACTTCCAAAATACTTTCGCTCCACTCCCAACTGTCTCTGTTTTCGGATCCCAACCATGTGCCTGTATCGCGATATCAGGTCTGAGTGTTTGTAGGTCATTAAATCCTGGCCAAGCGCTACCGCCTTCGCAAAAAGGGCATCCGGTATTTTCAACTTTTCTCTTATTGGGTGAAGTTCTCCAAATATGACCTAGTTTGCACTTCCATTCATACTTCCCATTATTTCCTGAATTAATTTTTGATGGATCCCAGCCAAATGCCTCAGCTGCCATTGAAGGGTGTGTTGTAGCCATGTCATTTATTCCAGAAATGGTTTTTTGATTGCTACAAATAGGACAACCATTACCCTGCCAAGTTCTACTACCCACTACCGCCTTCCATTCGTGCCCTTTTGAACATCTCCAAAGTAACTTCTGTTTGCTTCCAGCCATAATCATCGTTGGATCGCAATCTTGAGCCTCTTTTGCAATTTCAGGAAACAGAGTTTGTAAATCATTCTCACCTGGTATTACATCCCTGCCTGAACATTTCGGGCAGCCCACTCCTGTGTTGTTTCGGCTTCCAATTGCAGCTAGCCAAGTGTGGCCATAGCTGCATCGCCACTTCATTTTTTTAGTAGTCGAACCGGAAGTGAATTTTGTTGGGTCCCAACCGTCGGCCTGTGCGGCAAGGTCTGGGTTAGTTGTTGCTAAATCATTTACTCCAACTTGAATTTGAAGGCCGTGGCAGACCGCACATCCGCCTCCTCTAGTTCGTGCTGATACTGCAGCTCTGTACTCATGGCCTTTTTTACAGCTCCAAGAAAACTTCTTATCGCTGCCTTTGGTAAGAGTTGTTGGATCACCATCCAATAACTCTTTTGCGATATCTGGATGCGTAGTTTCTAAATCGTTAAAGCCCCTTAAAACTTTGTGCCCAGAGCAAAATGGGCATCCACCACCAGTAATTGCACGAGAAGCAACATCTGCCAAGAAAATGTGACCCAATTTGCATTTCCATGAGTACTTCTTTCCAGAGGATCCCGCCTTAACCGTTTGGGGATCCCAACCATCTGCTTCTGCAGCAATTTCGGGATGAGTCGTTGCTAAATCTGTTTCGCCTTTTATTGCATAAAATCCTGAGCAATATGGGCATCCAAAGCCCTGAGTTCTTGAACGAACGACAGCACTCCACACATGATTGCTAGAACATTTCCACGCAAGTTTTTTTCCACTGCCTGGAGTTACATCAGCTGGATCCCAACCAACTGCCTGTTTTGCTAGCTCGGGGAAAAGAGAGGCTAGGTCAGTCTTTCCCTTAACACTTTTTTTCCCAGAACAAAACGGACAAGAGTCATTTCGTTTTGTTCTGTTTCCTACAATTGCTTCCCACTTGTGTCCTTCTTTACACTTCCAGGGAAGTTTCTGTCCGCTGCCAGGAGTTACTTCACTTGGATCCCATCCATCGGCCTCCGAAGCAATGGCCGGATGGCTTTTTGATAACTTGGGCGAACTTAGAGCCATAATCCGAGTGTGCACCAAAGCACTGACATCAGCAATTAGTCACGACTCCAGTAAAACTCCCCGTCGCATTTCATGATTTTTACACACATAGCATCCAAAGAAACAGCTCCGTTGTACTGCTCCCCCTCGGCTCCCCAAGTGTTTGTTCCAACCACATTGCCTTCGTTATCAACAAGCGGGCCACCACTATTACCGTGTGAGATAGCTGCGGTAATAAGGATGTCTTTATCTGTTGTATTCAGTACGTTTCCAAAGGCTACTGACCCTTCGAATCCATCAGCGGTTCCAACTGCCATAACCCAATAGCCTGCATAAGGCATCCACTCCGAAAGATGAAGAGGCTCTAGCTTGACTGTTGTACCGATTACAGCAAGATCGTTCTTTTTATCCCAACGATCAATGTATGCAGAAAACTCTTCACCACCAAGAGTTTTAACCATCACTTCACCAACGCCATTTAAACAATCTTCAATAACGTGATGATTTGTGATTAAGGAAGTTGGATATTTATCTTGCTGGGAAATTGGAAGTGAAATGGCCCAGCCACTACCTTGAGAATATCTATCTTCTGTGTAGTCACAGAAAACTGTGACCGTAGAAGCTTGTACACGATCTACTAAGCCTTCAATACTTCTTGGTTGTACGAAACCATCTTCAGTTGGGTCAGAATTGTTGTAATGAAGATACGGACCTATTCCAAGATAAACACCAGTGCCACCAAGTAAAAGTGCGATGATGGCGAGCGTCCCAGCACCTCTCTTTGTAATTCGATTAAAGAAAGTAAAAGGTTTCCTGATTAAGGCCACTGCCTTCTTAATCCGTGACGGACTGTCAGTAACACCTGACACTACTTCTGTTCCATCAAGACTTAACCCTACGGGGGTCAGATTTTCATTTTGGAAAATAAAATCTGCAAGTTCAGTAGCGTATTGCCTACGCTCTTCTACGCTCATCTCAGCAAGTGGTTTGGGGATGGGGAAGTAACGCTTCTCAATCTCTTCATTCTCAGACATCAGATTCTCTATTCCGTAGTGGGTGGAGTGATCTCAGGTTTTGATGGAGTGCACAGAAGAATGAAGTTATAAATTGGAACCAGAATGAACCAACCACTCTTTCCCACATCATTCATGCGGCGCACTGCAACAGCTAGATAAGGCAAAATAAGAGCTATAAAGGCAAATGCGCCAACAAATTCAATGCCATAAAAGCCATCTATTCCACCTGCAATGAAGGTGACCGCATAGAAGAATAGGAAGAAGCTCCAGAACTCTTTGCGTGTAGCTCTTCCTTGAAAATCAACATACTTTGTAAGTGAACTGCCAATGAGGTTAAACATCTTCTACTCCTTAGATTTCTATCGTGGTTGTTGGTGAAAAAGTACGCTCTCCCAGTGACAAGACATAGTCAGACAGCTGGGATGCATAGTCATTCTTTTCCGCTGTATTCATTTTCCTCAGACATCTATGAATGGGGCTGTATATCCGTGCATTTGCGTTGAAAAAGGTTACGGTGATCACTTGTCGCACCCAATGCCATCACCGTCACGATCAAGCTTGTGAACGTCCTGACCAATAACCTTGACCGGAGCTAGACCTAAACGCTTTAGGTCTGGGCAATCCAAATCAGAGGAAGAAATTGGAACACAGCCTGCATAGTTTGGATCACATTTCATCCCTGTTGATGATGCGCTCGCAGTGGTTGTAACTGCTGTGCTGAGAGTTGTAACTGCATCATTCGGCGTGAGTTGGGTCCCGGGGCAGCTCTTCCATAAACCAATCGACTTAGATTTTGCTGTCTGAGCCGCTTTGAGAATTTGCGTTGAATACTGCCCTTTGTCTCCTTTGTAGAAATAAGGTGCTGCTGCACCGATCTCCACCAGTTTGAGATTGATATTTGTCTTTCCGATAAATACATACCGCAGCAGCCGACCGTACCGATCTACTTTGTCTAACTTTGGATCTGTCTTTAGCGAAAGTTGTCCTGGGGTATTCAGGAGTTTGACCAATGCACTTCTAGCTTCCTGGCCATAACACTCAGCTGGAGAGAGTTCAGGTGTATCTATCTGCAAAAGCCTGACCTTTTCCCCACTACTCAGCGTGATTGTGTCCCCGTCATATACCTTGGTAATTGTCGTAGCTGCGCTCGCTGTATATCCACCGGAGATTGATACTCCCATAGCAATTAACGCGGTAGCTACTAGAACCTTTTTCTTCATCGTGAGCCAACTAGTTCTGCTGTACTGAATTCAAGTCCCGAAGTACGAAAATCCAACTCCGATGCTTGAAGAGCCGAGTGTGCACCACTCATCTCGTCACGACGAGATTGGATGTTTGCATCACGATAAACCGCAACAGCTTCTTCATACTGAGCACGAAGAAGAATCTTCTTGCTTTCAAGTACCTCGAGTTCACGATCAAGCATCTTTGATGTATCGATATCTGATTCTTCTACTGATGCGCCTGACTTTAGCTTTGCACTGTTGCGACGATTCTGAAGGTTACGAAGGAACCAGACCTTGCGCTTAGCGCGAGCAACTGCACTTTCAATTTCCGAATAGTGCATGAATGAGATAACTACTCCAACACCAATGAATGTAAGTTGAAGCAGTGTGTAGAAGATCCAAAGGTAAAGGATTTTTCCATCCTCTGACATTCCCGTTAGGTTTCCTGATGTCAGAACGCCGTTGCGTGCACGGATATTTGATAGGAAAGTAATTGTTGCAACTACTAGAACTCCAACTACTCCAAACATCACGTGGTAAATGCCAGACTTTGGACGATTACGATCAAATAGTGACTTGAAGTAGATACCTAGGATGTGAGCAGCTCCTACTGATAGACCACTTACTGCCAGGGTGACGATGAGTGAAGTTCCTACTTTTTCGCCAAGCAGCACTCGAAATGCTGGTGCTGTAATTGTGAACTCGCCAATAAAGAGCAAGAACAAGAATGGAAGATAGAAAGTGTTTCCAATCTGACGGATACGAGCAAATTTCGCCATAGGCACTTCTTCTGCTCCACCATCAAGCTTGGCCTGTACTGAAGCTAATTCCGCTTGAGCAATAGCCAAGTTGTCCGCAAGAGCTTGAGACTTACCTTTTTCTTGGATTTCATTTCTTATTGCGTTTACCTTCTGTGTCTCCTTATTGAGTTTCTTCTCTTCTAGCTCAAGATCTAGCTCTCTACCGAATGCTGCATATTGACGTTGCAACTGCATTAGATATGGAACGCTGTTGTGCTCCCATTCTTGGCGTGGAATCTGATTCTTTCCATCGCGACGTCCTTGCTTGCGTGCATCCTTGATTACTTCCTTTGGTGCTGATGAAGTTGACTTACTTTTCATTTTATTTCTCCTATTTCTATTGGTTTGGTTGATTAGAAGCCTGAGAGATCAGACTGCTCTGTTACGTTTGTTATGCCGATTTGATTTAAGTAACAAGTCCAGTACGACTGAACTTGATCCAGTGTTTTTGTATTAACTTTTGAATTGCGAGCGCCAACAATCACTACATTTACAGGTGAGTAATCGTTTGACGCATTTCCTGCATCTTGTACTGCCATGTTGCAAACACCATTGCTATCAAGTCCAGCCAAACGTCGAGGAAGAGTGAGTGAGACTTCATCGACCATGTCTGAAGCGATAACAAGAGTGAGGCGTGCTGATGGATTTTCTGCTTTTGCTGTTGCTAAGTTCCTCAAGCTAGCTTCAACGGCACCTTTGACATCAGAACCCATTTCAATTCCTGGGTTAGCTACAAAGTCTTGAAGTCGCTTGAAAGATGTTGCTGTTTGTTTTGCATCTTGGCAGATGATGCCTGCTGGGTACTTAAGAGCATCAGGGAGAAGTTGTTGACGACCCAACAGCTCCACGACCTTATTCACACAATCTGCCTGATTGGCTTCAAGTGCTGAGTCCTGCCAAATCTGTGTACGTGCGTTGACTAAGCCATCCCAGAGTTGAAGAGCTCCCTCTAGGTTTGGTGTCTTCTCCTTGATGTATTCATAAAGGCTCTGGCTTGTCTTGGTTGAAACGAGAAGAATTCGAGGAGCTTGGGCTGAGTTCTGAGTTACGAACTGAATGCTTAACCCCCGAGGAGCTACAGGAGATTGGGCGAATGGATTACCCAATGACTGTCCTGCGATGAAATCAGTAATTCCTGATCCCAAAGCTTCCAACTGAGCTGTTGGATATGTGGACCCCGACAAGTCCAGGACGTATGTAGCTACCTCGGGAGCTGGCATCTGAGGGAAAGGCTGACCCTCATATGCTGATTTGAGTGAGCTCACAGGAGAGCAAGCTGAGAGCGACATGACCAGTGCCGCTCCACTAAAACCAACGACCAAAGCTCTAAAAGCATTGTTTCTAACTGCTTTTACTGAATTCTTACTTAACATTTCTTCCTCCCTTGAAGTGTCTATCACTTCTATAAGATTTATAGTATTTATAGATGCAAGGGATGTCAACTCCTTTTGGTGATCTTTTTTCTTCGGCGTGTCGCCTTGAGCTCAAAATGAGCGTAAAAAGAAGCTGAAAGGGCTGCGTTGGCCGAGTAGCCATTTTTTATAGGTGTTGATATAGTTCTTATAGAATCAAGGTGGAGGCAAAATGGGAGCTATGACAGGCAAGCAGATCAAGGAGCGCTTAGAGCGTGACCTTGGCTTTGAAGCTAACCGTGCCCGTTTACTTACGGAGGCAGCAGCCAGCGTTGAGATCTCCACTTATTGGGAGCGCAAAGGCTTAAGCAAGCTTGATGAAAAAGCTTATTCGGCGCTCGCCAAGGCAGCATTAGTTTCCGGACTCGCTGGTCGTCAGAAACTTAGTGACATGGTTATTAAAGTAGCGACCTCAAATCCAAAGAATGTAGACCTAGCTGAGGTTGTTATTGAAGTAAGCGCGTTAGTACTTGAGCACCAAAAGACCCTTAACTTAAGCCGTAACCGTGCGAGTTGCGTAAACGCTCACCTAAACGTCTTAGAACCAGACCGTTCATTACCTCAGGTGTATTCACCATTTCTGGGTACCGAAGAGCTAAAGAAAATGGTGAGTAGGTCTAATTCTCTGCTTAAGAAAGAAATTGCAAATGCAGCTGATTTTTCTAGATGGATTAAAGATGCCCACGAGTTGCTTTCGGATGTTAGCAACGGTGAACAGGCTGAAGAAAATGATGATGACTTTACAGAAGGTGCAAGCAAGAAGGGCGTGATTAGCCGAAAAGCAATCACGACCTATCTAAAGCAATGGGAGCTCTTTGCAAAAGAAAAGCTTGGGCCTAGCTTTTCAATAGAAGTCAAAGAAGATGATGCAAGTCCGTTGACTGGAAGACTTAACCATCTTGAAAATGGTGCAGCTCGATCTTGGACAACTATGCTTGGTGATATTACTGAGGCCAGGACTTCGGCAGTATTTCAAAAGCGAGCTACTGCTGTTACCGAAAGAGCCACTCTTTCAACAGCGCTAAAGAATGTTGATAACTATGACTTGGAGCTAAACGGTAGACAGTTGAAGATTCAGTTGTCTTCGAATGTGCCTGAAGATGTAATCTCTCAATTTGTTAAAGCTATGAAAGCTCAGTTTCTTGTTTATACGGGTAAAGGTTTGTTAAATGTTTCCCTTCAAAGTGGTGGCTCTGTCGTGACTGTTTCGGTCGCCGGTGCAACAAAGCCAGATCTCAAGAAGATTGAAGAAATACTGCTCCAACTGATTTAGTTCTTAGGATTTGACCAGGAATCAGCTATGAATAGCTACTGAATGCCTACATAATTCAACTAAAGGGGGTGCGCCATGGAGCCGAAGAAATCGAATGATCCAGATTATCTTGGGCATTGGCGCGTCATGGGGCGCTTGGGTGAAGGTGGATTTGGAACAGTTTTTCTCGCCGAGTCGGGTGCTCAGAAAGCAGCAATTAAAGTTATTCGTGACGCTGCCGAAGTAAAGGATGAAGGCGCAGATCGATTTAAGATGGAAATCACTGCTCTAGAGAAGCTAGTGGATCCTTACATTGCACGCGTAATTGACTCAGATCTTGGGGCAGAAATTCCTTGGTTTGCTACTGAATTCGTAAATGGTCCAACCTTAGAGGCGAAAATCAAGTATGAGGGCATTCTTGAAGAAAGATCTTGGTTCAACCTTGCTGCAAATTTGTTTCATGCATTGACCACTTCACATCGTGCAGGCGTAGTTCATAAAGACGTTAAGCCGAGTAACATTATTTTGGGTGAAACTGGAAACAAATTAATTGACTTCGGAATTGCTCATATTTCAGGCTTAACAAGAACCATCACATTTGGAGATTTTGAAGGATCTAGGCCCTATAGCTCTCCCGAGAGTTTCACGGGAAAGAGCCTTCCTGAAATGGATGTCTTCTCTGCCGCCGCCACCTTGGCCTTTGCAGGTCAGGGACGAAGTATTTGGTCAGGAGCTTCCGAACTTCAATTAATGCGAAGCATAAATGAAGATGAACCTGATTTAACAGACCTAACAAAAAAGCAAAGTGATTTCTTAGCGCCCTTATTAAATAAAAACCCCTCGGAACGTCCAAGTGCATCTGAAGCATATGAGATCTGCCTTGAAATAATTGCTGGCTTGGATTCATCCGAAGTCTCTCCACGGTTGCTAACGTGGGCAAAGAGAAAGACAAAAAATGGTAAGCGATGGAAGTTAGTTACTGGCTCCATTATGAGTTTGGTAATTGTCGGATCTGGACTCTTTTATGTCTCTAATAATGGTTTTTCTCCTGGCGACGTTGTGACAAACAGTTCCCCATCAAGCTCTCCTACTCTCTCACCTTCTACAACGAATTCCTCAACTGGGGTGCCATCTGTACTGCCTTCTCAGACTAAGTCTTCGACCGTTGAGCTGACAGCAGCGCAGTATGCAAAGCAAGAAGCATGTGTTCGAATTAGTTACAACCAGCAATACAAGCAAGCAAACCCAATCTGTCTAGAAATTGCCAAGTTAGGTGATGCAAAATCCCAATACGCACTTGGCTATAACTACGGCCAGCTGGGGAACCAGAAGGAGTCTGAATTCTGGTTAAAAAAGGCCGCTGATCAAAATTGGCCAGAGGCACTAGCTGGGCTGGGCTGGAATGAATATCAAGCAAAGAACTACAAGTCAGCAATCTCCTATGCCACAAAAGCGGCCAATCTAGGAAGTGCTTCTGCCATGAACACTTTAGGAATCATTGCAGAAGTTCAAAAGCGTTGGGATGACGCGGTGTCTTGGTATAAAAAAGCTTGGGAGTTAAAGGAGGTTTGGGGAGCAATAAATCTTGGAGATCTCTACAACACTCACTTTAAAGATAACTTAGCAGCTGAGAAGTGGTACTCCGCTGCAGCCAAAACCGGAGACGGTGAGGCTGAGTTCGCTTATGGTGAGTTCTTAAGGACGGTTTTCTCAAAAAACATTGAAGCTTGTTCATGGTTTAAAAAGTCATCGGATCATAAATGGAATGAAGGTGTGGTTGCCTACAAGAAATACTGTGAAACAGCAGACCCACTTCCAAGTCCAAGTTCAACTAAGGAATTTACCCAAAGTGCTCCCGAAGCAAAGAATGTCGTTGTAAAGGATGTGTTCGGCCGAGTTTTTGATGCAGGAATTGATTGGAATGTTCCCCTTACTAGTGTTGCATCAGATCCAGTTCCCCCTATAACAGGTCTGCAATTTAGATTACTTGGCTACTCAAACAAAATTTGGCTGGATATTGCCTACAAACTTAAGAAAACTGATTATGGGGTACAGGCGCAAGTTGATCAATTGGTTCTCTCGATGATTTTAAATAAGAAGGTCTGTCCGGAATTCAGATTTGTGCGAGAAGTTAAAGGTGAAATCACCAATATCTGGCTTCCTGGCTTGCCCGAGTGTTCGACAGATTACAATCCTTAACAACCATTTTTGAACGCAAGATTGCGTGACTCTGCGTTAAGTTTTCGAGCTTTTGCAAGCATCAGAGCCCTCTCTTCAGGAGTTGGAATTGGCTTAAGCATATTTGGCTTACTACCACCGCTTTTCACCTTTGCGGGTCCCTGGTTCTTCACTAATGATTTACTTTGGGTGAATTTGTTTACATTCAATTGATACTGCCTTTCGTTGTTGGTCTGCTTACATTTGTCTAACTTGGTGGATTCACCGTTTTCAAATTGTTAACAGGTGTTAATACAAATTAGCCCAAATTAAACACAAAGAGATATGTAGAAAATTGCACCCGACAATCATTGGCGCAAACAATTTCCTGTATTCGAGTGCATTTAGAGATGACTGTTATCTGATAAGAGTGGCGTCAGAACCTTTTAGTGCTTCTTCAATCTGTACGCTAGAAATCCTTCGTAGTCGGCCAATTTTGTAACTAGGGATGACCCCAGATTTGATACCGTTGTAGATAGTTTCTCGCGTTACCCCTAGTAGTTGAGCAACTTCAGCTGGGGAAAAGTAGGTTTGGCTCATAAATTCCTTTCAGTTCTGTTTATTCCTCTTAGGTTCTCATTGATTAGGACTCTTGTATCCCTAAACCTTTTTCTTTTTCTTCCGGCCTTTCTTGGCTGGTCTACGACCGAACTGCCCATACAAGTAGTAATTCCCAAGCTGCTGATCACTGAATACATAGCCTGACTTGGTAAGAGTCCCCTGCAAGTAGCCCTTGTTAATTAGGCGAGAAATTTGGGCGGGAGTCTTGTTGATCAATTGCCCTACTTCGTAGGAGCTATAGATGTGTTCTGAAGTATTAGGGTTTGTATACATGTGTTTCCTCTCTAGTTATTCGTACTGGTAGTTGTAATCCCCCCTCGCACAAAATGCGCACTGGAGCCCTTGCTCAAAGGGTCAACCTTCCGGTTGATTCAGATATAAACGCTCCTGCGCATTTCATGCTCGGGGGCTAGTTGCTAACCACTTGGGTTCATGTGGGAGCTTCTGAGTCACCCCCGAAAAAGGACAGAATTGTCCTATAACGGGGGCGGAGTATGTGGTTTGCACATTCACCACCGCGACTGGATTAACAGGATCGCTAGGGCGGGATCTATTCGAGTCTCTACTTATTGCTAAGTCAAAGTGCTCCGGCCTTACTTGATTACACAGGACTCGATTTCGGAAAGCAGTTGAAGGCATGGGTCACTCACTTAAGTTCATTGTCTAAGTTCAAAGATCCCTGCATCTGCAATTCAGGATAGAACCCATCATCAATGGAGCTACTCTTCCACGTGGTCGGTAAGCCAGCCGGTCCAGTACGTTTTTTACTACGACTCTGGTTGCTCGTAGTCCTGCTTTCATCTCCAAATCTCTCGGCAATATCAGGTTAGATAATTACTTCTCTTCTGTACGGCTAAACCGTCATTAATTTGTTTTCTTTCGTATCTACACCAATCACCCCCTCAGATTTGAGGCGTTTGATTAGTGCTAACTCTTTCTGTAGCGCTTGCACTTCTTCGTGGGTGTCATCCGAAGTGCCCAAATAGAACTTCCTAACAGTTTGAGGGTCGGACCACCCACCTTCAGCCAATAGGTGTCGTTCCGAATACTTCCATTCATCTGCTGCCGTAGTTCCAAAACGATCTCGCATTGAGTGCAATGAGAAGCGATACATATGTAATGGTTTTCCATCTGCATCGAAATACGCTGGCATTTTCCACCCCAGTTGCTCTGAAACCGGATGAATTACTACATCCGTAAACGAGTGAAGCTTTTGTACTTCGCCAAAACGATTAGGGAAAAGTAATGCCAGTGGGTTCTTCCCTTCCGCTTGCTCTTGAAGCGCTTCTGCTGACCGAATTACCATCCACTGATAAACATCAAAGCCAGTTGCAATGTTTTCAACATATGGAATTGCAGTCGTTCTACGGGTTTTAGTCTTGGTTGCTTTTGGTGCATCAGGTTCGGTTGTATTGAATTGCCATGAGATCAAGACACGTCGGTTCTCGAGGTCAACAAAGTTGCCCAAACCTCGCTCATATACCTTCCTATCGGCGGTAAGAATGAAGGTTTCGTTTGCTCGAGTTCCTAGATTTGCTGAGGTATGAATTAAGCCGGCACCATGTTTGTATTTCTTTTGACACCCTTCGGCTAATTCCACTACCTGTTTGTGAGTTGGGATCTCTCCCCCGGATTCTTCTTCAGAACCGAAGTAATACTGCGATTGCTTGCGACGTGATTGAGCTGCAACATAACCACTACCTGCGGGTGGCGTCCAGGTGATTTGTTCAACGTACAGAACTTGTTGTGCAGTGAAGTATCCCGCTCGATGTCCCCACTTTAGGAATGTACGTAACATCTTAATGAGGTGATCTGCACGCCCTTTAGTCTTGGTGGCTTTATTAATGTAATCTCGAAGAATTGTTGCAGTCATTTGTCCACAAGTAGTTTTTCTAGTTTTTGCGAGTTTAATCAGATGGTTAAAGTCCTCTTGCCGATTCTTACGAGACTTTCCATTCCATTTGAAATCTTTCCCTCCTTGATCAATATATTTTTCAAGAACATCAGAAAGAAGTTCCCCCGCATTTTCTGGCATCCCAATCGAGCCCGACTGTTTTGATTTTAGAATTGCATGGACTTCAAGGAAAGCGGCATTGACGGCACTTGGTGAATCTGTAGCACTTCTATCAATCTGACTTCCTTGAAACGAGGCTCGAATGCGCCAAGTAGTACGGCGTGCAGTCGGAGGTTCAATACTAATTCCATCTGCTTTGAAGAGTTTCCCTGACTTCTTTGCACGAGCAATAGCTTTTGCCATTTTTTCACTTGGTTCGATTGGTGCGCGTTTCATTGTTGTCCCTAGTCTCTAAAGATGATTGTTGATGGTTCATAACTACTTTCGACCTGAAGTTCTGGTCGTAATGTGTAAGGCGTTTTAGAGAGCTTCTCGAAGAACTCTTTAACATCCTTTGCTAGCCATCTCCTATTGCGTTGAAGATTGCCGAGCGGCCGAGGAAACCCTTCTTGGTTTACCCTGCGTGAGGCAGATAGCTCAGATGAACGCAGATACAGTGCGATGTCTTGAATCGTCCAAACATCGCCTGCGTAGGCTTCTGATCCAGGAGCCACTGGCATCTGGATCTTCACCGACTTCAACTGATAAATATTTTCCCTCATAATATTAAGTATATAGGTAAACTTCATGGGTATGCAAGTGGAGGATGCTACTTCATGGGGGAATAGGTTCCAGCCGAGACCTGATGGTGGAATGGTCTTAATTGGCCTACACTGGCCCCATGGCGAGCGCAAAGAAGGGTCGGGACCTTACGGATTGGGTTCCTGGCTGGATGGTCGAGGATGACTCGGGGAGCAAGTCCGCCTGCCTCCACTTTTTCACAAAACCTTCAAATGGCCTTAAGGCTGGTGAGCCCTTCGAAATTCTCACAGTGGCCACCAGGGGTAAAGATGGCTTATTAGCTTTGCGGGGGATTTCCATATCTCCCCTGGGTTCTCACGGAGTAACGGCTCCCAAGATCGGGGATGTTGTTCCTGGTTACTCAAAAGAGTCTTGGGTTAAGTCTGTATTTGATGAGATCCATATGAAGAGCGAGATTGATTCTCTTCATTTGCAGGAATTTCTGTCTACTGCGGTTATTCGCAAAATCCTTACAGGGCACATTATCGCCTTGCACTTTGCCCCGATCCTGCGTCAACGTCAGATGAACAAATCGCTCAAGTCTGGGGTGAAGGAAAAGGCGGGAACTAGTTTCGCCGCTCAAGGAGAGTCGGTTACAAGGGCAACGGCAAGAATATTTAAAGATCTACAAGCATGGGGGGAGACTAGAGCTGCTGCAGTTATCGCAGAGGCCGAAGATGTAACTCCTACTACTATTCATAATCGTCTTCAATTGGCCAGAGCAGGCAAATATTTAGATACCCCTGGAAAAGGCGCTCGCAGGTAATCCCTTAACTTGGTTTTACAGATTCCGGCTTATAGGGCGACTCTTCTTTTTAACATGTGCACGGAGACTGATTCTCCGCTCATTTGCTTATGCAAAAGTGTTTAGTTTTATGCAAAACCTTGGACAAATCTGTCGATTTCTATGGGCAATATCGTGGACATTTGGGCAATATCGTGGACAAATCCTTGAGAGCCCATTCTGCAAATGTAACAATTGAGCATGAGACAAAACTTAAGTAGAAACCCAATGGTCTTCGGAACTGTGCTCCCTAAAGAGGAGAGTAGAAGTTGAGCTTTCAAATACTTGAAATAACCGCACTAGATGGTTTTAAGATTTCTGGAAGAAAATTCTCTCCCGCAGAAGTTAAAGGAAGAATCGTGGTTGCTAGTGCCACTGGGGTACCACAGGGGTTTTATCAAAACTTTGCTCAACGAGCAGTAAGTCGCGGATTTGAAGTTATTACCTTTGACTACAGGGGTATTGGCGAATCTGCTCCAAAGAGCCTGCGCGGATTTCAAGTTGATTATCGCGATTGGGCAAGACTTGATATAGCTGGCGTTTTGCAATCCCAACCAGATGATCTTGGTATTCATCTTGTGGGTCATTCTTATGGTGGCCATGCGTTTGGAATTCTTCCAGATCTGTCAAGGGTTAAATCACTTCACACTTTTGCAACAGGTGCAGGTTGGCATGGCTGGATGCCAAAGAGCGAGCAGATACGAGTGAAGTTTTTATGGAATGTCATAGGACCAATCATTACGCGCTCTTCTGGCTATCTTGCCTGGAAACGATTTGGTTTAGGTGAAAATCTTCCTCTAGGGATTTATCGCCAATGGAAATATTGGTGTAGCTTTCCCAACTATTGGTTTGATGACCCGACTGCAGGCCTCCAGATGCAAAGTTCTTTTGCAAGAGTTCAAGTTCCAATAACCGCATTTAATGCAATTGATGATAAGTGGGCAACACCAGCCTCGCGTGATGCTTTCATGAGGCACTATGTCAATGCGGATTTGAGGCTTGTTGATTTGAATCCAAGTGAGCTCCAGCTAAAGACAATCGGACACATGGGATACTTCCGGCGAGGAAGTGAAGTTTTATGGGATCGAGTATTCGATGACATCGAAAGTTTGAAAGATTAGCCTGCTCTTCGTTGGGTTAACTTTTCGCTTATAGGGCGACTCTTTTATAAAACAGTCTGTAGGAGTAACCTCCATTAATGAAGCAAAAATTAAGTAGGAACCCGCTTGTTTTTGCAATCGTACTTTTGTCCTTTGCGTGGAATGCATTTCTGCTGATTGGAGTTGTGCTCAATCTCGACTTTGTTCACACTCGTGCAGCAGGCGGGCAATTCACAGATTTTCCAATTGGTATCAGGGTTGTTTATGTGCTGCAACTAGCACTGGTCGCTTACCAAGTCTGGATATTTAAGTTGATTTTCCACGCTGATCCAGTTAGGCCGAATTGGATTCCTAAGCTCTTTTTCACACTTGGAATACTTGGGATTTTACTTAATGTCGCTTCCAGAAGTTCAAATGAGCGGTGGAACGTAATCCCTGCAGCCATCATTACTTGGTCTTTTTGGTACTACGGAGTCAAGAAGGAAAAATCCGGCTTATAGGGCGACTCTTCTGCCAAGTTTTCCATATTGTAGAATTTCTATATGGCAGCTGATGTTAAGAATCTGGATTTTGCCGCGGAGTTAGCGATTGGTAAACCTAATTCTCTGGGTAACACGCTGAAAGTTGTAAAGGTAGTTGAGTCCAATTCAAAGCTATTTCCCCAACTCTTGAAGTTGCTCCTCCATGAAGATTCCATTGTTGCCATGAGAGCCATGAATGCCACAAAGCGGCTGATGCGAGCAGATAAGGATTTCTTTGACCCACACAAGGAAGCGCTGGTAAAGAGTTACTCTAAAAGTAAGCACAATGTCGTCAGACTTGGATTGATAACGCTGTACTTTGATTTCGTAAAAGAGTTCTCAGTTACCGAGTTAAAAAGCATCAAGGCCTTAACCCTGAAGTGGATGAATGAGACAGAAGATTGGATGATTCTTGCCCAAGGACTAAAACTTCTTGAAAAATTGGCCAAGATTGATCCCAAGGTTCAACCAGAGTTAATCAAAGTTGCGAAAGTTCTGCAGAAAGATTCAAGAAAAGCGGTATCAACTAAAGCCAAGAATGTCCTGTCCGGCTTATAGGGCGACTCTACGTTTTTGATGTTTAATTGAGGCATGGATCTCAAAGACGCCGTTAACTCATATGCTCAAGCAACCGCAGAATTTCTGATTGTTGCTAATGAATTAACAGAGTCCCAACTTGATGCATCACATTCCGGAGGGTGGAGTGCTCGCCAAGTAATTCACCACGTTGCAGATAGCGAAGCCCAGTCGTACGCCAGACTTCGGCGATTGATTGCTGAACCCGGGACACAAATTCAAGGATATGACGAAGCTAGTTGGGGAGAGAATGAAACTTTGGGGTACAAGGATTTACCAATTGCCCATTCTTTAGAAGTTTTCAAGGCGGTAAGAGCCTCGTCATTAGAAATTGTTAAGAGACTTACACCAGCCCAATTGGATCTTTCAGGTACGCATAGCGAGAGCGGTGAGTACACAATCAAAACTTGGCTCGAAACCTATATCAGCCATCCTTTGGAGCATGCCGCACAAATTAAATCCGGCTTATAGGGCGACTCTTCTTTAATTTAGTGATTAAGGGTCATTTCTCACAAGGAAATGGCCCTTAGTAGTTTTCAAAACTCAGCAGAACCTATAAAGGTTTACAAGGTTTTAGTGGGGGCTTTTGTGGGGAATGTGGGCAAAAATGTGGGCAGATTTTGGTGACGATCTACAACGAGTCTTCTCCCAAAATACTGGAGGGTCAACCTCCAGATCAGCAACTAATGATTAATCTGAAATCGCTTAAGTGCCTTTGGGGCCCACCAGTTGCGTTCACCAAAGAGCCGCATAAGTGCTGGGACTAAAAGAGCTCTAATCAATGTTGCATCCAGCAGGATTGCAAAAGCCACTCCGAATCCCAGCAACTTAATTGCGGTGACTCCACTAGTCACAAATGCGGCAAA
>Ga0315900_10001787_pt1 | contig 34065 bp, 26 predicted proteins | sample LakEriMetagenome_FD_203521 | JGI IMG/M metagenome (GOLD analysis project Ga0315900, IMG submission 203521) | Freshwater fungal communities from buoy surface, Lake Erie, Ohio, United States - Buoy 12 MA114 | ecosystem: Environmental > Aquatic > Freshwater > Lake > Lake biofilm | place: USA: Lake...
CGTTGTTGTCACCGCTGGACTATGTGTTTGTTCCGCAGTTGTTGAATTATCGCAACCTCGGCAAGGTAAAAGTGCGGGGAGAAGTATTGTATGCAGGAGACTATGCCCTTGAAAAAAGAAATGAATCAATACTGGAAGTATTGAAAAGGTCGGGGGGCATTTCTCCCTACGCTGCAATGGGAGATGTACAGGTATATCGCCGTGGATTGCGGGTAGGCACTGATGTGTTATCTGATAATCCGAATGATGGCGGAGAGAAATTCTTGTTACAGCCGGAAGACAGCATTTTTGTGCCACGCAGGCAGACTTTTGTAGAAGTGCAGGGAGCCGTATTCAATCCACAGATCCTGCGCTATGACAGTCCGAAATTTTTATCTTATATCTCGGAGACAGGAGGTGTAACCGATCGCGGCAACCTCAATAAGTCATACGTACAATACAGCAATGGTATCAATCAAAAGATCAAACATTTCCTGTTCTTCCGTCGCTATCCGAAAGTGAAACCCGGCAGTAAGATCATTGTACCCGATAAATCTGAAACAGATCGCAAGAATCTAAGTGTGCTGGAGATCTCATCCCTGATCGGTTCGCTGGCAACTTTGATTAGTTTGGTTACCGTACTAAATAGATAGAATAATTGATAAATACTGACACAACGGAGCGTTATCATGTCTGACAAGAATCAACTAACTACTGATCCCTTTAACCGGGAAGAATCGCCCTTCTCCTTTACCGATCTGGTGCAGGATGTATTGGGTAGGTTGCGCTGGGCTTTGCAACAAAGAAACTGGCTGCTGCTTGCTCTGGTGATGGGTGCGTTGGCAGGGACAGGCTATGCTTGGATGAAAAATACTACGTACACTGCCCGGCTAACATTTGTGGTAGAGGATGCCAAGAGTTCAGGCGGTTCCCTGATCTCTGCGCTGGCAGGACAATTCGGCTTAGATGTAGGAGGAATGACGGGTGGAAACGGCGTGTTGGCCGGAGACAATGTGTTGGAATTGCTCAAGAGTAGGAGTTTACTAAAGAAGACATTGTTAACATCTGCTGATGATGGAAAGATGAAGATGACCCTGGCAGACCGGTATGTGGCGGTGTATGGATTGCAAGAGAAATGGAACGATGTAACGGGGGGGAAAAAGATTGTTTTCACTCCGGGAACAGAGGACCGGTTAACGGACAGTTTGCTGCAGACGATTATTAAGCGGCTGCTGGAAAAAGAATTGCGCATTGCCAAGACTGATAAAAAACTGGGGTTCTTTGAGTTGGAGGCGACAACACGGAATGAGTACCTCAGTCAGCAAATCTGTGAAAGGTTGCTGCGCGTAACAACTGATTTTTATGTTGATACCAAGACGAGTAGATTGAAGGCGAACATTGATCGGCTGCAGAGAAGGGCAGATAGTCTTGGCATTGTGCTCGACAACAAAACCTATGCAACGGCGGAGGCCACCCAACTGCTGTTGGATGCCAATCCGGCCTATGCTTCCCCGCAGGTAGATGCCGAGATCAGCACCCGCAATAAGTATTTACAGAGTACTGTATTTGCGGAGATTGTGAAGAATTTAGAGATCAGCAAGACGGCGCTACTACAAGAGACACCAACGGTACAGGTAGTTGACAGGCCTGAGATGCCATTGAAGAAGAATGAGTGGAAATGGTGGCAGGGATTGCTGCTGGGGGGAGTGATTGCGTTAGCGGCGATGGTGGGGTTGATGATGGTGGTGGGAGGAAGGAAAACAGTTGAGTAAGATCATCTCAATACAACCCTCAGTTAGATTAAAGAATTCAGAAACGATGGGCTATAGATACAGTAGCATTAAAATTCAGCTAGTCTTTTAGGGGTCAATACAATAGCCATTGTCAAAATACTCCGAAGAGGTGAATATGTAACATTGATAATTGAGGGAGCGGGTAAGTTTTTACCATCCCAAAATAACTTTTACAAGCATATAAAAAACATAGTTGTAGTCAATACATTTCTCGACCTCTACTTACAATTATCATGTTTTTTGTAAGTACTATTTACAATATTCATGAAAATTGTAAGTAGACAGAATTGATTCCATCATGATGGCAATAACATTGGATTCAATTCCAAATAATTGGCGAAGCGAATAAAAATCTAAATAGTTGGGGGAAATCAGAAGCGGTACGCTACTGAGAGGGTGGCATTAAAATTCAGCCAGTCATAGCCATTGTCGAAATACCCCAGGGAGGGGAATACGTACCACTGATAATTGAGAGAGCGGGTAAGCGTGGTTCGGGCGGAGAAGAGAATATTTTGATATTGCCAGTCGGCATGTAATTCGGTAGATAGATCAATCCAGTGTCGGGTATAATCGCGGGTGCCAATGAAGGCAGTATAATTGAAATCCATGTTGCGGGCGCGTCGCTCGATGCGGAGACCCACTTTGTTGTATCCTTTGACCCAACTCAGGTCAATCGTTTGGCTGTTGCTTCCCGGACCAATACCTGCTCCGATGATCTGACCCCGATGGGTATAGCCCTGGCGAACAAAGGGGTGTGCATAAAAGCTGATTCCCTCCAATACCAGTTCCGGAGTGGGTAAACCCATTTGAGTCAGTTCAACGGAGAGATCCAGCCAGGTGCCCGGTTTTTTCAGGGGGAATAATTTGCGGAATCCACCTACAAAGGCACGTGGATAATTCACATCAGCCAAAATATTGGTGGGGGTGGGAACCCGGTCGTTCCTGCCATATTCGACGTAAACCTCTGCATGATCTTTGGGCAGCAGGTATCGGGCAAATAAGGAACCCAGGGCTGCTTTTTTTCCTGCTTTCTGACCGGAGGAAATCACCACACCGGCCAGGGGCAGGATGTCGACTATTCCCTTTACATCAGACAGGTATTGATAGGTAGCCTGTGCCACGCCCAGGATTAGTCCTTTCACCCATTTGGGTTGCCAGCTTATGGTGAGACCGGTCATGTAACGCTCTTCTTCGTTTTTGGCTTTATACAACCGGTTCCCATTGAAGTAGCGGTTGGTGTCGGCGGGGAATATGCCCGAGGAGAGCAACTGACCAGCGACCAATTGAGCTTCGAAGGTACCGATGGGGGTAGCTATGGGACGGGTAGTATTGGCGGTGAAGTGCAGGAAACCCGGAGCATTGTTGCTCATAACCAGGGCATTGTATCGACCCGGACCCCACCAATAATTTTCAGTGGAAACACCCAAAGAAAGAGAGCCGATGGTGTAGCGGAGGGCAGATTGTCCGGGAAGTATGCGTTGATAGCTTTTATTACCGAATCGTTCCGGCATATCAATGGTATTGAGCAGACGATAGTAGGTATTCCAGTAGGTATCGGCGTGTTCAGTGGGGAAGGTTTCGAAGGATGGGTTGGCAGCGTAAATGATCTGCGGCATGAGCTGCAAAGACCATTTACCGGACTTCAACAGGAAGCCTCCACTAGCCATTGTTTGGAGTCCATTCGCAGGTATCATGGCTGCGTCGTTCCAGCCAAAGGGGTGGTGGGAGTTATAGGCAATGGTAACAGATGCAGGGAGTAACTGCAAGCTAACTTTTCTTGCAGCTACCGGTTGTTTGAAGAGACGCAGACTATCCGGAAAAGGAAATAGCGAATCAAGCAGTGAAAGCTGGTGGGTAAATTGCTGTTGAAGCAGGGAGGTAGGAGAAGTTTGTCCGGTAATCAGTTCCTGCCGCCGATAGTAATCAGATAAGCCATGAGCACCGCCGGGGGTAGAGAAATTGCCGCCTTGGGAGAAGGTGGAGATGGGAAAAAAGAAAATTGAGAGTATGAAATAAAGCCGCAAAGAGATTTTTTTTCAGTTCGAAATTACAATAAATCCAATTGTGCAGGCAATTTAGGATTCCGGTGTATCAACCTCATAATAATTATAGAATGGGATATACTTATAGGAATTAAAGGAGGAGGAATTTTAGATGGGAGATTATCGGGCAGCGCAAGGTTAAAAATAAAAGTGCTACAAAAGGGAGCTAAGGATAATAAGTATGATCTAAATGTCGTGTATAAGAGATAAAGACGATTAACAATGTCCATTATAAAAAATAATATAGTTTATCATGAATTTAGATACTCGCAAACAAACTTTAACTATTTAGCCTAAATAAGAATAAATCTAATAAAAGAATCAAATATTTATCTTATTTATAATGATTATTTGATATAAGATTTCCATATTCAGAATTTGATTTAAATATTTTGTTATTTATAAAAACGTTATCACATATTTTATTACCAGTCTCATATATATGTATTGCACTTTTTACATTATTTGAAAATAAATTTAAGGTAATAAAATTCCCTCTGTCCCCAGCTCCCCCAAAACCTCCAATGCCGTTTTCTAAATTTCCCACAATTGTGTTATTCGCAACTTTACAATTGCGCACTTGATAGCAAAAATATATGCCATCTCCATAATTATTAGAAAAATTTGAGTTAGTAATTACGCTTTCTCTCACAAGGCTACCTAAATGAAACCCATGTGAATAATTGTTTCTACATTCCAAATTTGTAAAGCAATTTCTACTACCTCCTTGTACGCTAACTCCTTCGCCAAAATAGTTATTAACTTTGACAGAATGTAATAATATTCTTTCCGAATTTATAATTACTATGCCGCTATTTAAAAAATCTTTTCTATGCCAATCAGGCATATACTGATTTGTATAAACAGTAAACTCAATATTCTTCAGACCAGAATTTTTTATATTATTCATAAACACAAAAGAATTTTGAGAATTAATTTGAGTGCTATTTTGAACATTTAAATCAGATTTATTCAAAATGAGTTTAGCTTTATGTGATTGATATTTGCTTTCAATAATTTTAAAAATTGCCCGATTCCATCCACCAGTATTATGAAAACTTATAAATACATTCTGGCCAATAATATCTGCTTTTTTCTCAATAATGAAAATATAAATCGAGTCACTAATATTTTCAACTTTTTGAACTAAAGTTGATACTGCATTTAATCTGTTGATGATTTTTGTTCCTTGATTACGTCCAATTAAATATACATTTGATTTCAGTAAAATAGGTGAAGAAATATAGTAGACAGAATCAAGAAGGAAAATTTTTCCTGAATTAATATTATCAATAGCTTTTTGAATTGCATTATCATCTGCAGGATTCGCTGAAAGAAAAATATTTTTTAAACTAATGTCCAACTCACATTTAGGTTTAGAAAAACTATCAAAATCAAATTTGTTAAGATAGTATTCAATAAAAATAAATGGGAGTCTACTTCCTTCTTTTAGACTTAGTGGAACAAAGGATTTCCATAAAAAAGCCAATATTAATGAAAGAAAAAGTAAATATTTTAATTTTATCATCTTTGCTATACTCAACTTCCCCTAAACTCTTCCATCGTTGCATGGTCATTTGCGCTTACATCCCGTCGCCTAATTACATTTAAAAAAGTCATCCAAAGTATTCTAAAGTCCAACCAAAATGATTGATTATCAACATACTCTAAATCTAATCTAAACTTTTCTTCCCAAGAAATGGCGTTGCGCCCATTTACCTGTGCCCAACCTGTAATACCCGGTTTCACTTCATGCCTTCGAGCTTGTAATGGAGAATAAAACTTGAGATACTTCATCAATAAAGGACGAGGCCCTATCAAACTCATATCCCCTTTTAATACATTAATCAATTGCAATAATTCATCAATAGAAGTAGATCTTACAATCTTTCCAACCTTTGTTAAGCGCATTTCGTCCGGAAGTGGATTGCCATTTTTATCAAAAACATCCCGCATTGTTTTAAACTTAATAATGATAAATGGTATTGATTTATACCCCGGACGTTGCTGAAAGAAAAATACGGACCCCTCATTATAAAAATAAAAGAGCAGGATTAAAATGAGGAGAAGCGGAGATAATAACAGTAAAAGGAATAAAGCAACTAAAAAATCAAATAGTGGCTTAATAAGGTAATGATACATTGTACTATTTTTTAAAAATACTATCTAGTACGGTGAATATTCTGTCGAAATCTTCATCACTAAGGTTTGAACCACTCGGCAAACAAAGGCCCTTCTCAAATAATTTTTCACAGACACCTGTTCCAAAGAAAATTGCATCTTTATGTACAGGTTGCAGATGCATAGGTTTCCAGAGAGGCCTGGAGTCAATCTGATTTTGTTCCATAATAAGACGTACCTGTTCTCTGTCTATTCCGCCGGACTTTTCAGGATCAATTAAAATACAGGTTAACCAGTAATTACTAAAAAAGGAATCATCAGGTTCGGTTTGAAAACTGACACCTTCAATCTCTTTAAAATAATTGCGGTATCGGATGTTATTATCTCTTCTTTGTTGTACCCGTAGGTCTAAAACTTCCATCTGCCCACGACCGATACCGGCTACCACATTACTCATCCGATAGTTAAAGCCGATTTGGGAATGTTCATAATGAGGTGCTTCGTCACGTGCCTGCGTTGAGAGAAACCTTGCCTTATCTATGTAGTCTCTATTTTTTGCTACAAGGGCACCGCCTCCACTGGTGGTGATAATTTTATTTCCGTTAAAACTAAGTGCAGCCATAGTTCCAAAGGTACCACATGCCTTACCCTTGTATTTGGATCCCAAAGCTTCAGCAGCATCTTCAATTACAGGTACATTATATTTATTAGCGATAGATAAAATTTCATTCATTTTGGCCGGCATACCATACAAATGAACAGGAATGATTGCTCTAATTGTTTTTCCTTTTAAAGCGACAATAGCTTCCTCCAAAGCATCCGGACACATACTCCAGGTATCAGTTTCAGAGTCAATAAAAACAATATTGGCTCCTTCATATGACACCGGATTGGAGGTTCCACAAAATGTAAAACTTTGGACTAAAATATAGTCTTCAGTTTTTGTTCCGAGTAAGCGAAGTGCTAAATGTATAGCCGCCGTACCCGATACCAATGCAGCTGTTTCGTATTCTTTATCATCAGATAAATAAGATGAAATGGCATTTTCAAAACCATTCACATTGGGGCCTAAAGGTGCAATCCAATTAGATGTAAATGCCTCTTTAACATAGACTTCTTCATTTCCACCCATGTGAGGTGAAGAGAGCCAGATTTTATTATTCATTTTGTTAGGTTATATTTTATAAACAGATCCATGACCGGGGTAAACAATTTCATAACTTATTAAGATATCCTTCAATTTATTCTTTGTTTTTTCATAGATACTTTTACTACCTCCGGGTAGATTTGTAACTGTTTTATAATTCTTCATCAACGTATCTCCTGTGAACATCATATTATCTAGACCCACACACATACTCCCTTCACTATGACCAGGTGTATAATAAAATTTGAAATTATGTTTATCTATAGACATAGATTCATTATCTTGAACGATATAAAATTTATTTGGAGATAAAGTATCAATTACCTCAACATCAAGATAATCTGATAAATTTTTTTTGGGATTATTTAAATTGTTGAAACAAGAACTCGAAAGGATTAAATCAATCTCAAAAAGGGGACATAAAGATTTTAAACCAGATATGTGATCATAATGCTCATGTGTCAAAATAACAAAATAATTATTAATTCTTTTTTTTGACAAAAGATCAATTAATGATTTGGAATCTTTTTCACCTGGATCAATAATTATTACAGAATTACTATGACTATCATGTATTACATATGTATTTGAACAAAAATCCGGATTAATGATTTGATTAATACTTATTGGACTATTATAATACATCAAAGGTCAACATCAATCTTCCTACAAAAATTTAAATTTCCCACTTCCATAATAGTTGAACTCCATACTAGTCCAACCCCAAACCCTGCCATACATAATTTTTTTGAATCCTTTTCGAGGCTTTCACCGAGATTAAGTGTTATGATATTGGGGATTGTTGAACTTGCCGAGTTACCATAATTTTCAACAAGATTATTTGGCATCTGATCATACTGCAACTTAAGTTTATCGGCAAGTCGTTCCAGCATAAAACGATTAGGCTGATGACACATGAAATAATCTACTTGAGAAAATGTCATCCCGTAGGTGGCAAACAGTTCTGTAAACATTGGAGGTACTTCATGCATGACAAAGTTATATACTTCAGTTCCATCCATAAAAATATGATTCTGACTTCGGGTATTACCCGATTCATCTTTTACCATAACTTCTGTTTCAGCCGAATAAGGTATTCGCATTCCTCCTGCTGGTATTATAATAGCGTTAGCCCCGTCTCCATCCATTTTCATAAACAAATGAATATCGTCCGAAGGCAAGTTTTCTATAATCGTTATGGCCGCTGAGTCGCCCAATAACGGATAAAAATTTCTATCTTTAAAAGAGGATTTTCGGCTTATAACATCTGCAGTTACAATCGCAACCTTTTTTACGGATGGTTGTTCAAGCATCATGAATGCCTGCATCAATCCTACCATAAAACCGGCACACCCCTGATTGATATCTAAACAGATGGTGTCTTTTTTTAAGCCCAGCTTAGATTGAATGATATTGGATGTTGGAGGAAAAATAAAATCAGGAGTATTTGTCAACAAAATAAGTGCATCTACCTCATCTCTGTGAAGAAAATTATTCCTAAATAAATAAGAGAATCCTTCCACAGCAAGGTCGGATATGCAAGTCTGTCCCTTAACAATTCTGTGTTTACCAAAACCTAGTACGCTCTTTAACCTAAGAGATTGTTTAGGGCTAAAGTCATAGTTGTGCATTTCATCTTCAAATGCAACCTCATTTGCAGGAAGAACGGACAGAATACCGGTAATTTTTTTATCTTTAAAACATAACATCATACTTAAAAATATTTAAACCAATGGTCCTCCAAAGGTAGACCATCTAACTAGTCTATCCATTAAAATAATACCATCCCATGGAGATTCAAAATTTAACATTTTTCCAAGATCAGGGCATCGCATCACACCAGCATCAGCAGCACGTTCAGCAAACTCAAGCCCTTTTGCACCGGTAGAAGCAATACCGATTGTTTGAATATCATTCGTTACAAATGATAGTGCATCGTTGATATGCTTTACAGAATGAATTGTAATTACTCTAGAATAAACAGGAGGCGACAAAATGTTTTCTTCATCAAACAATACAGTCCACGTAGAATCAGAACTTGCCCATACTCTACCTTTAAAATCATACAATCCTCGTATAGAATGAATGTTTGAAATCTGTTCAATAGAGGTTTCCCCTTTAGGTATTTGTAATGCCACTTTTTCCATTGCACTTGACAGATACTCTGAAAATTGAAGTGGGGAAATTGCCCCTCCTTCCTCGATATATAAATTATGTGGTGAGGCACATCCCGTTTGATCGAAAATACTAGAATCAACAGCTACTTTACGTGCTAGTTTTTTGGCAGCTCGCTCGTCAACCAAAACATCGTTCGCGATAACTGAAAAAGAAATCTTCGGACCGAAAATGATATCTTCAGTATCATAGTTTTTAGGGTAAGAAGCAACTGTTTCAACCGCCTCTCTCCCACCCCAAGCAATTCTCACATTAGCATTTTTCGACATCAACTTACCAGCATCTGTATTGGTATGATCGAAATATACTACAGATATTGTTTTAAGTAAATCATTACCTAAAATACGATAACCGCCACGAGTAACAAATTCAACATCTTTAAATGCCGATAATAACTTCATAAAAACACCATCATCTCTTGAGGATATTTTCAGTAGGTTCACATTTTTTGTTAAGATTGACTGAATCAAAGCGAACATACCTAATACTTGAACGTTTCCGGCAAGCCAGTGGCATACCAAACCTCTTTGATTTGCTTTGATAAACTCCTTTCGTGAACCCTGAAGGGACAAATATTGTTCAACATGAAATCTGTTTCCTCTTAAACCGATTGTACTAATACGGTTCAGGTGTTCTGAAGAGCACCAATTTGCAAGAAAGCCCAAGCCATTATCTTTCAGACTTGCCAATTCACCTTCTGCTGCAGCCCACTTAGTTGCAGCTTCTCCAACCAGTCCAATCAAAGCATCAATTGATTGATTGCGTAACCATATCTGTTCCTGTTTTAACGAATCAATAATTTGCTCGAGTACTTTGCTATCATTCGATTCAAAATCAAGTTCATGCTGATGATGAATAACCCTAATAGGTGAATTTGAAGACTTGGTGTTGGTGTGATTTACAGCTATCATTTTCGAACCTAAAATATCACCACACCCCCTGATTTCAGCTTTTTTTAATCTTCCTAAAATTTTAAATCTTGTACCTTGTAATCCAAATTCGCAGGGCTCACCATTAATTACACCCATATCATCTGTCAATACAACATTTCCAGGGTATGAATGAGGTATTGGAGATAAGAACTCCAGAATTCCTACTTCTCCTTCAGGCAAAATAGCTCTTGTCGCAGGGTCTCTCACAATAACTTCAGAATAAGACGAAGTATGTTTGTAGCCACATTTACAATCAGGATAATTTAACCCCATTTGTTCTGTAAAGCCATAAATATCAATTACATGCCCTTTCTCAATACCCAAAAGTTTTTCGGTCTGTTCATTAAAAACCTCTTTAGTTACTTTTTCATTTTCAAGTTTCTTCCATCCTCCAATATGAATAAGCTTGGAACCTTTAGGTAATGTAAAATTAAGATTAGAACCGATATACGATTTTATTATTTGAGCAAAAAGTATATATGTAAAACCAAAAACTACAATAGGTACTTTAGGATCTAACGAATCTATGTGTTTGGTAAACTTATCTGCATCAAATACAAACTCATTCTTCTCATTAACATCCAATATATACTCCACCGAATTGGCAAAGTTCAGATACCCCCCTATGGCTGCAAATCGGGCCCCCATCAATTTTAAATTTTGAGGATTAGGCTTTACATCACAAATAATAAAGTGTTTTCGTTCTTTTCCAATAAATTCCTGAACCACCTTTATCATTGCTTTAGACTGTCGTTTAGAAGTTATTTTATCCAAAACAACGGTGCTTGGTACTCCTGAGGTAGCTGATGATTGTAGTGATATTTTGATATCACCTTCCTCTACAGATCTGAGCATGGAACCAAGTTCTTTGAATACACTTACAGCAACAGCTGGAATATCAGAAATATCCCCTGAAAAAGTTTCTGGATTAAAACCTTTTCTTTCACAGAAATTTCGGTAATATTTATTGTTGTTGTAGTGATGAGTTAATTCCTCAAGCAATGATTCATTAAACAATGTTCTACGTTGCAACGCGTCATAAGAATAAGGGTGAAATTCCAATAAAGCATCCGCTTTATTCATGCTAGTTATCATATTGAATATAATATTTCTTTATAGAACGACTCAGATAAGGGTAAAGGATTTCCTTTTGCACCCTTGTCTTTCATAGCATTAGAAAAGAAAACATCATTATTGAATATTGAATTCAACAAGGATTTAAAACGTTCTCTGTCTTTTTGATTATTTGAGGCAACAGACACTGCGTCGATAAGTTTTTTGAGGCCTTCAACTCCATCCGCTATTCCGGAAGCTGAGGCAAGTTTCTCGTATTTACGTTTTATATTAGTACTTTCTGCATTTTTATTAACTACAGCCTTAAGGACCATCGAAATAGCAGATGAGTGTGAAAAATTGTATGAACTTAACTGATGGGCTAGTCCGTGAGCAGCCCCAACAATACAATGATTTTGAACAAGACCTGCCAAAACTGCTGCAAATTGGATGTTCTGTGCCGACTCAAATGTTCTGGTAGTTTTAAACACCTCCCAATTTTCAGCAATTAACTGCAAAGCTTTCTCGGCATAAATATCCACAACTGGATTATCCAATAAGGAAACATAACCCTCAACCACATGTGAAATAGCATCTACCATTGTCGAAAATAGAATATCATCAGGAGCATCCAAAATAAATCGAGGATCAAGAATGATAATTTCTGGTATAAACGAATGAGAGATAAAAAAATCTTTTACTTTTTGTTCCGGATCGTACAAAACCGAAGCAGAAGAAATTTCAGCACCACTCCCGATTGTTGTTGGAATAGCAATAAAACGAGTGCTAAAGTTCAGCATGTTGAAGTTTCGAGTCTGAACATTTAAGTACGGAAATTCATAAAATGCTCGAAGCATTTTTGCACCGTCAATAACACTGCCGCCTCCAACGGCAATAATTACCTCCGGCTTAAATTCCTCTACCCTGCGTAAGGAATCCTTGAGAGTATTTAACTCGGGTTCTCCTCCCCAACTTTTTTCGATGAATGTTATCTCAAAAGAGGATATGGCAGTTTTAATTTTTCCTTTTAAATCCTCAGATAGACTTGCTCCATGAACAACTGCAACTCTGGATGACGGAAAATTTTTCAATCCATTTAATGCACTTCTTCCGAAAAGAATTGTCGGCATTTTGAGGACAAACTTGGAATATAATCCACTAGGTTCCCACATGTTTTACTACTTATTTTTAAGTTCGAGTCTTTTTATTTTTCCAGATTCGGTTTTGGGTAAAGCATCGACCCAAACATACTCAACAGGCCATTTATACGATTCGAGAGATGTTGTAATTTTATCTTTGACCTCAGTCATATCACAAAGCAAGGAATCACCTACAATAAAAGCTTTAACCACCTCTCCCAAAATCCCATTTGGATCAGGAATTCCCACACATGCAGAGCCCGAAATACCTTTGATCGTATTTAAGATTTCTTCAATTTCAATGGGAGAAACTTTCTTACCGCCTACATTAATCATTTCCTTTTTCCTGCCAACTATCTTCAGATATCCACTTTCCAATTTTACCCCGTAATCTCCGGTTCTTATATAGTCTTTCCAGAAAAAGTCGTTCACTTCGTCCTCAGACAATCCAAAATATAATCTAGCCACATGATCTCCTTTTATACATATTTCGCCTTCACAATTTTCACCTAACAATTTGCCTGATTCTCCAACAATTTCAACCTCAACATTTGGAGATGCTTTACCCAATGTATCCAGGTTTTGGTAATCATTCTTAAAATTCAGAAAAACCGAGCGTGATGCTTCTGTTAATCCGTAATGCATACAAATACGGGTATATGGTAATAGTTCCACAAGTTGTTTTTTTTCTGAAACCGACATATACTCACTCCCTATTTCTAAGTATTTTAACTGATGAGCAAAATCGCTTATTCGGTTAGCACTCATTTTTTTTATATATGCCCAAGCTGATGGTACAAATGCAAGCCCTGTAACGGGCAATTCTTCTATAAGCCGAAAGAACCCTTTTATGTTGGTAAATCCGTTTGTTAAAACAATAGCACCACCTGCTGACAATACACAGCGCATTCGACCCAATCCGAAAGAGTGACTGATTGGAAGTGCAAGCAACTCAATATCTGTTTCCGTGTTTTGAATAAAACTGTTAATATTTCGAACTGCTGATGCAATGTTTCCATTAGTAAGATAAATACCTTTGGGTATGCCAGTGGTACCGGTGGTAAACAAAATATCTGCTTTATCCTGCAAATCAGGGAATATAACTTCATCAAAACTAAAATTAACATCTAAACTTTCTGATGAAGTCATTTGAGTTACACATTCTTTCGAAATGGCTTTAGTTGGATTCCCAAAAATGAACCGGGGTTGGGTTCGGGATTTTATCATATCAAACCGCTGAGCCGATATCTCAGGATCGATCATAACGGCAATAGCTTTTGATAAGTGCGAGGCGAAATAGTTGTAGATAAAGGTTGGTGATTTATCAGCTATCAGAAACACGATGTCTCCCATTTTTAGAGAGTGTTTAGCTGATAGTAAATATGTAACTTTCAGAATGTTAGTGGCTAATTGAGAATACGAAATACGCTCATCCCTATGGTAAATGGCTATTTTCTCTGGAGTAGTTTTAGCCCAATGAAAAACATTGTATTCTACACTCTGAAGATGAGACATCTTAGTTACTCTTTAATCTTTCTTTGATTGCTGAAACGATATCACTTACATCCTCCAAATCCATAATTATCTCGGGATCAAAATTAATCGAGAATTCTTTCTCTAAACTTGATATGATAACGATATGACCAAGCGAATTCCATTCCGGAATATCACCTATTGCGGTATCTTCTGTAAGTTGATCTTCGGTTATTTCTAAGGATTCAGAAATAATTTTAATTACTTTTTGCTCGAGTTCCATTAATTTAAATTTTAGTTATTAATTATAGTGTTGTGTATCCACCATCAACTTTCAGGTTGGAACCGGTTACCCACAGACTTGCATCCGATAGTAAGTAAATGGCGGCATAAGCGATTTCATTCGGCTGACCAAACCGTTTTAAAGGATATTTCTTCTTTTCTTCCAACAACTGTTCGTCAGTTATTCCACTGACTTTTAAAATATCCGTCTCAACCATACCGGGATTAATCGAATTGACCCTTATTCCCTTTCCTGCCAGATCAATTGCCATCCCTTGCATCATGCCATTTATAGCGGCCTTTGAAGCGGAATATACAGACCCTCCAGGAGAGGAAATATGTACGCCAGAAATTGACGAAATAAATACAATTGACGCTTTTCTATTTATCTTTTTTTGTTTTAACAAAGCCAGATTTAAAAGTACAGGTGCGTTGAAATTAACTGAAAATGTTTGATTGATTTTCTCTGCATTTACAAAAGGGAATGGTATAGGATAAGATACTCCAGCACTGTGAACTACCCCGTCCAAAAGAGGCAATTGAGCCACCAAAGTATCTAAGTTGCTAGTATTAGTCAGATCAGCAGGTATTGCAAAATTCTCATCACCTTCCAACTCTAAATATGTTTTTTTGAGGTTTTCGACATTACGACCTGTGATGTACACTATTGCTCCTAATTTTGAACATTCAATAGCTACAGCCCTTCCTATGCCTGATGAGGCCCCTGTAACTAATATTTGTTTTCCTGCAAGTGAAAAAGGGTTATACATTGGTTTTCTTCATTATATTATTATAAAGTTCCTCAATTGTATCACTAGATCTAATATCATCACCATCAATTTTTACTGAATATTCTTGATCGACCATCACAATAATTGATAAAGCGATTAAAGAATTCCACTCATCAAAATCCTTAAACACTGTTTGAGAATTAAAAAGCGCCTCATCAGTTTCATCAAACTGATTTGCAAACATATTTACAAATGCCTCAATGTTACTACTCATAAATTATATATTTAATGTTAAAGCTGGGTTTCCTGATAAGAATGAAGCATTTCCAAATTTTTTAGATACAATTGAACCTGCTGAAATTCGATTTCGATCGCCAACACCTTTCATAGGTAAGATTGCGCTATTTAGACCGAAAAAGTTCAAGTCACCTATAAATGACTTACCAGATACTTGAACATTAGGACTTAGTATATTGAAATCACCCACTTTTGCATGATGTCCTAAATTAACACCAGTATTGAAAATATTAAAATTTCCAATCTCAACATCATAAGATATAAAAGATCCTCCAAGAAAAATATTTCCAATTCCAATTTTAAATATTCTAGATTCTAATAAATATGTACTAGGGCTGATTACATTTGGGAAAACAAAATTATCTCCAGTTATTTTATTCTTTATTGAAAATAAGGTATTGGGATTGCCTACAGCTATTATTAAACCTAGAGTACTCTTTACACATTTTAAATTTTCTAAATTACCTAAAACAATTCCATTTTTACATTCGGCTCCTTTAGGAATATTGTCGTCATAATAACCAATGAATCTCTTTCTACTTAACTCAGTAATAGAACTAAGTAAAAAACTTACTTCTTGTCCGAAATCGCCTGCACCAAATATTGCTATATCATTGTATTTATCCATAAATTTAATTACACTTATTTCATTTTATCATAAAACATGAAATGTCTTCTACATATATTCGTTTTACTGGATTTTAATACAAAGAAAGTCAAGCAACAAATTTTTCAAATTTGATTTTTAAATATGCTTTTATAAATTATCTTTTTGACAAACTTTTCATGATTCGATACATCTCTTTTGTATTATTTCTTAGCTCTCTTGGATTAAACATAACTGTTAAAATTTTCTTAAAATATAAAATCATTAAGTGGGATTGGTGTAAATAAAACCGGATGTTCCTTTTAGGAAGTAATGAATTTTTTATCCAATCATTTACTTTAACATCTAAAACCAAATGAATCCTCTCAGTATCTCCATTATTACTTACACTATGAAGGTAACTTGTATCTAGAGCCCATAGCTCAGCTACATTCATAATTACACGTTTATTTGAGACTTTGAAAATGAGATTTGGATTAGTTTGTATAGGTATGTGAAAACGAAGCCCACCCCATTGTACATTTCCAATCATATCCCTATGTGGATGAATATTTGCCCCAGGAGTCATTGAATAAAACATCATGTTAACTATATCTGTCTTAAAAAAAAATTTAATTTTTTGTAACTCAGGAAATAAAGTGAGATAACTTTGATCTTCGTAATCACTTACAACTTTTATTTCCCTCCACTTTTCGTCAGCATAACTACCGTCTTCCCAAACAGGCTTCCAGCTTTGAGAATTAATAGTTTTCAACATGCCGCTTATTTCTTCGGTTGTAAAAAAATTGCTTTTAAGTAATAGTGCACCTGTGTTCATAAATGATTAATTATTTAAGTGAAGTAATGACTTTTTGGTATTCTTTGATAACAAAATCTCGATTAAAACTCCCAACAACTTTTTTTCTAGCTAATATTCCCATTTCCTGTCTTTGCTTTTTATCAAGTTCAATGAAAGACTTCATTTTGGCCTCTAAATCAATTGAATCTTTTGGATTACAAATAAACCCATTTACTTCATGATCGATTAGTTCCTTACACCCAGGCACATTTGTTGCTATTAGAGGTTTAGCTAATGCTGCACCTTCCATTAAAGTATTTGAAACACCTTCTCGATATGATGGCAAAACTATGCAATCCATTTTCTCAACTATTGGTATTATATTATCGTTTTGACCAAGATAAATTATTATACCTTCATTATGCAATTTTTCAACTATAGACTCATCAATATAACTTTTACTAGCCCCACTTTTATAAAAAGAACCCATTACAAAGAATGAAACGTTGTTATAATCCCTTTTTATTTGCTTTGCTGCCTCTATGTACTCAAAAAAACCCTTCTCCCTTATAAGCCTTGCAATAAATATAAAATTAGCTTCACCTCTATCAGTAAATTGTGAGTTCAATGGCTTGAATTTTTCAATATCAACTCCAGATCCAGGAATTAAAAAATACCTTTTAAAAGTAAATCTTGATGAAATAAATTGATCACAATCAGACTGATTTTGAATAAAAACTGCTATACATCTTCGGAGTGAAATTTTGTAAATATATCTTAGTACTCTAAGCTTGAGATGGTCTGAGTCAAAAAGAAATCCTGTTCCTGTCACAGTAGCAATTAAGTTAACTTTTTTAAAAAAAGATGCCAAACCGATAAATAAATTAGGCCTCAGATTAAAAGATAGACATAAATCTGGATTTATTTTGTATAGCCAAAAAATTAGTTTTAAAAGATAAAATACAGACTTAATGGGATTATTATATAGTTTACCAAGTACTATTGTCTTTTTATTAAGACTCATTGAGTCGATGGTTTGCATCGAATAAGCTATACTTCCAGCTATGTAAACATCATGCTCTTTTCTTAACTCATCAACAAGATTTTTTCTAAATCCTATCATTGCATTACGAATATCGCCCTCTAAAATAAGAATTTTCATATTTTAAAGTTTCCTTGCTTCAACAAAAAGTTCAGCTTTTGAAAAATATTTTGCATCAATCATAATCAGCTTGTAGAATATTCTTTTAAAAAAAGGGAGAAAATATGCTATATTATGAAGTAGACGAAAAAAGAAGCCAAATCCATCTTTCCTACAAACAGTAAAACCTGACTCATTAAGTAATTGTGACAATTCAAAATGACTAAAATGCTGATGCCATTTTTTCTCTAATTCTACATCCCCAACTAACCCATTTGCACATTCTACATAATATTTTTGGTAATATTTTTTCCCAAAACGGATGGTTATATATAGTTTATGAATATTAGGGAACCGAAATTTCCAATTACCAAAATCAAGAAAAGAGAACAAATGTTTTCCAGGGACTGCAACAATCAAAATACCATCATGCTTGAGCACTCTTCTAAGCTCCGCCAACAAAGCTAATTGATCATACACATGCTCAACAACTCCAATAACGGTAACAATGTCAAAATACGCATCATCAAAAGGTAGTGGCATACCTTTCACCACACAAAAAAGCTTATGATTTGGCTGAAGAGAATTTTTACTCAACTCTACAATATCCTTATTCAGATCAACACTAATTGCAGATGTAACAATTTTATCCTTGACAAATTGATCAAGCATTTTTGCATCAAAAGCCCCATAATCAAGAGCCACAATATCTTTACCACTTATAGTTTGTTCTCGAAAAATTTCCCAAGCAAAGGCTTGTCCTAATCTTATTGAATTTGCAAATGGGTTGTTTTTTGATAAGCGTGTTCTCATATATTAAAATTATGTTTATACCATTTTTGGAAACAATAAAACGTCCATACCTTAAATGTGGAATCATTTTTTTTACTTAAGTGATCATTTATCATGAGATTAATTAAGTTTGGATTAAATATACCCTGCTCTTCTAAAAAGTTTATCCTACTATAATCTAACAACTCATTTTTAAGCGCACCTCTTAACCAATCTCCAATTGGTATACCAAATCCACTTTTTGATAAGTCAAATAGTCCTTTTGGAAGCATATTAGAAAAAGTCTCTTTCAAAATTCTTTTTGTAGTCCCTTTATGAATTAAAAATTCATCGGGCAGCTGAAAGCTAAATTCAATTAATCTGTGATCTAAGAAGGGAGGCCTGCATTCCAATGAATTTAACATACTAGCCCGATCAACTTTTACTAGCATATCTCCTTCTAAACAAATTTTCAAATCGAAATATCGAGCCTTTTGCAGAGGCGAAAGTTCATCAATCTGATTATAATAATTTTTAAATAATGATTCAAAATTACTTGATTGCCATTTGGATTTTAATAGGTCACAAAACATAAATCGGTCAAAACCGAGGCACATAATATTTGTCATATTCTGATACTCGGAAGCAGTTACTGCATTTATGAATTTTTTTGCTTGAAATATAAAACCCCTGTCATCTTTTTTTAGTTTATAATCACCAATAAGAGGCTTAAGAATTGCTTGGTGAATCGTATCTGGTATATACTTCTTATAAAGCTTCGCATAATACCCCATCTTGTAACGGTTATAACCACCAAAAACCTCATCACCACCGTCACCTGTTAAAGCCACTGTTACATTCTCTTTTGTTTTTTTTGAAACAAAATAAGCAGGTAAAGCAGAAGAATCTGCAAAAGGTTCATCAAAATTCAAAATAACAGAATCAATATTTTCCACAATGTCGTTTAAATTAAGCATTATAGGAAAATGATCTGTTTTGCAATGCTTAGAAACCGAATATGATCTTTCTGATTCATCAAATTTCTTGTTGGATGATATAATAGAAAAGGTTTTGATTCTATCATTAGGTTTTAGATCAGCCATAACTGCTACAATAATGCTGGAATCAACTCCACCGCTAAGAAATGCCCCGTAGGGTACATCAGATATCATTCTTTTTTCAACACTATCATAGACTAAATTTTTTAATTTATTTTTTGCAATTGAATAGTCACTAATATTTTCGTGAGATAGAGGCAAAATATTCCAGTACTTAGTTACGTTATAAGATAAATTAATCGTATCCAACTCTATGTAAGTTCCTGGCTCAAGCTTATATACTCCCTCATAAATTGAATATGGACAGGGTATATAAGTTAGTGTAAGAAATAAATTTAAAGCGTCCTTAGAAATTTCAGGATTTTCTATGGAATAGTGTTTCCAAAAGATCTTCATTGATTTTAATTCGCTACAAAAAGCAAAAAGATCATGTTTTGGATAATAATAAAGTGGTTTTTCGCCTGTCCTATCTCGAGCTAATAATAGCTTATTTGCTCGAGCATCATAAATTGAAATAGCAAACATTCCGTTCAGATAAGAAAAAATGTCTTTTCCCCATGCTTCATATCCTCGCAAAATTACCTCTGTATCTGAATTTGTTGAAAAGTTAGACCCAAATTCAGATTTCAATAAATCACGTATCTCCTTGTAATTATAAATTTCCCCATTGAAAACAATAATTATTTGTTTGCTTTCGGAATACATTGGTTGTGAACCTGCACTAATATCAATTATTGACAAACGTTGCATCCCAAGTATTACTGTGTTATCCCCACTTATGTATACTCCTGAATGATCTGGCCCTCTGTGAAGAATTGATGAATTCATTTGAGAAATACAAGACTCTTGTGTATTTGAATTTTTCAAGGATAGATTAACAAAACCATTAATTCCGCACATATTATATTGATTGTATTTTTTGCTGCTTTAAATAATTCTGCCTTAGTATATTTTTTATATCAGCTTTAATTAAATCAGATATAAACTTATTTAGTTTTTAGTAAATGGTGTATATTTTGAATCAGTAAAAAAACATCATCTTAATCACACTAAAATAATGTTTCGACATTTTTTTTCTGTTAAAGAATTTTGATTTGCCGATTCCATTTTATCGATTGAAATATACCCAATCAAGATCTTTTTACATTCAATAAAACGTTGATAATAAAATTCAATTCCCTAACGTAATCCAGCATAAATTCTATTAATTTCAGGAAAAAAATTCTAATTTTCAGAATATATTAACTATAACAAAAGATTTTTGCTACCCTGAAAAAAGGATTCATTTATGCTAAAAAACCTATTTAGTTCGAAAAAGATTACTGCTAGATAAATTTCTTAATAGATTTCTGTTATAGTAAGTAAAATCGAAAAGTCGCACATATATATTAAAATAAGTACGCAAAAACCGGATAAATGAATTAGAAAATCTCATCGCTTTTTTGAAAAGCTATTAGATGAAAATTGTGTTTTAGTATTTTTAAATATTGTATTTATAAAAATAATATTATCATCCAAAATGATAAATGGCGCAGTGTTAGGTGAAACATTGAAAAAAAAAGAAGAGTAACAAAAATTGATGGATATTCAGGATGCATTGAATCTATTAAATATTTCCACTTGTTTATTAATAATACACTTAATAATACAAGACCGATTATACCAGTGGAAACTAACCAATCCAAAATTGAATTGTGTGCTTCTTCTTTACCAAAAGGCTTGGCACCAGAGTAACTACCGGGGCCTAATCCAAATATAGGCGAGTAAGTAAATGCAATCATCGCATTTTTCCAATATAGCAACCTATCGGAACCCTGTGAATTGGTGACATCATTTCCATATATTTCGGAAATCTGGTTTCTTACTTCACTAACAAAAAGAAGAGAACAAACTAATATAATTGATGTAATTATCAAAGTTTTCAACTTTGAATTAAGAGACTTATTAAAAATGTTTTTAAGATTATTGAAATAATAAAAAGTAAAAAAACCAAAAATCCAAGATATGATTAGTGCGTCACTTAAGGTAGCTAAACCAACCAAAATTACAGCAAAAAGGGTAGTAACATACCAGATTCTTGACACGTTAGAATTTGAAGATTTAAAATATAAAATCGACAAAAATGGGAGTGGTAAACAGCTAAAAGCCAACTGATTTGGATTCATTGAAAATCCAGAAAATCTTAATTCAAAATACATATCATATCCATAAAAATTTTCTTTTTTACTGATTAGTATATAAAATATGAGGAGAAAAAAAACTCCCGATGCATTAGTAAAGAATAATAATAAATTTTTAAAATTCTGATTGAAAGAGTCATTATAAAAAAAAATAAAGAAGAAAAAAGATAAAAATACAAAAACAAAAGCTGCGAAGTTATGCAATGTACTACCTCCGTCTAATTTACCTATCAAAAAACAATTAACCGTACCGATCATTAAAAGAAAAAAAGACGAAAACCAAAATTTTACATAAGCTTTCTTATTAGATGACCATGATTTATAAGAAATTACGGGTTTAGATAGAAATGTAAGAAATCCTAAAAATATTGAAATCAAAATAAATATTTCTCCAATACCAAGTGCGGAGTTTGCAAACCGTAATTTTGATGCTGGCGAAAGTACTATCCCAATTGAAAAGATTAAAATTCCTAAATTGGTTATTCGTTTGTACATTGATTATGGTCTTATAAATGGAGTTCCTCTAAAAAATACTATACAAAACATTAGCAGCTGGAGACTAAGCGCGATTGCTTGAAAATATAGTACTTTTATTAAACTTAAACTCTCACGGAAAAGAATAAACAAAAATATGAGTACGACAAGAGATAAGAAATTTATGTACGGTTGAATTTTAAATTTTCTTTTTGCAATTAAAGCAGTAGATACTATTTTATTTAAAATTTCAATGCCGGTAATCAAAAAACCAATAAGAAATATATCATTTTTAGAACTAAACGAGTTACCAAATGCAACACGCAAAAAAAAACCATCAGATAACCAAATAATAATTGAAAAAAATGAAACAAAGAATATTGCAAGATTTATGTATTTATATAAAAGTTTTTTAAATAAATAATGATCGTTACGTTGTTCATAGATTGTAAAATGCGGCAAAGCCGCATCAGTGAATGCAATAGTTATCAATAATGTAGAACTATATAAATAATATAAGGCTGAATAAATTCCTAAATCCTCAACACCAAGATATTCTTCAATAAAAAAACGAGGCACATTAACAAAAAGAGAGTAAATGAAAAGGCTTACCCCCATTGGAAATCCAAGTAAAAATATTTTTTTTAAACTTTCTAGGTTGACATTTTGGATATTAAATAAATCAAAACTATTATTTTCTACATTTTTTATTATAGGATAATCAAAAATAACAAAAGAAAAAAAATATGATACTAAAATGAATATAGAAGATACTAGAATATCCCTAGAAAGATAAAATGAAATTGTAAATGTGAGTAAAATTAAAAAACTTCTGAAAAAAATAGATCGAGAAATTAGATGCATTTGCTGGCGTTTCTGATGTATAGCAAATGATAAATCACTCAAAGTCTCAAGTATTTTATAGAATGTAACAATTATGATTAAGAACTTGACTAATAGATTATATTTTAAAAAATAATTTAAAATCATAACAGCAACAAAAACAAACAAAGAAACAATTAACCGCAATCTGTAATAATCTTGAATTTGATAGTTGACACTATTATCAGTAACATATATATATCGCAAATTTAAATTTGAAAAAACAATTAAAGGTGTTGTGACTGAAAGTGCTAAACTATAAAATCCAATTTGATCTATGTCACCCATTCGTGCCATAAAAGAAAGAATCCAAAACTGTGCAATCGAATAAGAACAAATACTTGCTAATGACCACAAAGAGTTTTTCCTTAAATCAGTCATTAATTTAATTCTTTTTATCTTCCATGAGTATTGTAAGTCCTTGCCTAACAGTAAATCTCGGATTATAATTAATTAGTTTTTTAGCTTTTGAAATGTCAGCCAAACTATTTAATACATCACCTACTCTTTTTGGTAAATGAATAGGTAAAATCTTTTTACCTGCGATTTCATTTATTAACTCCCACAGTTGATTAAGCGAAATATTTTCGCCATATGCAATGTTGTATACTTCATTAATAGCTTTATTATCATTCGCGAAAAAAGATAGGACATTTGACTGAATTACATTTTCAACAAAAGTAAAATCTCTTGTCTGCTTACCATCTCCGAAAATATTTGCTTGCTCATTATTTTGAACTGCCTTAACGAAAAGTGGAATTACGGCTGCATACGGATTATTGGGATTTTGCCTTGGACCGAAAACATTGAAATACCGTAACCCAATTGTTTCTATACCAAATGTTTTACTAAACACATCTGCATACAATTCATTCACATATTTCGTAACTGCATACGGAGATAGCGGTCGACCAATTCGATTTTCGACTTTTGGGAGATCAGGATGGTCACCATAAGTAGAGCTACTTGCTGCATAGATGAATCTTTTAACAGATGTTGACTCCTTTGCTGCATAAAGCATATTTAAAAAACCAGAAATATTTACATCATTTGTTAATAAAGGATTTTGTATAGATCGAGGAACTGAGCCTAATGCAGCTTGATGGGATATAAAATCAATATCTCTAACTACCCTTTTACAAACTTCTATATCTCTAATATCGCCTTCAATGAACTCAAAATTTGATAGACCAATGTAATCTTTTAAATTATCAAAATATCCATTTGAAAGATTGTCTAATACTCTAACATGCCTGGCACCAAATTTTAACAAATACTCTACCAGATTCGAACCAATAAAACCTGCACCTCCTGTTACTAGAAAGTTATATGTTGAAATATCTTCTTCATGATAAGGTATATTGTAAAGACTTTTATTAAACATAATTTTATAATCTTGAGTCAACTAAATTTCGTGGCAAAATACCCTTTACGTCATAGATAATACTTTCGCCAACAATTGAACGAATATCTAACTCTAAAAATTGCTTGTGTGCTACCGCTAAAATAAAAGCCGAATAAGTTTCTTCAGGCAACTTTTCAAAAATTTTTATCCCATATTCACGCATAACCTCACTTGAATTTGCCAAAGGATCATATATGTGAACATTTATATCAAAATTGACTAGTTCATTATAAATATCAATAACTCTTGTATTTCTAACATCTGGGCAATCTTCTTTAAACGTGAATCCAAGAATCAAAATTTTAGAATCTATGACTTTTAAATTTTTACGCATCATTAACTTTACAACTTCTGTGGCCACATACTTTCCCATTGAGTCATTAAGTCGTCTTCCAGCTAAAATAATTTCAGGATGATACCCGACCTCTTGCGCCTTTTGAGCAAGATAATACGGATCAACACCTATACAATGTCCTCCTACTAAACCGGGCTTGAACTTGAGAAAATTCCATTTTGTTCCGGCAGCTTCTAATACCTCATGAGTATCAATGCCCATCAAGTTAAATATTTTACTTAACTCGTTGACAAAGGCTATGTTGATATCCCGCTGTGAGTTTTCGATTACCTTGGCTGCTTCTGCAACTTTGATGCTTGGTGCCTTATACGTTCCAGCTATAATAATGGAACTATACAAACTATCTATATAATCAGCAGTTTCAGGAGTAGAACCAGAAGTAATTTTTAGAATTTTTGTTACAGTGTGCTCCTTGTCACCAGGATTAATCCGCTCTGGTGAATAGCCACAAAAAAAGTCTTTATTAAAAATGAGTCCAGATATTTTTTCTAATACTGGAACCATTTCATCTTCAGTTACCCCCGGATAAACGGTAGACTCATAAATTACAATGTCGCCTTTTTTTAGTACTGAAGCTACTGTCTCAGAAGCCTTTATCATAGGAATAAGTACGGGTCTATTGTACTTATCCGTTGGAGTGGGCACTGTTACTATAAAGACTGAACAAACTGACAATTCACTAGAGTTAAATGTAACAAAAAGTCCCTTATCCACTTCAGTCCTATCGGTGACAAGAACTTTTTTCAACTGTTCATTATTTACCTCAAGGGTATGATCTTGACCGGAAGATAATTCGCCAATTCGTATTTGATTTATATCAAACCCAATGACAAGGTATTTTTCAGCAAATGCAACTGCTAATGGTAAACCGACATATCCTAGTCCAATAATTGCAATTACAGGCTTTTTCTCAATCATTTTAAACTATTTTTTATGTGAATCATTGCTGTCAATCGCCCAGAAAAATTGAATGTTTCATAATTTTTATCCCACGTAAAATTGCGGGATAAAATACAATTAATTGAAGTAGAAAGTCTAACCCTTTTGAATTGCCAACTCGGCTGTAACATAAAAGAAAAATCAGTCCATGGAACGGTTGTTTTATGAGGGTCCCTTACTATCCTTTCTACTTGAAAAAGTATACTATGCGGCTTTCCTAGATATTCGTGCACTACTCGAACTGTTTGCAAGTCAGTTCCGAAACCAACTCCAGCACCAAGTATCTGATTTTGATGGGTATAACCATTATCGCCACCATGTACATACCAATTTCCGGCCCCTCGTAATAAATTGGATGGTGTTTCTGACTGCTTCAGGGTTTCAACACCAACTAGAATTTGACTATTCCCGGATTTAAACAATTTACTCACTCCTAGAATGTAGGCAGCAGCATGGGTGGCATCCATCAGGTAATCGCGCACATTTTGTTTATAGTCATTGTATCCCCATTCCCCATAGAATTCCCAACCCGATTTCGGCATGACCCAACGAAAGAAAAAAGAAGCCAATTGATCGGTATTTTCTGCATCATCCGTTGGCTCATTCTTTTTTTGGAATGCCTTGGTAAGTACCGGAGTATATCTTTTCAGCCAATTGCCCCCTGCTAACCCAATGTCTTGTTGATACCTTTGTAAAGTTCTCGTCATTCCCACAAAAAGACCAGGGATCCATTTGGGTTGATAACTGATCACAAAAGCACTCTGGTAGCGCCAGGTGGATGGATAAGAAACGGTGGCTGTTTGCAAATGAAAATTTTCATAAGGTCTTGTGGAATCACTGTCTAGCCGGGCACCGATCAATTGCCATTCAAAAGTTCCGATAGGAGTTTTGGCGGGGCGATTGCTCCGAATGTACACATGTAAAAATCCTGGGGCATTGTTGCTCATCAACAAGGAGGAGCGCTGACCGGGCCCCCACCAAAGATTCTGTGTACTTACACCCATTGACACTGCCCCTAAACGAATACCTAGCGAACTTTGCCCGGGAAAAAATTTATTATAAACACCTCCCACATTACTGCCCCAGTTCATGCTGGTATCATATCTTGTATTGGCTGCATACACCCATTCAGGTGCTGCCTGTAGCTCAACAATGCCATAGCGCGCATAGAACCCCGCCCTCCCCATCACCTGTAAACCCCTTGCCTGAATCATCACTCCATCATTCCAGCCAAATGGCCGCCGGGAATTGAATTGTGTAATCATTGTCAGGGGCAAAGCTTTTACCACCACTTTTTTCCAGGATATTTCAGCCGGCTTGAGTTCGAGTGGACGTACAGTAAATGAAATATTAAGATCATGTTGACCTGCTAACTGGGCGGTTCTCAGACTATCCTCCTCTGGAGACCCAATGATTATTTGTTGTGCTTGTAAGGGCTTTGCAGAAAAACCTATACAAATCACCCATATAATTGTCAGCTTGTTCAAGTATTCTCTTAATTAGGAAATTCGAGCAATGGGTACTACCTGTCCCTCAGCTGCTCGTTGATCCAGGGACTCGAAAACAGAGTTGTTGCTCAAAAATTCAGGTACCATCTTTTTCATTTGGGTCACCAGCTCCATGGTAGCATCCCGGTGGCGGGCCAATTCAAACAACAGGTTCAAATCTTCCGTCAACTGATCATTTTGGGTGTTGCGAATTCGGGCAATCATGATTTTCTCATGATAAGTAGCGATGGTGTTCTCTGAATCCATCAGTAACTCCTCATAGAGTTTCTCGCCGGGTCGTAAACCGGTAAACTTGATATCTATGTCAACACCCGGTAGATACCCATAGAGCCGAATCATTTTCTTGGCGAGATCAGCGATGGAGACCGGCTTCCCCATATCAAACACAAATATCTCGCCCCCCTTGCCCATACTTCCTGCCTCTAATACCAGTTGGCAGGCTTCAGGAATAGTCATAAAGAAACGCGTGATATTGGGATGCGTAACGGTTATCGGCCCCCCCTTCTCAATCTGTTCTTTGAAACGTATAATAACCGATCCATTGGAGCCCAGCACATTTCCAAAACGGGTAGTAATGAACTTAGTGGAAACTGTAGTCCCCTCGTCCGACTGATTTTCGTGCAGATTGCGGTGTAAATGTTGCACATAAGCTTCCGCCAGTCGCTTGGAAGCGCCCATTACATTGGTGGGATTCACTGCTTTGTCCGTCGAAACCATGACAAAGCGACGGACTTTGTATTGCACAGATAAGTCTGCAATAATCCGTGTGCCCATTACATTCGTGAGAATGGCTTCCTGTGGGCACAATTCCATCATGGGTACGTGCTTGTAAGCGGCAGCATGGTAAACATAGTGTGGTTCGTACTGAGCGAACAGATCATTCATTCTATCCCGGTTGCGCACATCACCTAGAAAGGGGACGCAGTTGATCTTGGTATGCATGTCCTGTAATTCCAATTCCAGATGATGGAGGGGCGTTTCTGCCTGATCACAGAGAACAATGGTTTGTGGCTCGAATTTAAGTAATTGCCGGACGATCTCGCTTCCAATCGATCCGGCTGCCCCCGTCACCAGAATACGTTTATTTTTCAATTGATGGCATATCTCTTCATTGTTGATTTTGATAGGTTCCCGCTCCAGTAAATTTTCAATCTTCAGGGTTTGTAATTGACGGGCAGAGAACTGTCCGTTGATCCATGTATCGAGTGGAGGTACGTTCAGAACTTTAATTCCATGATCAAGGCAAAAATCTACAATCTCGTTTTTTCGGGCGGGTGAAATAGAAAAATGGGCTATAATCAGTTCATCGATTTTTTCACTCCGGGTAAAGTTGGCAAGCTGACTGGGATGAATGATTTTGATGCCGTCCACTACCTTATCTAATTTTCTGGGGTCATCATCCAAGAATGCTGTAATGATCACATTGGCAGAAGTATCGTGCTCCAGCACCCTTTTGGTCGCGAAGCCTGCCTGGCCTGCCCCATAAATAATTACTTTTTTTTGATCCATTTTATAGTTCCTCAAATATGCAAACCCAAACTTAACCAAGACACGATAAGAGATTAACGCAGGAAAACTGATTAGCGCGTAAATGATTAAAGTAACATTAGAAAAAATGAGTGTGCCACCGGCATTAGCCGACACCATGCTGATAAAAAACAGCACTGTGGTACTCATAGCAAGTGCCATGAACAGTTTGATAGCATCCTGTATACCTGTATAGCGAATGATACCTGAAAAGGTTCTGAAATTGATGAAAACTATGGCATTGATGAGGGTAAGAATTAATAATTCCCCCCTAAGTTCTCGTAGGGATATAACTTGCAAATTCAGGTTATTCCTGATGATGTAGGCAAAAATCAGAGACAAGCCACAAACAAAAATATCTATCAGGAAGATAATCCACCTCGGAAGGATATTGATTTTTCTTATCATAGAATGGGTTGAAGAATTATTGGATGATACTGGATTGAATTAAGCCATTAGATTATTAAAAAATCTGCTCGCTAAAATACACAATGCACTCAGGAAAGCTCCCAAAAAGACACCGAACAGCAAAGATTTTAGTTTTCCAGGTTTGTCTTTTTTGAGAGGTAAAATAGGGTGATCAATCAGTTGGATCAAGGGTGTCTCTTTCATCAATGAAACCTTGGCCAATTCCAGGTTGGTCACCAATTGTGTCAAAATTGCTGTATTTGCCTGTACATCTACCTGTCTTTTGGTAGAGGGTACCCGATTTACATTCAATGCCGGATTTAAATTAAAGGTGTTATCTGATACGACTGCAACTCCTGTAATCGCCTGATTCAATTCGCTACGTATACTGTCAGCTTGTTTTTGCAAAATAGCTACATTATTTCTAGCTTTTTTGCTCTTGGTTTCAATATAAAATTGTGAGACTTCTTTTACAATAGATTCTGCAAATACTTTAGAAAATAGCTCATCAATGGTAGCAACCTCCACCGAAATGATACTTATTTTCTTATCCTTTTGAGCTACAGCAAGAATTGCATTTTCCCCTGCAACATGTTGGTATAAGACAGATAAAATACTATCCTGCTTCAGGCTGAATTGTTCTTGATTAGCACCTAATGGAAATAATGTATTTCCGATCCAAATTTTTTCTTCCTCCAGCTTTTTCCTTTTGTTCAATATTTCAATTAAACGATCTGCTAATGTAATTGAATCATTACCTACCTTAATAGGATTCAGCAGTGCTTTATCGACCATTTTACGGCTCTTCATCAGTTCAATCAGATTTGCCCCACTAAAAGCACCACCTGCACTTCCCCCCAAATCAAAGCCCAATGAACTGGCTAATCCTAAGGCTCCTGAAAGTCCCCCTCCCGATTGCTTATCATCCTCTAATGCAAATGTGACTACTGCTTTATAAATTGGCTTCTTGAACCATGCATAGCAAAGTCCAATACCCCCTCCTATTATTCCAGTAAAAGCAATAATGAGCCACTTCGAACGAAGAAACTTAAATACCTCTATAACTTTTTCGATGAGTTCCTTTAAAGATATTTCGTCGGTTACCGATTCCTGATTTTGCATAAAGTAAAGAGTTAAAAAATTATCTCAAGATAGCAATGACCACACCAGCTAAACTGGCTATGGCAGAAGAAATGCCAATCATTTCAGCAGTAGATGTTTTCTTCACCTCGGGCTTAGATGGCACCACCACCTCACTGCCCGGCATTACTTTGGGATAAGATTTAAAGAATAAAAAATGACTGGTCGTAGCTGCTTTACCATTGGCATAGACCACATAGGCCTTTCTTCTCCAGGCTCGCGAACTAAATCCACCTGCTTCATTCAAATAATCTTTCATACTGTTACCTTCCCGATAGGGAACCTGGGTTGCCATCAAAACCGCCCCGCTGATTTTGACTTGTCCATCGAATTTTGGGAGATACAATTCATCACCTGCTCTTAATACCAGATCTTCAATGGAGCCCGGGGACTTGATGATTCCGGGAATATCCAGCGGTATCTTATCGAATTCTCTTTGAAGGTCTTGTTCTAGTTTCCGGAGAGAACCGGTTGTATCTGTAATATTTTTTTGCAGTGCCTTTGCGGCCTCCCTGGCCTTGATTCTTTCGGCCTCAGTTTTATATCTTTTCAAATAAGCCCCCTCTGGATAAGCATCTGCTGTGTATCCCCCTGCCCGCTGGAGAATACTGCTCACCCGCTCTGAGCGGTCATTCAAAGCATAAGGTCCGGGATATTGCACCTGACCGGATACGATGACCGACTCCGGTATTTGATACCCTGCTTTTCGCCGAACCGTCACTACGTCAAAGGGTCGCAGAGGAATATTGGCAGCAGAAGAAGATAAATCGCCATTGATATCAGCTCGTATCACCTCGCTGGCACGGGTATCAGTAGCAGTTAATGAATCTCTTTGCACCAACCTGGCAATCTCCACAGTTTTATATGCAGCATCCGTTAAGCCACCTGCCTGAACGATCAGGTCTTTAAGACTTAATCCGTTGGCAAAATCAAATTTACCAGGTAATCTTACTTCACCTTGGATGGATACCTGAAAACTATCTTTCAATTCCTGAACAGAACTGATGTACACTTCATCTTCCCGCTGCAAAAGCCAGTTGTGCTCTGTATCTCCTGCCAACGCCTTTTTTACATCAAAAGATCGAATGCCCTTGCCAAGGTCTTCCTCCAAGCGAATGATCTGACCCCGACCGGTAAACGCATCTTCTGTCAAACCCTCGGCCTTCCTGATTAGGTCAGCGACACGAAGTTGTGCAGTCAATTGATAGGTATCCGGCCGATACACAGCACCGGTAATCTTTACCCTGTTTTGGAATCGATTCAATACCCTGTTCACCACCACCAGATCCCCACTTCCGGGCTGGTAGGTCTTAAATTCCTCCGCCTTCAAATCGAGCACTTTCCTTTCCTTATCGCTGTATTGAAAAACTTTAACCGATGAACGATAGGCAGTATCCGTAAACCCGGATGCAAACTGCAAAACATCCTGAAAACTCTCACCCGGTAACAGTTCAAAAATACCGGGGCGCTTGACCTGTCCCTGAATTTCCAATCTACGCTTGTAGGCAGGTATCCTGATCACATCATTGTCTCTCAGGGAAACATTGTCTGTCTGGTCACCGTACAACAACAACTTATAGAGGTCAATTTTTCGCTCTACCTTGTTGTTTCTCACCAACTCAATCTCACGGAAACTACCGTAAGCATTGGGTCCGCCTGCAACATACAAAGCATTGAAAACGGTGGACAAAGAAGAGAGATTATAATTGGCGGGGCGATTGCTGCCGATAACGGTTACCTTAATGGAACGGATCCTGGTCAAACTAACACTCAACTTGCTACCGCCCGATTGAATGGTACGATAGACCGAACCTGCTAGGGTTGTACGGATCTTTTGTGTGGCCGCTTCAATGCTCATGCCCGCCACTTTGATTTGTCCGACATTGGGCACCGCAATAGCCCCCTCCGGTGAAACCGGTAATTCTCCACTGTATTCCTGGATGCCAAATACGGAAACCTGAATCACATCGTCAGGACCGAGGGTGTAATTCAGGGGTGTTGCCATTTTCATGTTGGGCTCAAAACTGGGAGCAAGGGAAGTATACAATTCAGCCCCAAAAATCAAAGGATTAATGAGAGGTTTGGCTGCTTTGGCATTGTATTTTTCCGTATCTAATGTATCTGTTCCATTGTATTGTCTCTCTACAGATAAAGGGATATTGCTGCCTGCTTTTCCACCCGACTTATTACCGGGCGCAACAGCACCCATTAACCGCTGTTTGAGTTTGTTGAATTCTGTCACGCTCATCCCTTTGGATAATACCAGGGGCTCGGCTTGCTCTAAAGTCATACCGGCTGCTGATAGTTGTGCTTTGATTTTGGAGATATCAGCGTCACTCAGTTCATCTACCCTAACCTGTTTGAGGTCCCTGCCCCTTAAAATATCCTGGGCCTGTAATGCCCCAAGAGCGAGGAATGAACCTATGAACCAAATCAGTAATTTTTTACCCATTTTTATCGATTTTTATACCCTTACTTTAACAATTCTTTACAGACAATTAACGGTGTTCGGGTGTTAGTATTTGAAGTTTTAGTTCGCATTGAACACGGCATAGCCAATGTCAGTCCCATTAATTGCCTGACTTTTCAGTTTGTCCTATCATTCGGGACAATAAAAAAGGGAAATAATCTATGTCAATCAATTAGTTACAAATAACTAAATTCTTAACATTCTATCCCTTTCCCATCGGGCACAAAAGTAATTTTTTTGACCGTGAACAGCAAATTTTGATTTCCCACAATATGTCATTCAAATAACGTCTGTTCTAGAAAAAAATGCTCCCAACTGGGGTAAAAATCAAACGATTGTTGGGTAGCTATTACAGTCGTCACCAGGCTGGTGACACCAAGAGCTCCCGGTAAACTCTCTCGATGCCCTCCGGTAAGTTGATTTTGTGGTGCCAACCCATGCGATGGATCTTTCCTACGTCCATGAGTTTGCGGGGTGTGCCGTCCGGTTTGGAGGTATCTGTCAGAATCTCTCCTGTGAAACCAACAATTTCTACAATGAGTTGGGCCAATTCCAAAATAGAAAGATCCTCCCCACAACCTATGTTAATCTGTCCCGGTTCATCGTAATTATCTATTAAAAATAAGCAAGCATCCGCCATATCATCTACATGGAGGAATTCCCTTCTGGGTGTTCCAGTACCCCATATGGTAACGGAATCTAGTTGTTGTTCTTTGGCGGTCATAATTTTACGCAGCAGGGCTGGCACTACATGTGAACCATTTAAATCATAGTTATCATTCGGTCCATACAAATTGGTGGGCATGGCAGAAATGAAATTACAACCGTATTGAGCCCGGTAAGCATCACACATTTCTATGCCGGCTATTTTGGCAATGGCATAAGACTGGTTGGTGGGCTCCAGATAACCTGAGAGCAGATATTCTTCTTTCAATGGTTGGGTTGCCAGTTTGGGATAAATACAGGAGGAACCCAGGAACAATAACTTCTTAACGCGGCTTCGATAGGCAGCTTCGATAAGATTGGACTGGATCATCAGGTTATCGTAAATGAATTCAGCACGGTAGGTATTGTTCGCCAAAATACCTCCGACCTTAGCAGCCGACAGAAAAACATATTCCGGCTTTTCCTTTGCAAAAAAATCATTGACCGCCTGTTGGTTGCGCAAATCTAATTCTGCAGAAGTCTTAGTTACCAAATTCTTGTATCCCCTTTGTTCCAGCAATCTTACAATAGCACTCCCTACCATTCCCCGGTG
>Ga0315900_10001789_pt1 | contig 34033 bp, 40 predicted proteins | sample LakEriMetagenome_FD_203521 | JGI IMG/M metagenome (GOLD analysis project Ga0315900, IMG submission 203521) | Freshwater fungal communities from buoy surface, Lake Erie, Ohio, United States - Buoy 12 MA114 | ecosystem: Environmental > Aquatic > Freshwater > Lake > Lake biofilm | place: USA: Lake...
AACCTTATCTTCTGGTTCATGCTCCTGCACTCATCAGTTCCTTCAATTGTGGGTAGATTTCACCAATAGGTGTTGAGTTCTTGTTGTGTGACATACGCACACGCTCAGGCCCAGCCATACGAGCATCACGCCCTGTCAGTGTAATCTGTTTACCGGGGTGCCAAGGAGATTCAACAACCATTGGTTTGACTGTCTTGTCAATCTCTTGACCCATAACGTTAACGTCAAAGTAGTTCTCTTTGAATTTAGACATGTTCAGTACTCCATTGTTGAGTTGTGATTTGGTAACTTGCCTTGCCAGCCTATGACGGATATTGACCACATTAAAAAACCGTTAAGAGATTGCTCCCTTAACGGCTGATTAATTACAATTAATAAACTAATAACTATGGTATTATTAACTAGTTGTTCATACTAACACCTATGCTATATGGGCCTATCCCATCCTTGCTAAAATCTTAAGCTATCAAGCTGCCTTGCGTGAGCGGGTCAGGGCTGCAATGTCAGCCTGCAATTGTTCAATCTCATGCTGGGGATTTACACCCAGCTTAAAGATTGTGATTTTCTTTTCTTCCGGTGCAGCTTCCCATTCTGCAAACTTCTTTTGAAGGTTATCAAGTTTCTTTGACAGGATAGACACCGCGTCAATCTCACCCATAGGGCGACCAACGCTGTTTTCATCCATGTTGAAGAATGGATTGGCATTGCCTTCCTCAATGGCCCACTCTTTAGTCCTGTCAAGTTTCACTGTCACACCATTCTTTGCAGAATCACGCAAACGAATCTGTGTGTATTGATCCCACCATGCCGCAATCGCCTTGCGACGTTGCGATTTGGGGAGGTTATCGTACAGGTGCAGGGCTGGCGTTGCGTCACCCGTTTCCTGTGCATGTTGTGCAATACGCATTGCAGCTTCATGCAATTGGGGTTCAAGTTTCTTGGCGTTGCCAATCACGCGATTGAGAAACGCAATCAACTCTTGTTTCTTAGTGTCAGACATAGATTAGTCCTTTCTAAATCTTTTCTGTGGCTTAGGGATAACCTTTCCCTTTACCGGCTTACCTTCCATTGATCTAGTTTCATCCTTGCGTGAAGGCGGCGCAAAGCCTGTGCTATAAGCTGTTGTATGTTTAGAACTCTTACGCATCTTACCATTGGTTAACAATGGTGCATGATCTTTAACCCTCTCTAGTTGCGTTGCGTTTGTCCGCACCTTAGCAGGCTTGGCAGGCTTAGCAGTCCGCACGTTATGACTGATACGCGCTGCACGTTCCCCCCTCGCGCGCTCAATAGCTGCACGTTTCAAGGGATTAGGTTTATTCTTGAACCTTGCTTTCCCTATCATGGTTAGGTCAGTCTTTATCCTTGTGCCCTCTTGATACAGGCTAGGCCAGTTATCAGGGTCAAGTGTAGCACCCGCCCTAAATACCTGCCTGATATATTTCACCTTATGCCCGGTGCGTTTAGACAGTATCTCTACCGCCTTCTCTGTTGACAAGTAACCAAGGTCATCTGGCATAGGCCAAAGCCCTTGTTGCTTGCCCCTCTGCAATAGTTCATGCAAGGGCATTCCATGTAACGCTTCATACGCCATTATTCCCACCAATCATTATAGGTTGCGTCACGCTTACGCCATACCTTCCGCCATGTGTCCCGGCCTTCAGCCGTGGGCCAGTGTATAGACAACCACATATAAACGTTACGCAATTGCATCTTGCCAAGCCCTTTCTTCCTGTAACATAACCTTAGCTGTGCTGATAGCAGAGTCTTTATAATCCTGAAAATTGTCACTGTCAGGATACGCCTTGCCCCTCACATATAGGCGAACGCGATACTCATTCCATTCAGATGAATAATGTACTTTAACAGTACAGTCCCCATCACTGGCTTCATAAACCTTACGCACTATCAGGCTCCTATGTATTGGCTAGAACCCTGACATAATCAGGACTCAAGGCAATACACTTGCCGTTCGCAACTACCACCCGCTGAGAGGCCGTGCTAATACGGGTCTAAACGCACGCTCACTAGTAGTCACATTAACGCAGCAAGCTGCTCTGCAATAGACAAGCTATTGCAACCCTAAGCCTGTTTAACGACAAGCCTAGATAACAGATACTCCGTCCCGTCCCATCTAGCAATGCGAGACACCCCGCGCTAGTGACAGTTAAATTATAGTTAGGGGCAGCCATCCTAGCCGCATTACACTCTCACTCAGGAGAGTAACCCATATTCGTTAACGCCCCGTTACTTAAGGCGAGAAACTTTCAAGCCGCCAACACGGGCAACAACACGCCGCGCGCCTTGAGGCTCGCACACCTTGTATGTGCCATTGGCTTTTGCAGTCACAACGGCAGCCGCGACCATTGCGCGCATCTGAGATTTAGACATAGTTCATCGCTCTCTTTAACTAGACGTTTACTACTTGTTAAACTTGATGGACGCCAGCTAGCTCCATCACGACTGTTAAGCACCCCGGTAACTCTGCCCATCAAAGGGACTAGGCCGGTCCAGCTAGTCCGGGGAGTGAAGCCCCTTCCTTGAAAACCAATATGGACCCTATTTCTTAACAAGTCAATAACAAAAACAGGTTTTGTGTGAATAAAATCACCTTTTTTATTAACCATAGTGCTTGGACACAATACACATAGATATAGTACGTACACTGATTAACATAGTCTGTACACTGATGACGGATGTCAGCACACGGACGATACTTGGCAATGGTACGTACACGGACAATATATAATGGAATGAATGTGGTATTTAGTACGTACACTGATGATATAGTGTGACACTCAATATTGAACAGTATACGGATCATTCAGTATTTAATCTGTACTCGGAGCATATGATCAGTGGGCGGATGACTCAGAGTATATGATCAGTATGCTGAACATCCGTACACGGACTATCCGTCACTATGTCAGTACACGGAATATCTGTACACGGATGATCTTGGTACTGTGGAAGCACTGTGAGTTGTGCAGTACACGGAATATCAGACCACGGACAATCAGTACACGGACGGCCGGGGCAGGGGGGGCGCACATCCTTCAGTTATGCAATAACACACCTTGAAAATTTCTCACAAAAATTATGAAAAAAATGCACTTTTATTAAAAAAAGGACTTGACAAACATTAAAAAGTATGCTATAATATACTTCTTTGAGTAAGTAGATTAATATATCTACAGAGCTAAAGTTGATCTTAACAGCTAATTATTATCAACTATCTTTTAATTCTTATTTTATATAAGTCCTATCTTATAACTATTGTTATATATCTTTAGTTATTTAACCACCCTTAGGCAAGGGGGATAGAGGAGCAAATGGGGGGAACTATACCCACCCGGCCCGCCCCGAGTAAGTTCTTTTCTTTTATGTCTTATCTTTAATAAAGTGTGTTTTATGTCTATCTTTGATATTACTAGAACATCTAATGGTTATAAAACTAGATCATTATTTGTTGATGTCTGTAAAAAGTTCTTTATGGATGAAGAGTCTATAAAGAATGCACCTTATTGGTTAGACATTAAAACTGATCTTAAGGACCCTAGGCCATCTGTTAGAGATCACTTCTTGGTCTCAGAAGACCCGACAGGGTATGAAACTGCTCTTAAATTCTTTGGTTGTTATGAACACTGGGAGTTTATGTACAGTAAATCAGACTGGTTTAAAGAAGCTGTTGACACTTGGAAACTAGAACTTTATGCCAGATTAAAGTCTAAAGCAGTTCGAAAGATTCGAGATATTGCTTTTAGTGATGATGACAAACAAGCTTTAGCCGCAGCTAAGTATTTAGCAACTGCTGAATATGATAAAGTTGATGGTCGTGGTAGACCCAGCGCGGCTGAGGTTAAAGGTAAATTAAAAGAAGCAGTAAAGATATTGGACGCGGACCGTGAAGACATGGAACGCATTGGTTTAAGATTGGTAAAATAATGTACAAACAAAATAAACCCGGTGCCACTAAAGGCCCCAAACACACCACACCTAAGAAGAAGAAACCTATTGATCTATTAGGTATCGCAACACGTCAACCTGTTAAAAAGACTCCTTGGTCTAAGGGACGTGATCCTCAACAGGGTTTCCCACAAATCTCTAGAAATGATAGAGGTGGTGGTAATCACACCGGAGGTCCTGTTAAGACAATGAAACGTCCTCTTAAAAGAATGCAACTTAAAAAACCTCCAACAAGACCAAGTAAAAAGGGTTAACTTAGATGTCTTATGCAATTGAAGTTAAATATATTAGTGACTCTAAGAACTCTTTAGAAGTCGAAGCCGGTACTGACAATTTTTATGTTAAACCTTACCTTGGTACAGCCGGTACTTATTGGTTAAGCGTACCCGGCGGTGGAATCTCAGGAGCTCCTTCTGACACGTATTGTGTTTACACAAATACTGACACAGTAGCCCATGCTGTAAAGATTGGGACTGTTACACCTCCAATGGACACCACTTGGGCAAGCACAGATTTCTTTGTTGTCTTACCGAACTCGGTTCGGATTCTCCGTATTGAACCGGGTCAAAACATCTGGGTTAAAACCCTTGCAGGTAATGGTATCGCCCCATAATATTATAGGATTAAATAATGTCAGGTCGTAAACAACTACCAAATCAGGTTAAAAGTCCAGTAAGGTCTAGACAGGCTATTAATCAGTCTGTTGATCTTACAGCGCTTGAAGCTGCTGATCTTGCTCTTGATGCACGTCTTACGACTGCTGAGGGTGACATTGTTGCGCTTGAAGCCGTTGATGTATCTTATGATACAAGACTAGATGCGTTAGAAGCGTTTGACCTGACATTACAAGACTTAGCGTTCCTCGACACAGTAAATAACAGTCAGTGGCTCGGTACTGATCTTAGCGTAGCTAATGGAGGAACGGGAGCTTCTGACGCCCCTACAGCTAGAACTAATCTTGGTTTAGCTATTGGTACTAACGTACAAGCATATGATGCTGGTCTTCAGTCTATCTCGGGTCTAACAACTCTTGCAGATAGAATGATTTATACTACTGCGTCTGATGTGTACGCAGTAACACCCCTTACATCTTTTGCAAGAACATTGCTTGATGATGCTGATGCTGCAACCATGAGAACTACTCTTGGAGTAGCCGCTACAAGCCATACACATATTATTAGTGATGTTACTGGTCTTCAAGCTGCTTTAGATTTAAAAGCTCCTTTAGCTTCCCCAGCTCTTACTGGAACACCTACAGCCCCTACAGCTACGGCTGGTACAAACACAACACAAGTAGCAACAACAGCATTTGTACAGACTGCTGTAACAAACCTTATTGATTCTTCTCCAGCAGCACTTGACACTTTAAATGAACTTGCTGCTGCTCTGGGAGACGATCCTAACTTTGCTACAACAGTGTCTACTTCTCTTGGATTAAAATTAAACGCATCTGCTGTTTCAGCTTATGGTCTAACTTTAATTGATGATGCTGACGCTGCTACAGCTAGAACCACTCTTGGTCTTGGAACTGCTGCTACTCAAAATACAGGCACTTCTGGCGCAACGATCCCCCTCCTGAACGGCACCAATACTTGGTCGGGCGCGCAGACTTGGAACTTTGCTGCCAATAGATTTGCACAAAATGATACTAATGTTATAGCAAATGCTACTGGGGGTTTGTCTTCACTTGATGTCTTTCAAAACTCAACCGGCGCAGCTTTTATGTCATTCCATCGGAATGGTGCGTACGCAGCGTATTTTGGACTGGACACAGACAATCAACTAAAGATTGGTGGTTGGAGTTTTGGTGCAGTCTCACATAAGGTCTGGCACGCAGGCAATGATGGTACAGGTTCTGGACTTGATGCAGACCTTTTAGATGGTGTTGAAGGGTCTTCTTATGTTACCCTTACAGGTACACAAACTCTTACTAATAAGACGCTGACGTCTCCTACAATCAATGCTGGAACACTTTCTGGTATTTTTGCGGGTGATCACACTGTTTCAGGGGTGACGACACGCACTTCTGCAAACCCATATAGGTTTAATACTGCTGCTGGAACTCAAAGACTTACTCTTTATCAAACTAGTGGGTCTAATCGGTGGGCTGTTGGTGTAGACTCAAACGCTGAAACTGGTTCTAATGCCGGTTCTAACTTTGTTTTCTACTCTTATACTGACGCAGGTTCTTTTTCAGGGACCCCTCTTTATTTTACAAGAAACAACTCTGCTGTTTTTGGTGGACAAGTTCTTACGACGTTAGGCTCTGTTGGGGCTCCAAGCTTGTCTTTTACTGGTGATACAAACACAGGTATGTATTCTAGTGGTGCAGATACTCTTGATTTTGCAACTGCTGGTGCACGTAGACTTAGTATCTCTTCGTCTGGTGGCGTAACAGTAGCTCCAAACGTTACAACTGCCTCTGCCTTTATTGAGTTAGGCGGTGGACGTACCGGAGATGGTTATGCTTACATCGACTTTGTAGGTGACACAACTTATACTGACTATGCTTTTAGGATTCTCCGAAATAACACTGGTGCTAATGCTAGTACACAGATTATTCATCGTGGCACTGGCAACTTTGATTTGTCTACATCTGAAGCTGCTGCACTTCGATTAATTACTGGAGGTGCTTCGAGAGTTGTTGTAGCATCTACTGGTGAAGTGTCTTTTAACGGACAAATTCAAGCAGCTACAGGTACTGCTGCAACCCCTACAATATCTTTTGCATCAGATACTAACACAGGTTTCTTCTCTCCTTCTGCAGACCAAATTGGTTTAACATTAGGAGGAACAGAACGTTGGCGTTGGAATACTTCTTTCTTATACGCAGGAAATGGTAATGGTTCTGCGGCTCTGTCCAATAATATTGGAACAGTAACCGTTCCAAACTTTACTTTTGTTGGTGATACTAACACAGGTATGTACTGGATTGGTGCAGATCAGATTGGTTTTAGTGCTGGTGGTACATTAAGAGCAACTATTGATACAACAGGTATTCAAGCTGCTGTTGCGGTGTCTTCTCAAACAACAGGTACATTAACTAATGAATGTGCTAACAAACAAGTTAACCTTACTGGTAACGTAACCCTTAACACAGCAGTATTTGCTGCAAACGATAAAACTACGTTTGATCCGGGTACAGCAGCTAGAACGTTTACTCGTGGTGCAGGTCTTACTATGTTTGTAAATGGTACTGACTCTGCTACTGCAACTCTTGCAGCTAACCAAATGGGTGGTATGCACTGGAGATCGTCTACTGTTGTTATTCTTACTGGAGCGTTTACATGAGTATGTTAAATGCTTTTATGCAAACCTTAAGAAGTGGATTTACCCCTGTAAACAGAATCTATACTTCTGGCACAGGTGCTACTGAAACAGTTCCTACTGGTGCAACTTCGGTTCGTATTCGAGTAGGTGGTGGCGGTGGTGCTGGTGGACAACGTGTTCTTGATTTTGGTGCAGGTGGTGGTGGCGAAGGCGGTTTCTGTGAGCGTACTATTGCTGTTGTAGGGGGTAACACCCTTACGTACACAGTTGGTGCTCTGGTTGCTGGACGAACCACAAACGGTGTTGGTGCTGCTGGTAACGCATCGTCAGTGACTGGAACTGTGTCTGGGGGAGCTGTGTCTATGACAGCCAACGGAGGCGGTGGAGGTCTTGGTGTTGGTGGTACAGGTGGTGCTGGTGGTACGGCTTCAGGTGGTACAACAAACACAACAGGTGTTGCTGGAACAGACGGAGACCCCGGTATTTCTGATGGTGTTGGTGGTTTTGGTGCAGCTACACAAGCTGGTGATGGTGGTAACGGCGCATCTTTTGGAGTAATGTCTGGAGATGGTAACCGAGGTCAAGTGGAATTCTATTATACTTAAAGGACAGCTTTGATGGCTATGAAGGGTGAAAAGATGTCACCTGCTGAGAAAAGAGCTAAAGCAAAGTTTCAAAAGAAACCTAGTGAAGTTCGTAAGCGGGTACAAAGAAATAAAGACCGTCGTAAAGCAATGCGCGAAGGCAAAGTTAAAAAAGGGGATGGTAAACACGTTGACCATATTAATGGTGACGCAAAAGGACCAACCCGAATCCGCTCAGAACGAGCAAATGTGAGAGACAATAAACGTGGCAAACGTAAGAAGTGATAAAGACCTAACACCTGCTCAGTGGGAAATTAGAAATGCTGCTGAAGCTGATCTAGAGACTTTTATTAGACTTATATCCCCAAAGCAAGTGCTTGGTTCTGTTCATTCTGAACTTTGCTCTTGGTGGACACGCTCTGAAGCAAGTTCACACCAAGTAACGCTACTGCCACGCGACCACGGTAAATCCCGAATGGTAGCTTATCGAGTCGTGTGGCACATCACTAAACACCCAGATTGTAGAATTCTGTACATCTCTGCTACAGCTAACCTTGCTGAAAAACAGATTAAATTTATTCAAGACTTAATGACATCTAAGCTGTATTCAAAGTACTGGCCTGAGATGGTAAATGAAAAGGTTGGTGAACGTGAAAAGTGGACAGCATCAGAGTTCTCTGTGGACCACCCTAAACGTAAAGAAGAAGGCGTTCGTGACCCTACTGTATTTACTGCTGGTCTGACCACAGCTATTACAGGTCTTCACGCTGACGTTATCGTACAAGACGACATTGTTGTGTATGAGAATGCCTACACTAAAGAAGGTCGAGAAAAAGTCAAACTTCAATATTCGCTTCTAGCGTCTATTGCAGGCGCCGATGCCCGAGAGTGGGTCGTTGGTACTAGGTATCACCCTGATGACCTCTACGGGCATATGGCTGCTATGGAGTATGACATCTACAATAACAAAGGTGAAGTTATTGGTTCTAAACCAGTATATGAGTTCTTTGAAAGACAAGTGGAAGATGCAGGTGATGGAACTGGTGAATTTATCTGGCCAAGACAACAGAGAAGTGATGGTAAGTGGTTTGGGTTCGACGCATCTATTCTGTCAAAGAAAAGAGCTCAGTACCTTGATCAAACTCAATTCCGGGCACAGTACTATAATGACCCGAACGGGGCCACCGGGACTGCCATTTCACGAGATAAGTTCCAATACTATGATAAATCCCGGCTTATCTGGAACGGTTCATATTGGACTATCTCTGGACGACGTCTAAACATTATTGCTGCTATGGACCTGTCTTACTCAATTACAAAGAAAGCAGACTCTTCTGTTGTTATTGTACTAGGTATTGACGCAGAACGTAATATGTACGTCTTAGATATTGATCGATTTAAAACAGACTCTATTAGAGACTACTATGTTCGTCTACTTGACATGCATACTCGTTGGAACTTTAATAAGATTGTAATTGAAACGGTTGCTGCACAACAAGCCATTGTTAAAGAGCTCCGAGAATCATATCTTAAGCCAAATGGTATTATGTTGTCTATTATTGAAACTAAACCAAACAGACATGGTGGTTCTAAAGAAGAAAGAATGATGGCAGTTCTCGAACCAGTGTACAGTAACATGGCTGTGTGGCACTATAGAGGTGGTAACTGTCAAATCTTAGAAGATGAGCTTGTAGCTCTCTTTCCACCCCATGATGACATTAAAGATGCGTTAAGTAACGCTATTGAACATATCGCAGCACCTACTTCTAATAAATCAAGAGAAGATGTTGCTAAAAGAAGTAACGTGATTTATCATCCTAAGTTCGGCGGAGTTATACGAACATGAATAGAGCCCAATCCTTTCAGGATGTAATGGACCCCCATCTGTTAGCAACACAAGTTGCTGACCTATACAGAGAGTGGGAAGACGCTCGCCGTAAATGGTTGTCAATGGGTCAAGAAGCTAGAGACTACGTCTTTGCTACAGACACTAGAACAACTTCTTCGGGAGACCTCGGGTGGAAGAACTCTACTCACCTTCCTAAACTTTGTCAAATTCGTGACAACCTTCATGCCAACTATATGGCAGCAGTGTTTCCTAACACTAATGCTATTACTTGGGAAGGAGAAGATCAGAAGGCTGAAGACCCTGAGATTCGTAAAGGTGTTCGAGCATATATGAGAAATAAATTAGAACAATCAGACTTTGACCTTGAAGTTGAAAAGTGGTTGTACGATTTAATTGATTATGGTAACGTATTTGGTCTTGTAGAGTATGTCAATGAAACTATTATTTCTGAGAAAGACGGAGCAGTAATTAAAGGTTACGTAGGCCCTAAAGCTCGTCGTATTAGTCCTCTTGATATTGTGTTTAACCCAACAGCTTCAGACTTCCGGAGAACTCCAAAAATCATCCGGACCCTTACAAGTCTCGCAGACCTTATGTCTGAAGTCGAGTCTAATCCTGAAAAGGGATATCTAGGTGAAATTGTAAATGAAGCTTTTCAAAAACGTGCTTATATCCGCGCTGGTGCTGCCGGTATACGCGACACTCGTAAAAACAGGTCCTACATTGTGGACGGCTTTGGTTCCTATCGTGACTATTTTGATTCCGACTATGTTGAACTCTTAGAATTCTACGGAGATGTGTGGGACCAAGAAACTAACACTCTCTTAAAAAATTATCATATTACTGTTATGGACAGAGCTTATGTTGTCCGTAAACAACAACATCCTAGCTGGTTTGGGGAACCCCCAATCTACCACGCAGGGTGGAGAATTAGGCCTGATAACCTCTATGCTATGGGTCCTCTTGACAATCTTATTGGTCTTCAATATCGTATTGACCACCTTGAGAATGCTAAAGCAGACGCTATGGACATGATCCTACATCCTGTTATGAAAATTAAAGGATTTGTAGAAGAGTTTGTGTATGGTCCTAACGAAAAGATTTATGTTGGTGACGATGGTGATGTTACCTTCATGTCTCCTGATGCTACAGCTCTTTCTGCAAACACTGAGATTTTCCAAATCATGCAGTTGATGGAAGAGATGGCAGGTGCCCCTAGGGAAGCTATGGGTTTCCGCTCTCCGGGAGAAAAGACTAAGTACGAAGTACAAGTGTTAGAGAATGCATCTAACCGTATCTTCTTAAATAAAACCGCTCACTTTGAAAAAGCTTTCCTTGAGAAAATTCTCAACTCTATGTTAGAAGTCTCTAGACGTAACATGATGGAAGCTGAACAAGTTCGTCTTATCGACCCAGACTTTAACTTTATTGACTTCATCAAGATTAGTCGTGAAGATATCGTCTCTCGTGGTAAGATTCGTTCTATGGGAGCCCGTAGATTTGCTCGTAAAGCAAACATTCTGCAAGAACTGTCACAGTTTAGTGCAACACCTCTGGGCCAAGACCCGATGATTAAAGTTCACTTCTCTGGATATAAGATGGCAAAACTCATTGAAGAGCTTCTTGAGATTGGTGAATACAATCTTGTTGCTAAAGATGTGTCTGTCGTGGAACAAGCAGAAACCGCACAACTCGCTAATAACGTCCAACAAGTATTAATGGAAGAAGAGGCAGCAGCAATTGGCACACCTACAGGTCAAGACGGAATGGCTCCGGGGCCAGTCCCAGCAGGAAGCGGACAGGTTTAAAAATAATGTAGTTTCAAGTAAAATAGTACTTGACAAACTAATTGAAATATGTTATAATATACATAAATCACTCGATAAAGTGAGTTATGATTATGACAACCCATCGTGGGCCTTTAAACAGGCTCACGTTAACGGGCAAAAAGAGATGCTAGAGAAAATCATTTCTCTATGTACAATTGAAGAAAGACCATGACCAATGGATTTATTTAACACTTCTACAAATACTGACCAAGTTAAGCTAGAAGATTTAGTGGGAGAAGGTAAAAAGTACAGAGATGTTACTGAGCTTGCAAAAGCTAAAGTTCATGCTGATGCTTTTATCGAACAACTTAAAGCCGAAAAGGCTCAGGTTCTCGAAGACCTTAAAACCCGTACTGCTGTAGAAGACGCTATTAAAAAGCTCCAAGCGCCAAATGCTAATGGCGGAACAGGTACTCAGACAGAGCACACTTCCGTACAGACCCAGACTTCGGAACAAAAGGCTAATTTTACGCTAGAGGATGTTGACAAACTCCTTGAACAAAAAGATCGTCAAAAGAAAGTTCAAGCCAATCTTAATACTGTATCAGATGCTATTCTTAGATATGCTGGTACTCCAGAGAAGGCTAAAGAGTTTCTTACGACACGGGCAGGAGAGCTCGGCGTTACAGTAGACAAACTGTCTGACGTTGGCAAGGAATCTCCTACCGCTTTACTTAAACTGCTGGGTCTTGATAAAGCAGGATCGTCTACAATCGCTCCAATTGAGAAGACTACTAATATCGTAAGAGTGTCTAAAGATAAGACATTTGATATGAATGCTCCAATGACAAAAGCTGATTATGATGAACTGCGTCGTGAAAATCCCAGTTTATATTTTAGCCCCAAAGTTCAGAATAAGCTGATGAAAGATCGCTCTGCTGAACTAAAACAAAAAAGACAAGGATAATAACATATGTCAGGTATGACAACTGCCAATATGGACATTGCCATTCGTTCGGAAGTTTGGTCTGGTGAAATCAAGGATGTCCTTCAGGACGCTCTTGAGGGCCAGCGCTACGTTCGGTGGCTGTCCGAGTTCCCCGACGGTAACACCTTTACCATCCCGTCGATTGGTGAACTGCAAGCTCGTGATTACGAAGAAAATACAGCCATTCAGTACGACGCTCTTGATCTGGGTGAATTCCAGTTCTCGATCACCGAGTACGTGTCGGCTGCTACTTACATCACTAAAAAAGCCCGTCAGGACTCGTTCATTGCTTCTGAAATCGAAGCTCAGTTCGTTCCTAAAATGACGCGCGCTATCATGGAAGACCTCGAACTTCATATTCTGAAAGAAGGTCAACCGAAGACAGGTAACCCCGCTGGTTATCAGGTTGCTGGTGCAACGAACGCAATTAACGGTGCTGCTCACCGCTGGGTGGGTTCTGCAACGGTTAACTCGAAGCGTACCCTCGGTGTGGAAGACTTCGCCCGCGCTCGCTTTGCTCTTAAGAAAGCAAACGTTCCGGACACGAACCTGATTGCAATCGTTGATCCGTCGGTTGAGTACGTTCTCAACACACTGACCAACATCTCGAACATCTCGAACAACCCGCGTTGGGAAGGTATCATTGATTCGGGTATTGCTTCGGGTATGAACTTCCTCGTCAACATCTATGGTTTTGACGTGTACTGCTCGAACCGCCTTGCTCTCTGCGGCACTGGCCAAACGGGTACTTCTGAAACGATTAGCTCGGTTGCCTCGGGTGCAGGTGCAGTTTGTAACCTGTTCTTCTCGATGACTCCGGACCTCCTGCCCTTCGTTGGTGCATGGCGTCAGATGCCGGAAGTTGACGGTTCTTATAACAAAGACTTCCAGCGTGAAGAGTATGTTATGACCGCTCGCTATGGTACGAAGATTTATCGTCCTGAAAACCTCGTCACGGTCCTTGCTGACCCGACTGTTATTGCTTAATTAGGAAGGATATAATCTAATGGCTACATGGTTTAATGCTGATGGTCTCTATGTCGAAAACGGTCGTGACCGTCGTCGTCAACGGAACCAACCCAAGCAAGTGAATACGCTTGGTCACATTGTGGAAGTTAAATTCCCGTTTGATCTCTCGGTTCATACGACTGGTACTACTTTTACTACGGACCGTAACAACGACGGCACACTGGATGGCTTCAATGCAGGCGATGAGTTCATCCCTGACCAAGCACACATCCTTTCGGCTGAAGTGTTCATGTTCGACACTGCTGCTGCTTCTGGTACTGCAATTACGGTTGGTACGTTCCAAGAAAACGGCACAGCAATTGACGCAGATGGTCTTGTGACTGCTGCTAACGCTGCTACCGCCTCGCTCGTTGCTAACGCTCGGGTTGCAGGTTCGGGCGCTCTGCTCAACACTGGTGTTACCCAGAAGTCGTACATTGGTCTTGTTGCCTCTGGTACGTTCACTGCTGGTAAAGGCTACGTGCTGATTCGTTACGCCTACGGCGGCGCTGTCTAATAACTAAATAGAGAGGCCGGGGGTTGAAATATATCCCCGGCTTTTTTAAAGGATTCTACATATGAAGCTGACTCTATTACAACTCACACAAAATATTCTGTCTGCAATGGACGCAGAGCAAGTGTCTTCTATTACAGACACTGTAGAATCTATGCAGGTTGCAGAAGAAATTAGAAATACGTACTACGAAATTTTTGGTAACATTGAGATAAAGTCTCGGCTTAAACTAACAAGCCTTGAAGACTTCACAGACCTAGGTGTTCAATATCCTCATATTCTTTTAATTCCTGAAGAAATAGACAACCTTAAATGGGTTCGTTATAATATTGGAACTCCAGATGAGCCCATTTGGAAGCAGCTCACATATATTTCTCCAGAAGAGTATTTAGAAATTGTTTTAAATCATACTTCAGGCGAAACAATTCCATATGGGGAAAACGGAGGAGACGGGGTTCGTCGTGTTAAAGATATTAACTCTGATCTTGAATATATTATTGTAGCAAATAAAGACCCTGATTACTGGACAACTTTTGATAATACGTATATCTTATTTGATTCTTATAATGAAGATCAACATGATGGTATTGTTTATGCCAATGGGGTCCAAGCAGATCATACTATGATTTATGCTGAAATCCTTCCTGTTTTTACAATGTCTGATTCTTTTACCCCAGACTTAGAAGACAAACTTTTCCCAATGCTTTTAGCAGAAGCTAAATCTGCTTGCTTTGTAAACTATAAAGGTGTATCTAACTCTAAAGAAGAGCAGCGCTCTAGACGACAGAGAGTCTCTCACCAGAATAATAGATCGCGGTATAATCAAACTAGAGATACTTCTCCTAACTATGGCCGTTCGTAAAAGAGTTCTAACACTTAAAAAGAGCAGGTTCCACACTAACAATCCTACTTATCTTGCTGATAATCTATTTGAGTATATCATTAAGTTTAAAGAAGGTAGAGGGTGGTACATCCACAAGTATAATGGTGGTGGAAAAGACAGCTCTCTTGAAGGTTATTTCAGTACACATCCTAAAGCTGAACAATGTCTTATTATGTTTTTAATGAAAACAGATAAAACTGGTATGGCTAGATGGCCCGGTAAAAAGAATATTCGACATACAAATTACACAAGGACTTTTCTAAAAGATGTCTAGAGCCGAAACAAATCGTTTGTACACAAACTTTACTAAAGGTTTGATTACAGAAGCAAGCCCTCTTGCTTATCCTGAAGGCGCATCTATTGATGAAAACAATATGGAAATGCTCACCAATGGTGATCGTGTTCGTCGATATGGTTTTGATTCGATTCAATCAGTTGGTAAACTTACTAAAATTACAGTAGGTAATAGAAACTATACTACAAAAGTATATAACCATATTTGGAAGACTGCTGCAAACGACATCAACACGGACTTTCTTGTTACGTTTGTTGGTGGTGTAGTTTACTTTGATTTAATTACAGGTGTAACTAGTGAGCTCCCTGCGTATACTCGAAAAGCCTTTACTATTGATCTTTCCGCTTATAAAATTACAGGGGCTACAAATACTCAAGTAGATACTAACTTTGTTGGTTTTACTTCAGGTAAAGGAGCTCTGTTTATTGTTAATAAATACATTGAACCTCTTCGGGTTGAGTATAATTTAACAACAGACTCTATTACTGTAATTCCAATCCAGATTAAAGTCAGAGACCACTACGGTATTGATGATGGTCTCGCTGTTGACCAAGACCCCTTAACACTTTCTATTCAACACCACTACAACTTACTAAACCAAGGTTGGGAATACTCTGGTGGTGGTTTAACAACCCCTCCGGGTTCAACAGGTTCTGGTCCGGGTGGAACAGTAGTACCTACTGACCCAGTGACACCAGATACCCCAACAGGTTTCCCTATTGGACCTGTTCTTCCCGGTGATCCCGCTGATCCTGATATTATTGCTCCACCAGACCCGCCCCCAATTGATGTGGGTTTCGTAGAACGTTTAGGCTTTGGTCTAACAGATACTCAGTATACCTACGCATTCCCTGTATTTGATTCTACATATACATTACCTAACCCAGCAGGTCCTATTTATAAATACTTTGCAACAACAGGATACTATCCTAGCAATGCTAAAGTGTGGTGGGCAGGTAAGAACGCAGAAGGTGTGTTTGATCCAGCTCTTCTTCAAAAGACTTTCTTTGGTAACACTAGAGCCGCGCGTGGTCACTTTGTAATTAACCCCTTCACAAAGAATAGAACGGCAGCCAGTGGTATTGCTGGTCTTGATGAACCAGATTCAACAACTCGTCCAGACTCTATTTGTTTTGCTGCTGGTCGTGTTTTCTTTGGACATGAGTCTACACTATACATGTCTCCTATTCTTGAGACAACAGACAGAGTGGGGCAGTGCTACCAAGAAGCAGACCCAACATCTGAAGACATTAGTGATCTTATTCCTACAGACGGTGGTTTTATTGAAATCCCAGATGCAGACTATATTATTGCTTTGAAACCTTTAGCAGACGGTATTGTTGTTCTTGCACGTAATGGTGTGTGGTTTGTTAACTCAGGTTCACAGGGTTTTACAGCACTTGACTACACAGTCAACAAAGTGAGCAGTATTGGTATTACAGCTAGAGAATCAGCAGTGATTGCAGATGAAACACTCTTCTGGTGGACAAAACAAGGCATCCAAGCTATTGCACCTGCAACAGGAACGTTTGGAGCAATCCCCGGTCAGTTTTCTCAACAAAACATTACTGAGATGACAATTAAAACATTCTATCAAGAGATAAATGAATTTACTCGTGATGAATGTAAAGGTGTTTATGATCCGGTTACAAGCACTGTTATCTGGCTTTATAGAAATGATGCTACAAAGAAAAAGTATATTTTAAAATACGATTTACGTTTTCAAGCCTTTATTCCACAGTCTGTTGATTGTGATGGTATCTCTCCAATCTCTTTATTTGTGGGAGAATACTACACTAAAAATACCCAGTATGATACTATGGTAACTTATATGGGTCTACAATCTGAGTGGGCATCTTTTGCAAACAATTATTATCACTATCTTGTAACAGCACAGTTTATCGATAGAACTTACGTAGATGGGAGATTTGCGGTTGAAGAAGAGAATACACCGCCTGAAGCTGGGACCCCTCTCACACTTGGTACATATGAGTCTTACATAGAATCTGGTTATGAAGTTCTTGAAGATGCTGTTCGTAAAAAACAAGTACCTTTCTTAGGTGTGTTTTTCAGAGAACAGGTTCGCGTTAAACCTAATGGAAGCCCTATCGCTGGATACCAAGAACCTTGTTGTAGTCTAACTGTAAAGTGGTCTTGGGCAAAGACTGAGTCTTCTAATAAGTGGTCTGATCCTGTTTATGCTTACAGACCTCAAAAAAATTATTGGAGAACTGAAGAAGAGAACTTGACAAATATGTCAAAGTATGATATAATATACACTCGTAATAAAGTTCGAGGATCAGGTCGAGCTATTCAGTTTAGATTTTCAGAGGCTAGAGCAGAATATGGATTCACACTTATCGGATGGCACGCATTCTACCACGGAAACACAGTTCCATAAAGCAACACTTGCAGATTTACCACTTATTGTAAAACATGCAATTTCATTTTATGAGATGTCTCCTTGGGAAGGTATTGTTCCACTAGAAACAAATACAGTAATAGATACGTTAGTACATCATATCGAAAGTGATACTAGTCTATGTTTAGTGGGGGATGAGTGTTTGTTTGTAGCAACACTTGTTCCCTGCGCTCTCAACAATACAGTTCTTATTGCACAGGAACTTATGTGGTACGGTAAGAATGGAAGAGCTCTTATTAAACCATTTGAAGAATGGGCAAAAGAACAAGAATGTGATTTTACAATGATGTCTTCTCTTGTAAATGATAGAGAACCAACAATTAGAAGAATATATAGCAGACTTGGTTATAAACCAATTGAATCTGCTTACATTAAGGAAATAAAATAATGGGTGTATTTACTGCTGCTGTTGCAATTGCTGCTGTAGCTACAGGCGGAAGCTTGTACTACCAGAACAAAGCGGCTAGAGAACAAAAGCGCATGAACCAAGCTCAGCGTCGTCAAGCTGATCTTCAAGCCGCTAAACAACGAAGAGACACTATTAGATCAAACAGGCTTGCACACTCTCAAGCTGTTCTAAACGCTAACGCACAAGGAGTGAGTAGAAGCTCTGGTGCAATGGGCGGACAAGATAGTATTCTTAGTCAAGGAACAAGTAATCTTAGTTTCATGGACACAATGAATAGACTATCAGATCAAGCATCTGCTGCTTATGGTAGAGCCATTAAATATGGTAACCAAGCAAGTATCTGGGGTGGAATTGGAAACATGGCGATGACTTTTGCCAGCTCCCCCGGAATGGTTGCTTCCGCTGATAAGTTCCTTGGAAAGATGTTCCCCGGAAATAAACCGCCTGTCAGTGCTGGAGCAAACAGAGCTCCCGGTAATATTATTTACAAGGGTACAAACCCTTATTCTAGACCTTCTACACCGCACTCTTAATTTGGATATAATCTATGGAAGAAAATCAAGTTAGTCCTCTTGTCCAACAAGAAGCACAATCTCCGCTGGTTAGCACAGGAGGAGCAAATGTTGTAGACACAGATGCGTCGCTTAAACGATTTGCATTCCTTGGTGCTCTGGCTAAACTTCCCAAAACACCTACTGAAGATACTATGGCAACTATTAAACAGCTTCAAGCACAAAATGAAGCAAAGCTTAATAGTTCTCGTGGAGATAAATCAGTAATTGAAAATGAAGTACGTTCAGATGAAATGCGGCGTGAAGTTGATGTTGTTCGTAATTCTAACATAGACCCCATTGCATCTAGTACATATCTAGCTGGTGCCTTTAAAAGGCTCACAGGAACAAACTATCCTGTTGAAGCTGCGGCAGCAGAGACAATGGTTCTTGCAGGGACTCTTGAAGATGAAGAAGCAGATGAGTCTGATATTCTTCCTAACGTTTATGAAAAACAAATTGAACTTGTCACTAAACGTTTAATTCTTGCAGAAGAGTCGTATAAGCAAGCTAGGGAAAGAGGTGTTGATCTCGTGTCTGAGCGTGAAGGCTTAGAACACTTTATTACACTTACAGAATTCCTTCCAATGCTTGTTCCAGTTATTAACACTATTCCTCTTGGTGGTAACGTTCCGGGTATTGAAGAAGGGCTTGGAGACAACATTCTACCGGGTGAACAGGTTAGAGAAGAGTCTACATATCTAATGGACCTTCCTATGGACGAGTTTGAAAAGCTCGCACCAGAAGCTGTCCGTCGTACATACGAAAATACTTTCACAAGATTTATTGCTCCCGGATTTACTTATGGGTGGCAAAATAAACTTGCACAAGAGTTGCTTGTTAATCAGTTTACAGACCCAGCTTCAGAGTCTGAAATTAACGTATTTGCTGTTGCTGACGTAGCAGGGCTTCTGTATGCCCCTGCTAAGATGGGCTTAAAAGGTATAAGCTCCTTAGACGTTCTTAAAGGACTTGGCGCTAAAAAAGCATATGCTAGTTTAGCAGCAGATGTTCTTCAACAGTCTTCTGAAGTAGGTGCCGCCCGCGCTGCTGAAAATGCAGCCACAACCGTTGATGAAGCTCTCTCAAGCTCTGTTGTAAAAGCAATGGACCTTGAAGATGGTGTCCTTTCTGGAGTGTCTAGCTCTGATGAAGTTACAGACATTCTTACCACAACAGATGATCTGTTAAAAGAGTCTAAGGTTTCTAGCTTACAAGACCTTAATCGTCTTAAGCCAGAAGAACTTGAAAGAGCCATTGCAGCTACAGTTAAGAAAGCTGAAGTTCGTCTAAATCGTAAGATTCGTCCTACAGACGTTCATGCTTATAACGCTACACCGGGTACTGGTATTTATACACCAGCCCTTCGTATTGTTGTTGGTACAGCAAAAGGTGGTGGCTATAGAGGCCCACGAGGTCTTCGTAATCTTTATAAATATGCAGAGTCTATTGGTCTGACTGGCTTTAAAGTCAAGTACATTGATCGTGCTACAGAAGTCTCAACACCTCCCCCGCTTGGGCGTTTACCACCTGAGTTTGATGAGGTTATTGTAGAACTTCCTAAGACACTTCGTAAGATAAATGCCGCCCGTAAAGCAGCAGGAGATACCTCAAAGCCTGTACTGTACTTCCCCAAAGCTGGTGAAACCGCTCAGAAATCTTTTGAAGATATTGTAAACTTCTCAAAGACAACTGGACAGTCTGTTGAAGTTCTTGTTACCAGAGAAGGTAATATGATCTCAGCGCCTCAAGGTCAGTTTCCAGAAGGGCTAGCAAATGCTCTTGGGCTTACAGATGATGTAGGGCTTGCTGTTGTAAATCCTAAGTCTAAGTTTAAAGACTTGAATGATTTCTATCGTTCTGTCCGTACTAAAGACAATCAGAAGTTTATGTTAAAAGACGAAGGTCTTGACAAAGTAGACACTAACGTTGAAGGTGTTAAAGCTTCTGTTGTTCGTGATGAGACAACTCGTGAATACTATCTTACATTTGAAACAGGTGTAGAAGAAAAAACATTCTTCGAAGCTATCAAACCTAAGTCGTTCATGGGTCTCCCAGAACTCGGTCTTGCTAGGTTGTTTGCAGGTGGCCGTCTTATTGAAGACGAGTGGCTGTACGGATTCTCAGCGTTGTCTGAAGCACGTCGTAACAGTCTTGTTAAGCTTATTAAGGAGCGTTTTGTCCCAAGACTTCAAGCTATTAATAAGAAAGAACGGCAACTTCTTAATAACGTAGCACGTACTGAAGATCGCCAAGAACGCTGGATGACGGATATTGAACTCCAAGATGTGTACACACATGAGTTTGGTATTGGTTCTGATCCTGATAAGTTTTTAAAAGCACACCAAGCTTTCCGAGAGTTGAACGATATTGAATGGAGACTTCGTAATGATGCTCTTTATTCAGACCTCTCTACTCAAGGATGGTCAACAGTTGGTCTTAAAGAAATCTTTATTGGTAATAAAGCGCCTGCTGTTGGTAAAGTAGAACTTGACATCAAGAATGCTCGTCCCGGAGAAAAGGTCTTTAATGCTGAAGACGGTCAGATGTATGAGTGGGCAGACCTTGACAAAGCTGATTTAGCTGAAAGAAAGTTTGTTCTTGTTCGTTACAAAGACCCTCAGTCTCTTGGTAATGACAACAACCTTACACACTATGTCGTAGCCCCTCTTAACAAAGTTGAACAAGCACCTCTTAGTCGTATTCAACTAGGTTATCGTGAAGGTGGTCACCGTATCTATTCACCTGAGGTCCGTAACTGGATTAAAGGTGCCAGATATGCTGATGGGAAGTTAATGAACCCCATTACACTGTATGGTGGTCGTACAACTGAAGAACTAAGACCTCTTCTTGAGGACCTTAATGAATACGTAAGACTCGCAGAAGCTCACATTAAAAATGGAACAGCTTCTGATATGAGGTCTTCTCTTTATCAGTTTAGATCAACAAGACCTGTTCTTCCTAGTGAAGAAGACATTCTTAAAATGGTTGAAGATGGTAGAGCCTCTTCAAAAACACCATTTGAAATTGTAAGTGATCGTAAGTTCCCTTCACAGTATTCTATTAATCCGGAAGCAATGAAGTACGTTGATAATCCGGGAGACACTGTGTATGAACATATGCGTGACGTCGGTCGTCTGTACTACAGCGAACGTGGTGATGAGATTAAACTTGACTACCTTGGTAATGAACTTCCTGTCCTTGATGTGTATGAAGCACTGTCACAGTCTGTAAATAACATTACAAACACTGTGGCCTTTGGTCCGTACAAAATCTCTAAGATGGAGCGCTGGGTAGAACAGTATAGTGACATTCTAGATATTAAACCTAATATGTCATTACAACAAATCTTCCAAGCTCCTGTACGTCAAGACCTGCCTCCGGGCCTTTCTGCTAAGGCTGTTATGGCTGAGAAACAAAGGTCTATTACCCGTCGTCTTCTCAACTGGACACCTCCACAAGGACGAAATCTTGATAGAGCATGGAACAACGTTCTACACTTTATTGAAAATACGTCAATAGGAGTAGAGAACAAACAACGTAATTTAAGAATTGCGGATAAGTTTGGTCAAATGGTTGGTATTAACAAAGGTGCTAACTTCCTTAAAGGTCTTGGCTTTGAATTAAAGCTTGGGTTTCTTAACGTAGCTCAGGTTCCTTTACAGCTTGCAACGTCTCTATCTATTATGGGAATTGACACGTCTAAAACAGTTAATGCTTTTGCATTGTACGGTTTTATTCGTAAGTTTGCTCCCGGAACAGATGACGCTAAGTTTGTAGAGTTCTTTAGTACTCCTGCTGCAAAAGCTTATAGTGGTTATGAAGACCCACAAGAACTTCTTGCAATGGTTAAGTCTCTTAAAGAAAGTGTTGGTTTTAGTATTGTTAATAGAACCTACGCTGCTCTTGATGACGTAACAGAAGGTTCTATGTTTAATGGAGCTGCTGGTCTTCAGAATACTATGGAAGCTATGTCTGAGATTTCTCGCTTCTTCTTCTATGAGTCTGAGAAAGCTAACAAGTACGTAGCGTATTCTGTTGCATGGAAGATGGTTCGTGAAGAAGCCCCAGAGCTTGCTTGGGACTCTCAAGAGTTCTCTATGAAAGTTGTGTCTAAAGCAGAAACACTTGCACATGGTATGGGACAAGCTTCTAGCGCTGCGTGGCAAAAGGGACCAATCTCTTTGATGACTCAGTTCTGGTCTTACCCAATCCGAGCAATGGAAATGGCTCTGGGTACACAGCTTACATATCAGCAGAAACTAAGATACTTCTTAGGACAGGCTGTTCTGTTTGGCTCTGCTGGACCTCCGATGGTGGCCTTCCTTGAAGACCAACTGAATAAAGTTCAAGGTCCTCAAAACTTTGAGAACGCTCCAATCGAAACTGCTTTCGAAAGAGGTTTCATTGATACAGCTCTTTACTATGGAACAGGTGCAGATGTACTCTACGGAGAACGTGCTGGTACTGGTAGATGGTTAGAAGATGTCATTCGTGAATCTATAAATATGTCTAGATACGGAACTGTAAGTGCTGCTGAAATGGCTGGTGGTGCATCCTTCTCAATCTTCTGGGATGCTGCTTCAGGTTTTGGAGAATTCATGCAAGACACAGCACGTCTTGCGTTCTCTAAAGACCTTCCCCCAGAGGAAAGCTGGAGAATGTTAACAACTAACATCTCTGAGAATGCTAGGGTTATCTCTACTTGGAATAACATCACTAAATACCTGTCTGCTCAAAAAGCTGGTATGATTTATTCAAGACAAACAAACCCTGTGTTTGGACCTAGTAAAGCTCCAACAGTTCTTGCTGATGAGCTTACACCTCTTGAAGCTGTTCTTACTGGATTGTTTGGTTTAACTCCCGGAGAACAGAGAGAAGTCTCAACGTATATTGCTATTGGTAAACAGCGTAAACTTGCAATTGCAGATTATGTGAGTGAAATTAAAGCTGCTGAGATTCGTTATACAGTAGCGAAAGAAGCAGGAGACTCAGATGCAGCTAAGCGAGCGCTTCAAGATCGTGCTGTATATTATCAAATGATTCCTGATGATCTATACACAGAAGTCTTTGATGAAGTAAGCAGGTACGACCATACTCAGTCTATTGCTGCGTCTCTAGCTAAAACTTATGAAAAAGAACAAATGGCAAATAAAGCTCGTCAACAAATTGACGAAGAATTGAAAGATGGTGAATAAATATGGCAAGCTTAACGGATACATTAAGTGCCCCCTCTGGGGGTAAGCCAATCATCACGACAGAAGTGGCAGCTCCGGATTACCTCGGGGCTGCTACTGGACTCCTTGGTGGTTATATACAAGCTAAAGAAAACAAAACAATCTATGAAGGTAAGCAAGCTGAAGCACAAGCTAAAGCTAATGAAGAGGCTGCACTAGATGAACTTGCTTCGGGTGTCCGGGGTATTATGTCTAATGAAACTACTTACGTAGCTCCTTCAGAGATTCAAGGACATGCAAACAAGGTTGTTCGTATGAAGCGAGCCAACTTGTCTCCCCTTGCAATTGATGCTGCTATTCAAGACCTTCAGAAAAAGGTAGCATCTAAATATCCAGATCAAGAAGCTGAAATCTTTGACTGGCTGGGTGAGCGTGGTTTTGATGACTTTATGTTTAGAGAAGCTAAGAGTCGTCAAAAAATGGCAGATGCAGAGCTTGCAGCTAAGAACACAGCAGTTGCAACATACAGCGAAACTCTTACAAAGATGGGTATTGATATTAGTAAGATGTCCCGGTCTGAGATTATCTCAAGGGGCGCTGCTGAAACAAAGCTTAGCTATGAATATGATGAAGCTGAAAAACGTCTTACAGATATTAGAGAAGCTAATCAAGAGGTTCGTGCTGAACAGACTCATCAAAACACTTTAAAAGATCGTCGAGAAGCAGAGGCAGAAGAAGCTGTTGTAGATACGACTATGCGTCGTTACACCTCTAGCTATCAACAGCCTTTAAGTAATCTTCTTAAATTAGCTAATGATGCTAAGTTTGACCCTGCTAAAGAAAAGGTATTCCGTGAAGCTGTTCAAACAGCAATGCTGGGTGCTACAAGAGATCGTAATGAGTTTCTTGCTAAAACAGGTGGCTTTAATAAGACTGAAGTAGATCGTGGTCTTGCTTGGTTCGACCAAGTAGACAAACAACTTCAAAGATTAATGGCTGGAGATATGTCTTCCAACCAACGTATGCTTGAACAGATTACAGCTTATCAATCTGCAAATACAACATTTGCATATGAAAATATGCCAGATGTTATGTTCCATATGGACACATTTGGACAAGCAGGTGCTGCGTGGCTTGTAGAAGGATTAAATGAGTCTGGGGCTTATCGTGAGGACCTTACTGGTGAAGTCGCTACAGCAATGAGTAATCGTGCTAGAGGTAAGCCAACGCCCACCTTTGATAAGGCTGTTGAAGCTATTACATCTGAAACACCAGAAGACCTTGCTAAGCTTAAAGAAAAGGACCCTCCAGCCTATAACATGGCAGTCACTATTGGTGCAGGTACTTTAAGCAAATCGACACCAGAGCTTATTGTTAACCCTACAGTAGAGACTGCAAAGGGTTGGGATAATAGTATTAGACCTGTTCTGTTTGAAGCTACTCGAATCTCGTCTAGCACACCTACAGATAAACATGTCAAGACTGTTCTTGAGAAGCTTCCTCCCGGTCAAATGATTCTTGCTGTTAATAACTATGAACAAGTTACAGGAGATAGTCTCCGAGCAAACGCCATCAGGTCTCAACTTGAAACCTCATACTTTAATGCGTTTAGCTCAGCTATAAAAGACTACACGTCTAACTCTGTGGGCTCTATGCTTTCACCGTTAAAAACATCTGCAAACCCAACAATGGTTGGTGGTGTTGGTGGGAAAGTGAAGCCTCGTGTAGAGTTTAATGAGAAGACAGGTCGTTTTGAGATGAATGGTCGTAACCAGATGAACGTCTGGACAGGGTCTGAAACGAAAAACATTGTCCGTGATCTTAACTTACTTCTTGATGGTATTGTAACTGTATCTGAACAACGTACAGACAGTAAAGCTTTCCCGGCTGGAACATCTGAACTTTCTCGTCGTAAAGCAATTGTAGATGGTATGAACTCTGAAGACTTAATGGATGAAATTCTTGGTCTTACAGAACAAACCGATAGTTGGAATCAAACAGTAAGCCCTGTTCTTGTTATGCAACAAGCTACTGGGAACCTCTTAGCTGTTAAAGAGGAAATGACAAAAGATAAAGAGGTTAAGAAGCCGACTGAATCAAAAAAGCCCGTTAAGACTCCTTGGACCAAGATGCAAACTATGATTGACCAGCTTAAACAAGAGACGCCAGTAGATGACCCCTTCTACGCAGAACTTAAAACTGTAGAAGACTTCTTCAAGAAAGACCTTGGAAAAGTTAATACATCTGGAACAGGTTCATTTGTAATGGGAACAACTCTTACTGAAGCGGTAGCTGCTGATCCTAAATTAGCACCACTGTTGGCTAAGATTGATGAAACAGAAACAGGAGATGGGGCTTATAACCGTCTTTGGGGAAGAACTGAGGAATCTGAATTTAGTAACATTGATGTAACTCAGATGACTCTTAATGAACTTCTTGAGTTTACTAAACCTTCCGGTGACTATGGACAATATGTTGCTAAGAACCGACCCGATCCTGAGATGGGTCCAAGTACTCCATTAGGTCGTTATCAGATTGTAGGGTCTACTCTTAGAGGTCTTATGAAAGACATGGGTCTAGACGGAACAGAAACGTTTACTCCTGAGCTTCAAGATCAAATGTTCCTTGAGCTCTATAAACAAAGAAACAAACCCGGTAAAAACTTTGCTGATGAATGGCAGGGACTCCGTGGAACAGAGTATGATAGGAAAAACTAAATATGACTGATAAGATCATTGCAAAGCATTGGTCTGAGGTTGACAGGGGCGAGTGGGATAAGCTTGCCCCCAACTTCTCACCAAAAGAGTTGGCGTCTAACGGTGATGGTTCTATCATCGTGGTTAAGCACGCACTCAAATCCCTCCAAGCTATGAGAGACATCTACAAGAAACCACTTAGGATTAACTCTGCGTATCGTGATGTCGCCTATAACAAAAAGATCGGGGGTGAGCCCAATAGTCAACATACCCTTGGTCTTGCCTTTGATATCCACATCAAGGACAAGGAGATGGGCCGGGAGCTTGAGTCTATAGCCAAGAAATGTGGAGCGGGTGGTATAGGAAGATATGCTACGTTCATACATGTAGACTTTAGACCTCGAAAAGCAAATGGTAAACTTTATGAATGGGGAGTATGGTAGGATGCTAACGTTTCTTGTATCCGCTTTTGCAAAACTAAGGACAAATGCCCTACTTGTGACTCTAGGTTTACTAGGTCTTGTAGCGTTAGCGGGTTTGTCTTATAAAGCGGGTCGTTCAGATGGTTACGAACTTGCTCAATCAGAGTACACAAAAAGTGTAAGTCAAAGTAAAGATCGGGTAATTGAGGAGCTTCGTCTGATATCAGATCGTCAGATTGCTCAGCAAGAAGAGAATCGTCGTTCAAATCAAATCCTTTCAGGTAAGATTAACAATCAATTTTATGAATTAGCACAGTCAGTGGAGAACTCCCTTGGTAAAGAAGTTATTGTCGGTAGCGATTGTAGGGCTGACTATGCTGGCACTGTCGGCGTGTTCAACAGTATCGCAGCCGCCGCAAGTGATTGAAACAAAAACATTGCCGAAAGAGGCACCTGTTGAATATGTAACGAAGTGTCCAACGGAACTTCCAAAGCTTATGATTACAGAAGAGCAATGGTTAGAACTTTCCCCCGAGTCTCAGTGGGAGTATATAACAAACAACGTTGGTGGCTCTTGGGGTAAAGAATACTTTACGTGTGCTACTCGACATAACACATTTGTAGACTGGTATTTAACAGATGATTTGGATGAATAAGATTGTCACGTTAGTTCATGATAGTTTAGAATTTTTAATAATTAGTATTCTTGTAACTGCTGCTGGTTTGTTTATCGGTGGTTGGAAAAAGAATATGGAATACCCGGTAGCTGCTATTATTCTTGGTACAGTGTTCGGTGCAGTAGCTGCGGCTACTCCTATGTTAGAAGCCTTTAAGTTTATTGCTGCTGTACTTGGTGCTGCTGTTGGTCCTAAAACCTTAGCTGCTATGCAGAACAAAACCCTTAAAGATGTTCTTAATGATTATCTTAAGAAAGAAATTAAAGATGCCCAAAAAGAAGACCCCAAAGAGTAATAAAGAAATCTACGAAACTAATCGTAGAATGGATGACTACAACTTCCATCTTAAAGCTTCCCTAGAGTCTAATAGGCCCGGTACTGCCAATAATATGCTTAAGTCTCCAATCAGACGTGATAGAGATATGGCTAAACTTATTATTGAGAATAAAGCTTTTGAAAGAAAGCATGGGTACAAGCCCGGACAAAAAGCTGGTAAAAAGAAATAAAAAAGAAACCCCCTAAGCGTAATTGCCTAGGGGGTTTTATTTTGTTTACAGAGGACGATCAACTGGTTCCGGTGGGTCAGAGATGATCGGTTTAGTAACTTCATCTGGTTGCTTATAAAGCTCATCCAGTTCTTTCTGAAGCTGAGCGAGGTACTCGTTAAAAGCTTTCTGCTCTTTACGCTCTTTCCAGTCCAGATAAAGTTTCACGAGAAATGCACCAAAGAGAACACCAATAGTGCCGCCGAGGAATGTGAGAAAAAAGTCCATTATTTTGTTTCCTTATTAAGTTGTCCAATTTTATTATTAACGTCTGCAAGTGTTGTAAAGCCGCCTACATCTAAGTCAACACCGTTTTCTGTGATGTAATAGAGCCCTGTTTGATGGTCACGCCGATACGTCAACGATCTCACAGTATCCACCGGAGCAGGCGAACTCTTGGCTTCCGCTGGTTGTGTCTGTTTTTTCGTAGTCACTAAATTTACTCCAATCAATATTGTACTTAGGTGCTTTATCGTACTCTTCTTTTGAGATGTCTTGATAAGGCGCTTGTTTATAAACGTGGTCACTAAATGGTAAGAATGCTACACCAGTGATCTGATCAAAGTTCTTATAGACCTCACCAGCAAGCTCAACCCACTCGTCTTCTTTTACATTAATAGTCACAGAAGGTTTATGTTCACACCATTCATTCTGAATTTCAAGCCAGTCCCAAAGATGAATAATAGCAGGAAGGGCTTTACGAGTGACTGCACCATCAGGAGCTTTCTTGTAGAAAGAAAAGACTGTAGTATCATAAGGTTTCATTACATCTGGTTCCCAGAGAACACCTTGATCCCGAAGGAACTGTGTCATTGGGTCTTTGTTGTCAGACCTTACTGTGCGAATATAATGTTCGTTGTGACGAGGATGAAGACCAGAAGCGCTGTCAACAAGTTGGCTAACAGTACCACTGGGTTTAACACACGTAATCGCACAGGATTGATTGATACCAAATAATGTTGCAAATTCTGCATTACAATCGATGGCATATTGTTTTAATTCCTTAAGATGCTCCCATACATCAAGATTATCGTATAGACCTGTTAAGGATACACCAAGGAGCCTTTCTTCTTCGCAATTGGTTGCCCAGATGCGTCTAAGATATTTGAAGTCAGTCCAACAAGCTTGGACGGTGCCGAGGAATGTTGCTGTTCGTACTTTTCTCTTAAGGCTTTCGAGTGTGTCGTCGCTTCTAACAACCACTTCTGTAAGGTTGCAAAACTGGTAGGGTCTAAGGATGATCTCAGAGCAAGGATTAGTGCCAAAATCAATGCCATCAACTGATCGGCGTCCATTTCTTTCAGCCTGTTTACGAGTTCCGTATCTGTTGAAGATACCTCTTTCACCACTTCCTGATTCATATAAATCTTTCCATTCATCTAAAAATTTAGAAATACTAGGTTTCTCATCGTACACAGCACTGTTGTTTGCCAATGCTCTGTGAGGATGTGTCTGCCACCATGTACCTGATTTAGCCCGAGCCATCTCAGTGTCATCAAGGTCAGACAAACTAATCATAGCTGACCGTCTTACACCACCAACAACTACGACTTCAGCAATCTTACACATAAGGTCGTGACATTCAATGGGTCTGAGGCGTCGTCCTTTAGCCTGAGTAATAAGAGTTGTGGTGAACTCAAATAAGGCGACCAGAGGTTCAGGACCACTTGCTCTTCCTCCAAAAGTCTTGAGGCGAGCTCCTGCGGGTCGTAACGCAGATACGTCCCATTGAGGGACCTGTCCAGAATAGAGTAATGAAATAAGTTCTCTAAGCGATCTAGCCCATCCAGCCTTAGAGTCTGCAACCTTAATAACGGTGTCAGATCGTTCAAAATGTTCATTAATGATCGGTAACTTATTCGTGTATTTCTTTTCGACACTATAACCAACTCCAGTACCACACATCAGGATATACATCGCTTCATCGAAGCTACGAAGGCTCTCTACAGGCAAGTAAGCACAGTTGTACCCTGCTACGTTGCAACGCTCTAGAGCCGGTCCAGCGGTCATCAGAGCGCGCATAGAGGGCATTACTTCTAGGTTCTGAATAGACTTCTGAGATTCAATTGTGTCAGATAGAATAGCCTCATCAATACCAATTGTTGAACCAATATATTTTTCAACGTAAGTGATATAACGTCTTACTGTTTCTTCCCACGTCTCTCGTCGGCCTTCATCTTCTAACCATCGCGCGTACTTAGACTGTGCGATGAACATTTGGAAATCATCCATAACTTACCTCTTTTAATCTAACAATCATACCCTTTGGAATCGCCCAGACGGCAGCCTTAGCATCATTTGCTTTTGACACAGTAGAACAGAAAATATAATAGTTCTCTGTCTCTTTATGAAACCAACCGAGTGTCCAGACAATATAATCTTCATCGAACATCTCATCAATTTCTTCATGGCTCTGCCACTTATTTGGTGCAGCAGAGGCATCTATCCACTCGATAAAGTAAGGGACACCTCGTTTAGGTTTTAGTTTCCGTGCCATAATCTCTTGGTCCTCTTCCGTCTACATGATTCAATAACATTTCTAGGTAGTGCATAGCTTTAAGAATATCCTGCCTACCGTTCTTTTCGTTGTAACGCATTACGTACTTAATTACATTTCCCACCAACCAGCCGGGTCCAAGCGTAGCCACAATATAGTCCACAGGTTGAATTTCATATTGTTCATAATGCTTTTGTCTCTTTACGTTTGTTTTATCGACTTCAACGTGCTTAAGACCTCCTTCTGAAGTCTTAATTTTTCCATCATAAGTGATGGTGTAACTCCCGTGTGGTACGTCTTTATCCATTGTTTAAGACCTTCCGTAAAGTTCATAAAGCCTCTTCATGGAAACCCACTCTAGGTCGTAGTCTCCGTTGTTGACGTTGTGCTTAATACACACACCCCTACGCCATAAATGGCTGCTTCCATCAGCGAATTTCGGGTCATAATCCTGAAAGACTCCACAGATAAGCCCGTGAATCTTTCTTCCTTCTGTGTTGCTGGCAGTAGCATAATCGAATGTATGCGCGTGTCCCATTGAACACGAGGAATACTGCTTAGCCAAGAGAGATCGGGCGGAAGCAACTGGTCGTCCCATGACGCCGGATGTAAAGTAGTGGGAGTAGTTAATTCCATCGACATTCACCACAGATTTAAAGGGATATTCTTCCCAACCGTACTCTCTGGACATAAGGTCTTTAGTACCCATTGTACCTTCAAGTACTGGGTCTCTATCAATGACTTTATTAATACGTTCTTCATGATTACCAAGACATCTAACAAATCTTGGTAGTTTCTTTTTACGAGCTCGAAGTCTGCTGTAGATACGGTCTTGACCATCAATACCAGCCTCTACGTCAGCTTTGTAACGACGGCCTTCAAAGCCCTTAGTACCCTTGTCATAAGAGCAAAGGCTAGACATATCCCACCAATCCCCAATGTCAATCACTGTGTCCGGTTTAAGATCAATAATAAGTTTTGCTAAAAGATCATAGCGTTTGTTATGATGTCCCGGCGTAGCATGACTATCGGGAATTAGTAAGTGTGTCTTGCCCATCAGAACTCCTGAAAGTAGCGTGGCTGTGGTACGGGCCTTCTGTTGTGCCCTGTTTTTAAATCTGTAGCTACTCGTCTAAAAGTAGCTGCGTCAAATGTGTATCCCCAAGCGTCTAAGTAGTTCGCAATCTTTTCGATTTGGTTGGAGACGGCTTCAAAGTTTCTAGTTGATCTATTGTTATCCATTCAAACCCATTCTTTTCTGCCCACTGAGCGTGTGTTGTTGGAGGGTTTGTCTTTGAACCAGACATGGGCTTATCTGGAGATTGAAATAAAAAGACAATACGAAGGTCAGGATGTTGCTTTTTAACAGCTCTCATTTTTGTGATATCGCCCTTTCTTAAGTACCCTTTAGTTTCCAAAAGGATACCATCAAAAGAAAAGTCGCTGACATACTTACGCTCAAGAATGTATGGAACTTTGATTTTCTCAAATTCATAATCAATCTTAAGGTCAGTAAGTTTATCAGCGACTATCTTCTCAAAGCCAGAACGATAACCTTTCGGTGGTCGTTTACGCTTCTTCCGTGGCATCTTTAACCAATCGAACTAAAATAAGTTCAGTTACAGGAACTGAAACCTCTGTGTATGTGTTCTTCTTATCGTCAAGTTTCACAAGACTAAAAAGTCCGGACAACATAAAGGGGTAACCAGTACCACGAACAGTCTCTGCCAGTCCAGTTGCTTTATTGCTATATGTAATATCATATGTATGATATGTTACAGCATCATCTTCTGGACCACTGGGCGGGGTTGTATTATCGCTTACAACTCTGAGTGTCATTATTTTACCTCGAATACGTCTGGTTCTTTCTGAACCGATGTTAAATATACAGGGCCGGTAGAATAGACAAAGGTACGAAGACCTTTACCATTATTTGAATCGGCCCAACACGTTTGTTTGAAATCACAATATGAACAGTTCGTTGGAAGTTTCATATTACCTGATTTATTGTGGGGTTCTGGTGAATAGGCCCTCGGGGGTTTCTTTGGAGAACTGACAACCTTCTTGATTTCTTCAATACGTTTCTCAGTTGCCCGTTGGGAACCAAATGTGAGGGGAACCTCAAGCAGAGCAAGTTCACCAGACTCTTTATTTAAGGCAATAAAGGCTCCATCAACTTCTTCAGCAGCGCTATAGCCACCGATCTGTTTAATGTAACCAAAAGAGTCATTGTCTTTTAGTGTACCATCTTTAAACTTCTCGAAGGCATACTTAGAAGCAGACTTAACATCTACAACCTGACCTTCTACTTTAGCGTCAAGATGACCTTTAATACCACGAAAATAAACTTCTTTCTGTTCATCAGTGACTTCATATCCTGCCTCTTTAATCAGTAGGAGGACTAAGGATTCAATGATGTCACCATACAGAAACTTAATCTTAGTTGTGGGGGGAATATCCCCATCTGGTTTTGTACCGTTCAGTTCAAACCAAAGTTGACAGTCGGCTTTACCGATGTTAGACATTCGCAGAGTCGGTTTGCGCGGCTCTTTGTAGCTAGATAAACGTTGGGCTACTGTGTCCCGAATCGTCTCTGCGAACTTATCTAAATTCTCCGTAGAACACTCGTGTCCTGTCTCAAATAGTTTGTAGATGTCAGGAATTAGTGTGTCTAAGGTTTTCATCTGTTACCAATCTTCTTCTGTGGCTTTTACAGCAGGTTCAAACTCTTCACCACCACCTTCGTAAGACTTATGTTCACGAACCATCATTTCCATGACAACCAGTTTTACACGAGTCTCACCTTTGACTTTATAGGGGTCAGTGAGTTTATACTTAATGTCAACAATTGTGTCGTTGCCAAGAAGCTGGTCTTGGGGCCACGGGGTTTTACCGTCTGGACCGACAACTTTGATAGGCGACTTAGGCTTACCATCTTTGTCTTCAGAGTCACGAGTATAACGAATATACTCATATGAACCGTCTTTTGCTTTCTTCAGGAAAGCGCCAACAGTGAAACCCTCTTTAACAAGTTGCTTCAATTGATCCTTTGTAAAAATAAGATCAACAGACCACTCGTTACCGTCTCTAGGGTTGTATTTGGGACGTGGAGCGCCAAGAACTTTTGCCCAAGAGATTCTAACATTTTTCATAATTCCCATTCTGGAAATCCTTTTCTAAGTGTTTATAATGTATATTATAGCATAATATTATGTATTTGTCAAGTCTTTATACTTAGCTTCCGACAAATAAATATAGTCCCATTCTTCATAAAGGTACTTGACAAGTGCAAAAGCACGTTCTGGAAGTGCTTCGTTAGGACCAACGAGGATACCACCCTTTACTTCTCTAACACCATAGGCTTTGAGTTCTTCGGTTGCACTGAAATCGCTTTCAATATCTTCCATTATCTTATTCCATTCTTGTTGTTAAGGATATCAATTAGACGATACAGGTCGTCCACCGTTAGAAAATATCGTGCGTCGTCGTTTTCATAGACCATGTAAACACG
>Ga0315900_10001790_pt1 | contig 34016 bp, 49 predicted proteins | sample LakEriMetagenome_FD_203521 | JGI IMG/M metagenome (GOLD analysis project Ga0315900, IMG submission 203521) | Freshwater fungal communities from buoy surface, Lake Erie, Ohio, United States - Buoy 12 MA114 | ecosystem: Environmental > Aquatic > Freshwater > Lake > Lake biofilm | place: USA: Lake...
ACTTATCTCGCACTTGCGCAAGGTCAAAAGGGGGGTTTAATAAAAAATTTTATAAAGTAAAATAACATGGCACAAAAGAGCATAAAAACAAAACTACTCCAAGGCACCTTGGAGAAATCAAGGGTTAAGACATTTACTCCCGGTGAAATCGGTGAGCCTATGTTTAACCTTGACGCAGCTGAGCAAAGAATTTACAACAGAATCCGTGAACACCTACACCTCCACAAGGCTGGAAAGCAAGTTGATGAGATTTACCTTTCAATCGCAGCACGAGCAATAGGTCATTTATTGCACAATGCCGAGATATTGAGCAAAGATGGTGCGGTTATGGTGCATCCTAACGGTGCAAGGCAGGTAAGTGCCGAATGGACTGCATTTAAGCAAGGATTTGAACTTTTCCTTGAATTAAGCAAGACTTTAGGCTTAGATCCGAAGTCAAGGCTAACTTTAGAGTATTTCCAGGATGGAAGCGGTGATGAGGAGGATGAAATCGCTAAACTTCTTAAAATGAACTAATAATGGAACAAGTTAAAGAAATTGCCATCTCCATCCTTGCTTCTGCTACTGCTCTGGCACTTATCTCGGTGCCGGTGTATATTATGTGGAACTGGCTTATCCCTAATATTTTTAATCTGCCATACATTGACTATGTTGAGGCATGGGGATTGATGGCTTTTGCAGTTTTGCTAAATAGTATTTTTGGATTAACTGTAAAAAGTAAAAAAGATAAATGAAATTTATTGAGGATGTTGTTAGTGGGAAGTTATTATTAGGCAATTACGCAAGGTTAGCAGTTGAACGGCATCTGAATGATTTAAAAAACAAAGACTGGGAATACACCTACTCCGAAGCTCACGCTAACCGAGCTTTTAACTTTATCTCTGCCCTCCGGCATACCAAAGGAGAATTTGCTGGTCAAAGGTTTAACATCCAACCTTTCCAGGAGTTTTTCATAAAAGTACTGTTTGGGTGGCAGAGAAAAGATGGAGGCAGACGATTCCGCAAGGCATACCTTGAAATAGCAAGGAAGAATGGTAAGACAGAGTTAGCCGCTGCCATTGCGGTGTACTGTTTCCTCTGTGACAATGAAACGGGAGCGGAGGTGTACACAGCTGCGACTACGAGAGATCAGGCAAGGATAGCATTTGATACGGCAAAGGTGATGCTTAAATCACTAAAGGCAGATTCACGCACATTTAACAAGTTAGTTAATGTTTTAAAGTATAACTGCAATGTGCCATCCACTAATTCCAAATTTGAGGCAGTTGCATCGGAGGCAGATACACTGGATGGTTTAAATCCTCACTATGCAGGAATAGATGAATATCATTCACATAAAACAAGTGACGTTTTAGAGGTAATGGAGACTGGTATGGGATCACGTTCACAGCCATTGCTCCTAATTACTACTACTGCTGGCTTTAATCGTGAATCACCTTGCTATATGTTCCGGAAAGTAATGGTTGACATTTTAGAAAATAGGAAAGTAGATAATAGCGTTTTCTCTTTGCTATTTTGCCTGGATGAAGGTGACGATTGGCAGGACAAAAAGAATTGGACAAAATCTAATCCTAACCTGGGAGTTACTCCGTATATCAGCTATATGGATGACCAGTATCAAAAGGCATTGAACGAAGGAGCCGCAAAACAGATACAATTCATGACTAAAAATCTAAATGTATGGACAACTACCTCCAGTGTTTGGATTTCCAATAGTTACATTGAATCTACCAGGTTAAAAGTAGATGATGATATTTTGTATAATAAAAAATGCTTTGCAGGTTTAGACCTTGCCTCCACTCGTGACATTGCGGCCTTAGTGCTTTGTTTCCCTGTGCAACAAGGACTTGATAAACCACATATTAAATCCTATTTCTTTTGCCCAGAGGATAATGTAAGGGAAAGATCTTTATCCGATGGAGTGCCTTATGTCCAATGGGCGCAAGATGGTAACATTATCATGACAGATGGCAATGTTACCGACTATGATTTTATCAAAGCTAAAGTAATTGAGTTAACTGCAAAATATAAAGTAGAGTGCATAGCGTTTGATAGATGGAATGCAAGTCAACTTGTTATACAGCTCACAAATGATGGTGCGAATATGAAACCATTTGGACAAGGCTTTATTTCCATGTCTGCACCAACAAAAGAGATAGAGAAGATGTTTTTATCATCAGAAATAACACATGATGGCAACCCAGTAATGGAATGGATGTTAACAAATGTTATGTTGCGGTTTGATCCTGCTGGAAACATAAAGATAGATAAAGCTAAGTCAACAGAAAAGGTAGATGGGCCGGTAGCGATGGTTATGGCATACGCTCAAATCATGGTAGAGGATAGACCAACCATTTACACATCTGGCGAACGTGAACAAGGATTATTAATGTTATAGAATGTACCTAATTGAAAAGCTAAAAATGTCAATTATGGAGATTTTAATGAAAAAACATGAGTATGCACAACAAGTCAGGCAAATTAATTGCACCAGTGGATATTTCCACAGATTTTACGAACTTGTGAGCGATTATCCAAGGCATGAGGATGCCTGGCAGAAATTGGAGGAAGAAAGAGGTGAATTAGGACTTGATGAGAAGTATAGCACCTATAATTCATTTAGAAAAGCAAAGAAAACATATATGGATGTTAGGTTTGTTTAACGTGTTACTGTAAGTTGTTGATTTCATACTGATTTTGTTTATTTTTACCGCATGGCAATACTCGACACCATGCGGTCTTTTTTTTCTACGAAGCGAGGTTCGATAGAAAATCCATCTACACCAATAAACGGTGACACTTTAGGTGCATTGTTTCAGCGTGGAAGTGCAGCAGGTGTAGCAGTGGATGAATACGCAATTATAGGACTTCCTGCTTTTTACAGAGCAACACAAATACTTGGAGGTGTAGTTGCTTCTATTCCTTTTGATATTATTGAGAAACAAGATAACGGAGGCATAAGAATAGCAAAGGATCATCCGAACTATAAAGTAATATCAAGAGAGCCATCGGACTTATATACATCTCATACTTTTTATAAGACAATGGTGCTTCACTATTTAGCGCATGGTGCATTTTATGCAGCAATAAATAGAAATAGCATAACTACAAGAATAAACAGCCTTACTATTCTTAATCCAACTAAAATGGAGATAGGATACAATAGTAGGAATGAACTTGTATTCAAGAATAAAGAAAACAACAAGACATATAAAGGTGAGAATATCATCTATATACCTAATCTTGCATGGGATGGAGTTAAAGCGTTGTTAGTGCCAGACGTTCACCGTGACAATTTTGGGTTAGCTTTAGCAAATAGAAACTACGGTGCTAACTTTTACAAGAATGGTGCGCATCTTAACGGTGTGCTTAAGCATCCAGGAAGATTGACTAATGAGGCATACGATAGATTAAAAAATAGTTTTAATAGAGCATTTGGTGGAAGTCAAAACGCTGGTGGTACTGCTATTTTAGAGGAAGGAATGGACTTTCAGAAAGTAGGACTTAACCCAACTGATGCAGCATTTAACGAAACAAAGAAAGCTACCATCTCCGACATAGCAAGGATAACAGGTGTTCCTGGTGTTTTATTGGAAGATATGGACAAAGCTACATTTGGCAACATGGAACAATTGAGCCAGATGTTTGTAAATTATACTATCATGCCTTTGTGCGAAACGATAGAGGCAGAATTTAATAAGAAGATATTTTTTGAGGCAGAAAAGGAAAAGTTTACCACACGATTTAATCTTGATGGCTTACTGCGTGGTGATATAGCAGCAAGATCATCTTATTATACTACGATGCGTAATGTTTTGGCAATGTCTCCAAACGAGATTAGGATTAAGGAAAACATGAATCCTTATGAAGGTGGAGATTCTTATGAATTGCCTTTAGCATCTAATATAAAGATAGAGCCATCATCCGAAGGCATTGCACACGAGCAAGAAGAAGATGTTATTGACATAAACGACGATAGCAATGGCGCACAGTGATTATCCAGAGGCAGCGACTAACGCAGCAAAGAAAGCAAGGAAGCACAAAGAGGAGAATGGCTCTGATTGTGGTACAAGTGTTGGCTGGACAAGAGCAAGGCAATTAGCTAACAGAGAGTCATTGAGTGACGATGAGGTAATTAGGACATATAGTTTTTTAAGTAGAGCCAAGGTATACGACCAAGGCAAATATTTTGACGAGAACGAAAATGAGATATGTGGAAGCATTATGTATGATGCCTGGGGAGGAAGCAGTATGTTGCCATGGGCAGAAAGTAGAGCAAAGAAAATAATGGATGAAAGGTCTAAAGAAAATAACATGGAAAAGAGAAGCATAAATTTTGAACTAAGAGCTAAACCGGAAAGCCGTACGATTTTTGGCACTGCCACAGTGTTTAACTCCTCCTATGACATGGGATGGTATGATGAGGAGATGTCTCCAGAGTCATTGAATGAGGCAGACATGAAAGATGTTGTAGCATTGTTTAACCATGACATGAACATGGTATTGGCAAGGACAAGCAGCGGCACATTAAAGCTAAATGTAACTGGCAATGCAATGGAGTACGAATTTGAGGCACCAAACACTACATTAGGCAATGATCTCTTGGAGATGGTAAAACGTGGTGATGTGTATCAAAGTAGCTTTGCCTTTACCGTAGAGGCAGAAGACTGGCAAGAGAGATCTGGGATGAAACCTAAAAGAGTTATTCGCTCTATTAAAAAAGTGTATGATGTTTCACCGGTAACTTATCCAGCTAATCCTGACACTATGGTAGCTAAAAGAAGTTATGAGGCTACAAAGGAAATAGACAAAGATTTGCAAACAATAATTGATATATCTGTTAAGTCAGAAATTAATATACAGAACGAGCTACGCAGGAATGCCCTGCACTTACTAAATTTAAAAACAAAATAATGAACTCTAAATTGCTAAGAGAAAAGCGGGCTTCCGATTATGCTATAATGGAAGACTTGCAGAAGAGAGCAGCTGGCGAAGGTCGTCTAATGAATGCCGAGGAATTGGCACAATGGGATGCCGCAGATGCTAACTTTAAAAATTATACAGATCAGATTTCACGAGTTGAGAGATGGTCTGAAATTAATGCTGAAGAAAGAGGAGTAAATCCTATTGAGCAAAGCATCAATGCAATGCCAAGAGATGCAAGGGAGATTGTAAAATCACCAGAGTATCATACAGCATTCATGAAAGCACTTGCAAAGCGTGACTTAACAAGCAACGAACAATCAATGCTTAGAGAGATGCGTGGCACTGCTACCATCACGACTGCGGAGACTGGCTTAGCAGGTGGTTATGTAATTCCTTACCAATTCTCTTATGAGTTGGAGAAGACTATGGCATACTATGGCCCAATGCTTAATGTTAGCCGTATTATCACTACTCCACAGGCAGGTACTTTGTACTGGCCAAAAGTAAATGATACAGCTACTGCTGGCTCATGGCATACTGAAGGTGGAGCGGTGACTGTACAGGACATGACTTTCACAAGAGAGACTTTCGGAGCTCACGTTTTAAACACACTTGTAAAAGTATCTGTTGAATGGGCAAATGACGAGTTTGGTCTATTAAACACAGAATTACCTATCATGTTAGGTGAGCGTTTAGGCCGTGGCTTGAACACTGCATTTACGACTGGTGATGGTTCTGGAAAGCCAACTGGATTTAAAGATGCTGCACCTTCCGGTGTTGAATCTGCTTCTACCGGTGCCTTTACAGCTGCTAACTTAGTTGAACTTGTTCACTCTGTTGACATTGCTTACAGAAACTCACCATCTGCTGCATTCATGATGCACGATCAGATTTTGAGCGCAGTTAGAAAGTTGAATTTGGACACTAATAATACTACTTTATTCCAACCATCACTTCGTGAAGGAACACCAGATAGATTGTTAGGCTACCAATTCTTTGTAAATAATGATCTTCCATCTACACAAGCTGCTGATGCAAAGATTATTTACTTTGGAGATTGGAGTAAGTACATTATACGCCAGGTGGCTAACAATGTGCTTGTGCCATTGCGTGAGAGGTTTATGGATGAGATGGAGCTTGGCTTCTTGATGTATGCAAGATTTGATGGCAAGTTGATACAGACTGCTGCAATCAAGCACTTGAAGAATCTGTAAATAATAGGGGGATAGTGAAGGGATAGGGAGAAATCTCTATCCCTTATTAAAAATATAGACATGGCTTGGAAAGTAACAACGGCACCTGCAAAAGAAATCTGGACATTAAGTGAAGTTAAGAATTATCTGAAAGTAGATACATCTGCCGATGATACTTTGATTACTACTTTATTGCAGTCAGCTCGTGAAGTTGCAGAGCGTTACCTTAACCAAGCATTAATTACACAAACTATAACTGAGAAGTTAGATAGGCTTAATAATCCTACTATTTACTTATCTGTTTCTCCTGTGATTGCCGTTTCATCATTTCAATATCAAGATGGTGTAAATAGCTTGCAGACTTATGATTCTGGTAATTATGTTGTAGATACTTTTTTAAAGCCTGGCAGATTATCTCTTGGTTACGGCAAGACATGGCCTACACTTTACGGTAATATAAATGATGTGACAATTACCTACACGGCAGGATATGGCACAGAGCCATCTGGAGTACCAATGCAAATAAGACAAGCAGTGTTAATGATGGTGGCAGATGGTTATGATAACAGAGAAGACTATGTAAAGAAATTGCCAACGGCATCGGAGTATTTACTTGACCAGTATCGTGTACAACTATTCTAATGAGATACAACAAGAAAGAAGAAATAGGGAAGTTAAGAGAAAGAATCATAGTGCAGAGTGTTACTCGTTCTGTCACTACAAGTGGATTTGGAACAGAGACATGGAGTAATATAGCGGAGGTATGGGCAGTGGTAGATTATAAAGGAGTTAACAAGGAAGAGGTAGAAGGAGGCAAGATAACAGCATTAAGCCAGGTGAGGGTTACCTGTCGAAATAGGACAGACATAAACGAGCAACAAAGAATAATCTGGATGAATAAATACTATCAAATAGAGAATGTCCAGATTAGTGAGGATAATATGTATTTACATTTATTTTGTTCATTTGCTCAAAACTATATGTAATGTTTATATCACAAGCAAAGTTAAATAGGCTTAAAAGATTGGAAGGCAAGACTAATAAAAAAGGTCAGCCTTTAGCTATTTCTAATTTTGCAAATAGTGTTATAGAACTTGATAATATTATGCAGCAAATTACCATTACAAAGAGAAAAGAAATAACAAAAGCAGCAGAGCCTATTGCACTTGCAGCTTATAGAAATCTTGTTCCTAATTCAAATAAGCTACATAAATTTTATATAAAAGGTAAAGGTTTAAAGTACAATATTATGCCTGGTAATTTACAGCGATCAATACAAATAGTGAGCGATGTAAAGAACTTTAAATATTTAACTTCTGCTATTGGCCCTATATATAAGGATGCTGGTAAAGGTGTTACATTAGGTAGTGATTCTAAATCAGATGGCTTTTATGCTCACATGGTTTATGGTAGCACTAAGGCATGGGTAAAGAAAGTTAAGAATCAAGCGGAAAGAGCAAGTCAAATGGCAGTTATAAGCAAAATGTCATCTGAAGCTATGTTGATGGCTAAACAATATCCTCGTAAATTTTGGGAAATATGATAGGTAAAGTAATATACGGGAGATTAACGACTGATGCGGCAGTTACTGGTATTTGTGGATTAAATATCTATCCGGACATTGCCCCACAAAATGTGCAGTATCCTTTTGTAATATACACTATTACTAATTCTATCCCAGTAGATTATAAAGATGGTCAAAGTAACTTGGAAGAAATAAATATACAGATTGATGTATATACTAATAACTACGATACTACACAAACACTTGCAAACAATGTGCGCAATAGGTTAGATAGATTTGTAGGCACAGTAAATGGTATTTCTGTACAAACAATAAAATACATGAGCTCCGATAGTCAAGTCTATAATGCTGACTTGAATGTATATTGGATGAGTGTTGATTTTATGGCAAATATGAAACGATGAAATTAAGACTATTAAAAGAATGGAATGGAAAGGCACCAGGTAAAGTTGGTGTATTTTTATCTGAATATGGTGAGCAAATGATAAAAGATGGGATTGCAGAATTACTTGATGAAGACTTTGTTGTTGAACAAATGCCGCAGAAAGAGGAGACTAAGCAAGATCCAGTCTATATTCCTATTCCAGTGCCTAACTCATATTTCAATGAAGAGGCAGATGAAGAGAAAATTAATAAACCAAAAAATAAATAAACATGGCAACTACTGGCATTATTAATGGTACGTTGATGCGCCTATACAAAGATTCAACTGCGATAGGTTACGCAACATCCTGCCAAATGAACATCTCCGCAGCCATGCGTGAAATCTTGACAAAGGATAGCGCAGCTGGAGGATGGAGAGAGGTAAAGAAAGGTCAGCTTTCCGGCACACTGTCCACAGAGGCATTGTACGCTGGGCCTGGCGATTCTTCTACCAACTACTTATTTGATGATCTCTTTACCGATTTAATATCTGGTACTGCATTGACTATCAAGTTTACCACAGACGTGCAAGGTGACACTGTCTTTACTATGAGTGCTATTTGTACATCATTAGACTTAAACGCAGGTGTAGAAGAGAATACAAGCTATTCAGCATCCTTCGAGGTTACTGGTGCTATTACAAAGACAGTTAAAGCATAATTTTAAATCCTAACACATGAAAACAATAACAATCGCCAACACATCCATACCGATTAAATTTGGTATGTATGTGTTAGGTACATTTCTAAGGGAGAGGAAACTTAAATTAAGTGACCTTTCCCTTTTAGGAGAAGACCTTTTACTTGCCCTTGAACTTGCTTTTACCGGTGTTGAGCATGGTTACAAAGCTAAAGGGGATAAATGCCCTTACACTTTACAATCTTTCTGCGACTTGGTAGACACAGACATGGGAGGAATAACTCGCATCATGGAAATGATTTCAAATGAGATTTCACCACCAGAAGATGAGAGCCAAAAAAACGTAGTGGCGAAGGAGGAGAACTTACCCTTGAGTACATCGAACGCTTTTGTTTCGGAGTTTTAAGGTTCCTGCCTTCGCAATATTACGACATGAGTTTCAGAGAGGTTGTTATAGCTATGCAAGGTTATAACAATCAATTTGAACAACAGGAGCAAACACAGTGGGAACGAATTAGATGGCAAACAACACTTTTACTAAATGTTCATACGGCAAAAGGTAAAAGTTTAAAGCCTAAAGATTTAATTGAATTTCCATGGGAGAATCCTATTAAGAAAGAAATTAACAGAAGTTTGACAAATAACGACAAGTCAATATTTGACAAATGGGATAAAGAAGCATAATGGCATTAGGTAAACTAAATTTGAAACTTGGCATTGATGTATCTGATCTTGACAAAGAACTTGGCAAGGTAGAGCGTAGTATGTCAAGGTTTGGCGGTAAGATGCAGAACATTGGTACTACTCTTACACAATCACTTACTTTACCTATTATTGCTTTAGGTGCTGCCTCCTTAAAATCTTTTGCAGACATTGAGAAACTACAAAATGGTTTAATTGCCATTATGGGAAGTAGTGAAGATGCGGCAGTTGAAATGGAAAAGCTACGAAAGGTTGCAGAAAATCCAGGCCTTGCCCTTCCCGAAGTTGTCAAAGCATCTGCCTCTTTACAAAGTGTAGGAATGAATGCCGACGCAGCTCGCGAAACTATCACACAATTTGGTAATGCCGTAGCAAGGGCAGGAGGTGGTGCAGAACAATTTGATGGCGTAGTTTTAGCACTCTCACAGATAAGCGCGGTTGGAAAAGTTACACAGGAAGACCTTAATCAAATAAAAGAAAGGCTTCCAGAGTTTGCAAGGGTAATGAAAGAGGAGTTTGGTGTTGTAACGGCCGAAGGAATTAGAGAACTTGGAATAAGTAGCGAAGAATTTATACAAAGGTCGGTTGGTGCTTTAGGAAACTTGGAAAGGGCAAATGGTGGTTTAGCTAATACCTTTGATAATTTAAAAGATAATGTTAGCGCATCATTAGCAGAACTTGGTAAAGCAATAAATGAAACATTAAATTTAGAAGCAGTTGCCGCAGCATTGAGCGCAGGATTGCAAAGATTAGTAGATGGATTTAAATCTCTTAATCCGGAGACACAAGGATTTATTGTTAAGGCTGGTTTATTAGTCGCAGCTTTAGGCCCTGCAATATTTGTAGTAGGAAAATTAATAAGCACTTTTGGTGCATTAATAGGTACTACTCGTTTAATAATGACTACGGTAAAAAACCTATCTACGGTTATATCTGGTGCCTTTGCAAAAATACTTGCTAATCCTGCTATACTTGGTGTTACTTTAGCCATTGCCGCAGTTGGAGCTATTGCCTTATATGTTTACGATAACTGGAAAGCATTTAGCGATAGATTTACAAATATTTGGATAAACATAAAAAACAGTGCTAACAAGGGAGTAGCTGATTTTATGATGGCTATTGATAAGCTTCAAAAAGCAATGGGCTATCAATTATTTGATGTTAGTGGAATGACAAAATATCAGGAAGAACAGAAAGTAGTAGCAGCGGAGTTTAAAACAATAGGCGAAACAGTTGACAGTCTTAAAGGCAAATTTAAAAGCCTATTCATGGCTGCACCTGGCAAAGGTGGTGCTGGAGGTGGAACAGAAGGAACGGGAGAATTAGTATTTGGTGATGGTGGCGCACCAACAGGAGGAGGAACGGGAGGAGGTAAAGGTGTTGGAGCGGTTTTAAATACTCCAATAGATACAGTAAACTTATTACCTACCTTAGATTTACTTCCAGATAAATTAGAAAGTATATCAGCCGCAAACGAAAGATTAAAACAGACTAATGAAGATGTAGCTAAATCATTTAATAATATTACACCTGCTGTAAAATCTGCCGCAGATATGTTAACTCCTATGCAAGCTATATTAGTGGAAGGTATAAATACCTTTGCTGATTTAGCGGCTGGTGGTTTTGAAAGCATGAAAGAACTTGCACAGGCAGTTAAAAAAAGTGTTGCTGAAATAATAGGCAATCTTATTAGAATGTTTGTTGCTAAGGCATTAGCAGGTTTACCTCCTACACCATTTATGTTAGCCATTGCACCTGCAATAGCAGCATTAGCAGGTAATTTAGGAAAAAGTTTAGTGATGAAGATTGGCGCGCCTAAGTTAGCCGAGGGAGGTCTTGCCTACGGCCCAACCATGGCAACGGTTGGAGATAACAGAAATGCTCGTGTTGACCCAGAGGTTATTGCACCTTTATCAAAGTTAAAATCAATGATGGGAGACATGGGAATAGGTGGCACTTTAGAGACAAGGATAAGCGGAAACGATTTAATTATATTGTTAAACAGAAGTCAGAAGGGACTTAACAGAGTACAATAATGGCAGCAAGGTTTCAAACGACAGTTTATAACGAGAAAGGCAGAAAGATAATAGTTTCTATTAAAGACAATGTCTTTTCCGGTATGACTTATGATTTTGATACCATTGGTTTGCAGTTGCAATATGACAGTGAAAGTCAGCAAGGACAAGAAAGATTTACTCCTATCATTGGTTCACGGTGTTCATTGTCTTTATTAATTAATAATAGTGATCTTGAAACCTTGCTCCTTGACATTGGCTTGGCTGTTGAGGGAAGATTCACGATGGAGTTAACAGCCTACGAAGATGATAACACAACTGTATCATTTAAATGGTATGGCTATATAGTCACAGATTTAGTAGAGTTTGAAGATATTCCATTGTCCATAGGTTACCAGGCGCAGATATCTGCCATTGATGGATTAGGTTGGCTAAAGACATTAGATTACAAAAGTGCGGTTGGGCCTTACAACGGGCAGGACACAGTTGTTCAACATATTTTAAATTGCCTTAATCAGTTGGATTTTGTCCAAGAGAATCTTGTGGCAAATAGTTTGCCAGTGTTACATACTATTTTTAACTGGCATGAAAGTACATTAACATATAGTGCTAATAATGATTTTGCTTTAAAAACTGCAATACAGCATAGAGCATTTTACCACATTGACACAAAGAAAAATTATACTTACCAAAGTTGCTATGATGTAATTAAAAAGATTTGTCAAGCACTTGGAGCAAGAATATTGTTTAGTGGTAGTCAATATTGGTTTATTCAGATTAATCAATATGCCAACAATCCTGCATCATTACGTTACTTTAAATACAGTGCTTTAGGTGTTCAAACATCTGGCACATTTACCGATGACTTTACTTTGTCTAATGTACAAGGCAATTTAGGAAGTAGTGATTTAATGAGATTAAGCGGAGGAAAATGGACATATTACTCTGCTTTAAAAAATGCTTTAGTACGTTATAATCACAATGCTAAAAAGAATTTAATGCCTGGTGTAGTTTATAACTACATTACAAATACAGATCCTGTTATAGTTAGAACAGATACATTAGATAGTACAAACAATGAGGCTAAATTAAGCTATACAGGAATGTTATACCAAAGGTCTATTTGGTCAACTGGTGGCGGTTTTGTGCCTCATATCTTTGTATATGCTGTAAAGGTTGCATCTATCATAGATTACATTCCATTGATGGGTTTTAATATTTTACAAACATGGACACTTGGAAGTGGATGGAGTATATTAAATGGTAGTTTATTTGCTACCACAGCAACAGGTGTAGTTGAATGGACAGGCAGTGCGGTTGTATCTAATAGATATTATTATGTTACAATAAAAGTAGGCTCTTTGCAGCAAGGTGAATTAAGGTTGCGCATTGGTGGAGTAACGAAAACAATAACAAGCGAAGGTGATTATGAGTATAAAATATACACAACAAATAATGATGCTTTTAAATTAGATTCTATATCAGCTTTAAAATTTACTGGAGTTATAGATAATCTTCAAGTTAAGCAAGAAAATAAATATTTAAAAAGACCAGTAACTTTTACTAATGGCTTTAATTATCAATTAGGTGCTGCCAGTTGGGAAAGTAGCTTTTACGAATGGGAATTTGTTACTGACATTATAAATTTAGATGGCACTGAAATAAATAACAAAACTATTTCATTTGACACTTTAGCTATTCCAGAGACAGGAGAGTATGTCTGGGAGATGCGTTTAAAAGAGGTAAGAGATGAAAGCGGCACAGATATTAAAGCTGATTATGCTATTGAATATTATTTAACTAATAATTATTTAGAATTTCTGCCAGATGGCACTATACAAGGTCAATCAGATTTAAAAGAATTTGCATCTGATAATGATGACAAATCATCTGTTGTCTGCAACCTTGACACATACCTGGGCGATGGGCCTTCTGCCACTACTACGGGAGGACTTAGAATATTAAATGCGTCAAGTGTTTATGAACCATCCGACGCATGGAAAATAGGTAACACTGGCACGGCTAAAAATATTAGTCAATTATTAGTTAACGAGATCATCCGAGGACAACTTACACCAAAGCTCCGCATGGTAGATATGCCATTTCAAAATCTATCAGTTGACAATCCCTACCTTCCTCACAAGGTCATAGAATATTCCTCTGGATATTACGTTTTTGAAAGAGGATCATTAGATTTAAAAACAGAGATTTGGCAAGGTGATTACTTTAAAATAGAACTTGATGCCTAACTATACAGAACGCACAGTATTATCTAAACCTCGCGACTTTGACCAGGTGGCAAACAATGCCGGAAGTGGTGGAGTGGTAAATAATAATGTCACCGAAACTATAAACAATGTGACAGTAAATGGCTCTGCCGTTTCTATTTTTAATCAAGAATTTATCGCAGCTTCATCAAATGTTTTAACCTGGACACAGAACAATGGCACGCTGCCAGTGACTAACTTAAATGCCTCTATTCATGTTTACCAGAATGGGCAGAAATTAATAGACAGTCAATATAGTATAACGGCACCTGCCACTATTACAATAGATGCTAATACACATTACGATGGCAGTAATTATATTGTCTTTGCAATCAACATAATATAATGGAAGAAATTAAAGCACCAAAGAAAGAAAGAAAGTTTTTAAAAGCCATGGGTGACATTGCCCTGACCTTGTTCCGTGAGCTTGTTCTTGGCGTCGGGAAGAAGCTAATAAATAAAGTAGGCAACAAACGGCAAGGCCTTGTCATTGCTTTTGCATTGGTAGCAGGTATATCTTATGCTTCCATTGATTCTATTCCCTATCCAGTGACAGGCAATAAGCAAAGATTAGGATGGCAGACTACTGGAAACGGTTTGGTGTGGAGAGGCACTGCCGCAGACACTGTGACAAAGCCAACAAGCTATGCAGATAAAAACGTAAAGGCTTATCTTATCCTTGACTCTGTCAGCGGCTCATTATATGTATTTAAGCAAGGTGCCTGGGCAGCTATTACCGGTGCAGGAGGAGGCTTAACTATGCCCTTTGATTCCATTACCTTTAACACGGCAAAGGATGGCACAGTAGGAGTGGGAGAGGTAGAATATAATGATACGCAAGGCTCTTTGATACAAGGTTTAAAAGGTGGTAATGTTACTAATGTTATTGGGCAGCAATTACACCAACGTGTAAACAATCGCACGGGAGCAACACTTAATAAAGGTGATGTCGTTTATTTATCTGGTAGCCAGGGCAACAGGATAACAGTGGCTAAAGCCATTGCGACAAGTGATCCGACATCGGCTAATACCTTTGGCATTGTTGCGGAAAGTATTGCAGACAATCAAAGTGGATATATTATAACAGAGGGATTAATAACAAATATAAATACATCTGCATTAACAGCTGATTCAGCCGTTTATTTATCTGGCACGACAGCAGGCGCACTGACATCTACTAAGCCACAGGCACCTATTCATGGTGTTTACATTGGCGTATGTGTTAAGAGTAATGCTGGGAGTGGAGAAGTATTTGTAAAAATAAGGAATGGACAGGAATTGGATGAGCTTCACGATGTCCAAATTACATCACCAGTTGACAGGGCTTCTTTGTATTATAAAAGTAGTGATGGATTATGGAGAGATACAACGGCAGCTTTATTAGTTAGTGATACTGCCTCTATGTTATCTAACTACGCAACTAAAGCCTATGCAGATACAACAGGCAGATTTTATGCAAGGCAAGAATTTAGGAATGTATCATCCTCAACTTTGACTTGGACACAAAGCGATACTTTAGTCGTAAATGATACTACATCTTTACAAGTTTATAGAAATGGTCAAATACTTTTGCCTAATCAATACACAGTACCAACATCAACAAGTGTAGTAATTGCATCAACATCTTATAAAGCAGGTGAAAATTATACAGTCATTCTGCCTCGTGGAGGTGGAGGTGGTGGCAGTGGATCGGGCAGCCTTACCTCTATTACAGCAGGCACTGGCATTATTGTATCACCTAATCCTATAACTACAACAGGCACAGTCTCGGCTGACCTTACAGTAATGATGGAGCTAACAGATACAACTTTACTTAACCTTACTACAAGGTTTGCGACAAAGCAAAACAATATAACACTTACCACTACCGGAACAAGTGGAGCTGCAACTTTAACAGGTGCTACATTAAATATCCCACAATATAGTGGAGGTGGCACAGGCACAGTTACAAGCGTAGCAAGTGGCTATGGCTTACTTGGTGGGCCTATAACAACTACTGGCACATTAACAGTTGATACTTCCACAGTGTATGACTTTGTTAGAGATAGCATTGTAGCAGTTGAAATAGGAGGAGATACAATAAAGATACTTAAACAAGAATATACACCTGCCACAACAGACACATTAACCTGGACAGTGACAAGTAAATTTCCAATCCAACTCCGGCAGTTTATCCTCCTCTTCCGCAATGGGCAGTTGTTATTAAATGACCAATTCAGCATCATTGACACAAACAAGGTTGTAGTTGCAGCATCATCTTTTAAACTTGGTGAAAATTACACCTTAGTTACAGTCTCTGGCATTGGCTCGGTTTCCTCTGCGCAAAGTAATCCTATTTATCCAGAGGCAGGCATAGCTTTAAGCACAGGCACAACATGGACAACAAGTATTACAAATAATTCAAGTAATTGGAATACGGCTTATACAGATAGATTAAAATGGGATGGTGGCAGCACAGGACTTGTTGCAGCAACAGGAAGGACAAGTTTAGGAGGCACAACTATCGGACAGTCTATGTTTACCTTAATCAATCCCTCTGCCATTACCTTTCCTCGTTTCAATGCTGATAACACAGTTGATGCAAGGAGTGCAGCTAATTTTAGGAGTGACATAGGAGCAGGCACCGTAACAAGTGTTACAGCATCGGGCACGGCTGGAAATCCAATATCAATAACAAACAACACGACTACACCTGTTATAGAATTATTAAGTGCTACAACTGGAAGAAATGGATATTTAACATCTACGGATTGGACTACTTTTAATAATAAACAGGCTGCACTTTCATTTACTACACCATTAGTAAATACAAGTAATACAATTACTATAAATCAAGCAAGTAGTAGTGTAAATGGATTTTTAACATCAACAGATTGGACAACATTTAATGGCAAACAAAACGCTTTATCAAATGCAAGTGCAAGTGTTAGTGGTATTTTAACATCAACAGATTGGAATACTTTTAATGGCAAACAAAATTTATTAAGCAATGCAAGTACAACAGTAAATGGAATATTAACTGCTGCAAATTTTAATATATTTAATGACAAGCAAGCTGCTATTACTTTAACAACCACAGGAACAAGTGGAGCTGCAACATTAGTAGGAGCAACATTAAACATTCCACAGTATACAGGAGGAGGAGGTGGCACTGGAACGGTAACAAGTGTAGGTTTAACAGCACCTTCTTTATTTACTGTCAGCGGATCTCCTGTTACAACAAGTGGCACTTTAGCCTTGACATATAGCGGCAATGCTCTACCATTGGCAAATGGTGGTACTGGTGCAACTTCGGCATCTGATGCAAGGATAACTTTAGGAGGCACAACAAGTGGTATATCTTTATTTACTTTAACTAATAGTGTATCTGATAAATTTATAAAAGTTAATTCCAATAATACTATTACTTTATTAAATGCAGCCGACACAAGGACAACTATCGGAGCAGGCACGGGCAGTGTATCAAGTGTTGCGATGAGTGTACCTACTTTCTTATCTGTATCGGGAAGTCCTGTAACATCAAGTGGCACATTAGCGGTAAGTCTTAGCGGTGTTCCTTTGCCAGTGTTAAACGGTGGCACAGGAGGAGCAAATGAAACGGATGCAAGGAATGAATTAGGAGCGGCTTGTAAAAGTTGTACAGAAACATTGACAGGAAATAAGACATATACTGGTAATATAGTTATTTCTGGTTCAAGCACTATAAATGTTGGTTCAAGTGGTACATTTGGAGGTAGAGTAAATACTCCATGGCTTGAAAGAACATACACATCTACAACAGCTACAACATTGACAGTAAGCGTTAATACTACTTGGTTAAATATACATCAAGATGCAACAGTCACACTTACCCTACCAAGTGCAGCAACTTATCCTGGCAAAGAATTAATTATTAAACAAACAGGTGCTGGCAATGTAATCTCAGCATCATCAAATATTATAGGTTTTACAACAGCATTTAGTGGAAGTACACAAACTGCAATTATTGCTCCTGCTACATATAGGTTTGCAACACTTGTAAGCGATGGCACTAATTGGATTATAATGCAAAGAAATAACTAAAAAACATAAACATGAAACAACTCCTTTTCCTCCTCCTTTTCCCTTGCCTTGCCTTGGCACAGTACACGGGCAACGGAAACCAAAAAATAACCCTTGGAGAACAGAGTACAGCCGATGGGCTGGTGTTCCGAGGCTTGGCATCCATTGACACGGTCACGGCAACAAGTAAAATCACACGGGCAAACAAACAAGATACAAGCGCGTTTCTTTTGCTTGATACTGTGACTAATTTGTTATGGCATTATAAAACGGCAAGTAATGGATGGATACAGGCTGGTGGCTCAACCTTTGATACGACTACTTTAAACCTTGTTTCAAGATTTGGATTAAAATTAAATATTGCAGATACAACGGCAATGTTACTACCTTATTTTCGCGATGCTGATACAACGACATTAAATTTAACTTCAAGATTTGCCACAAAACAAAACAATATAACACTTACTACAACTGGGACAAGTGGAGCAGCTACCTTAACAGGAGCAACTTTAAACATTCCACAATATAGCGGTGGTGGCGGTATTTCAGATGGAGATAAAGGAGATATTGATGTTACAAATAGTGGTGCAACCTGGACAATAGATACAAGTGCTATTAGTTTATCTGGAAACAAAGTCACAGGAACATTGCCTGTGGCAAATGGGGGAACAAATCGGACAACGATGCCAGCTGGCTATCTTTTACATGGGGATGGAACAAGTGTTGATACAAGTATAGGTTTATTTTATAATACAACAAATAATAGGTTAGGTTTAGGTTCTTCAAGTCCATTGTCTCCTTTACATGTTGAAACAGCTGTTACTAAAACAAGTACTAATTTTTGGCACTTTACAATGTTTGATAAAACTCCAGTTGGAATAGGCGTAGGTGGTGGATTTATTTTTGGAGGATTTAAAAGTGCAACTGCTTTAGAGGCATTTGCTGCAATAGATAGTTATAAAGAAACATCAAGTGTTACTCCAGGGGCAAATGCAGCTGGCGTAATGAGATTCCATACTCAACCATCAGATGGAAGTGGTCTTGTTGAAGGCATGAGGCTTAGTAGTACACAAGAACTTGGGATAGGTTATGGTGGAACAGACAATGGGGCTTATAAATTACAAGTAAACAGTCAAATATTTGCAACAAATGCAACGATTGCAACATCTGATATAAGATTTAAAGAAAATATACAACCCTTAGATAAAGGATTAGAAATTATAAATAAATTAAAACCAGTTAAATTTAATTTTATTACAACAACAGAAAATAATTTTAGTGAATTTGATGAAATAGGTTTTATTGCTCAAGATGTTGAAGGCGCATTATCTACTGAATTATTTGCCAAAGCAGTTGTAAAAAAATTAGATGAAGATAAAGATGATAGCGCACTTGGACTAATGACTGAAAAATTTATACCTATTTTAGTTAAAGCCATACAAGAACAACAAGCCCTTATCAAGGCACTCGAACAAAGAATTATAAATCTTGAAAACAAATAACATGAAAAAAATACTTTTTTTCCTACTCCTTCCATTCCTTGCCCTTTCGCAAGATGTTGTAAGCGACACAGTTTACATACAAAAGCAAGGAAATATTTATTACATTGTAACCATGACTACGTTCAGCGATAGCACGGTGACAGGGAACAAACAAATACTTGGTGATAGCTTAAAAGCCATTAATGCACTTGTTACCGATGCGGAAAGGCAAAGCAACACGATTGCCATTCATGCAAAGCCATTGATTTTAAAAGGCAAAACGGTTAAGCGTATAAATTACTACAACAATTTGCACTTGCAAATAAGTGGTAAGCCTGTTTACACGTCAACGGCACTTAGGGACACAACGGCTTTCCTTGGCGATTGGACATTGGTATTTAATGGTGAAAATATTCTGGGTGAAATTCAGTTAAACAATGCCAACAGATTTATTTTTAATCCAGACAACGGCAAGGTTTATTCTATTTCAACTAATCTATTACTCAGCACCTTTACCAATCAAATTAGCTTCGCCTTCAACGGTGTGCGCTATGATTTGTACAAGTTTGCAAATGGTAAATTTGCAACAGTTGATAATGAGGTGCGGCTTATAAAAAAGGAATAACATGAAGTCAATAATTATAAACCTACTTAAACAAAGCTATGATTTCTTTGCCGTGGCATTGACAACAGGCTTTATCTTTTCCTTCTTCTTCCCGATTAAACATTTTCTTTTATTCACAATCGGAGTAGTCATAGCTGACACAATCACGGGAATCAAGGCAGCAAGGAAAGAGGGCAAGGCGATAACGAGCAAAGGGCTATACAGGACAACGGAGAAGATAGTGGTATATTTTACATCTATCCTTATCTTTCACGGTGCGCAGCTTACCTTTGCAATCCCAGTACCAATCGTTTACCTTGTCAGCTCGGTCATCGCTGGTACAGAGTTGTTCAGCGTGGCGGAAAATGTCAAGCGGATAACGGGAGTAAATCTTGGAACAATAATAGTTAGATTTTTTAAACGCTAAAAACAAATAAAATGCAGACTAATTTAAAGGATGTTTTAAAAAACTCCGACACAAAAAAAAGTCCTTTATCGGATATAAGTTGCTACGCTTTTAATTTTGCGGAATTAGCCGCAGAGGTTGAAGTGCATTTAAGTCCAGAAGGAACAAAAGTCAAATTTACATGGCGAGAATATATTAAACTTGCGCAAATAATTTGGGACAAGATTAAGGAGACAAGCCAAGAATGTGCTGGGAAAACGATAGAAGTAAAAGTACCTCCTAAGTTTTCTATAATATCCGCAGCTTTTTCGTTAATCGGATTCCGCTTGTAAAGAAATAGGCGCAGCAGGATTCGCTACCTTAGGCAGCCGAGGGGAGTAGATTGATTTCTATTCCCCTTAAAAATAAAAAGATATGAATGCAAATGATTTTGTAGTATGCGTGGATGCTGGGCATGGAGGTCTTAATAAAGGAATAGGGCCGGATAAATATGTTACCTATCCATCAAAGTGTTTTCAGCACAATCATGGTAAGTTTCACTCCTATGGCTGGTTCTTTGAAGGTGTGTTTAATCGCTCCCTTGCCAATTTCCTTGAACATTTTCTCCTTGACTATGGCTTCCAGGTTAAAAAGGTTTATGAGCCTATAAACGATACATCACTTAACAAAAGATGTCAGCTCGTAAATAGCTATGCTACACTTGGCAAGGCTGCTGTGCTTGTTTCTATTCACGGCAATGCCGCAGCTTCAACATCTGCCAGAGGATGGGAAGTCTTTACTTCTCCGGGTGATACAAAGTCGGATCTTCTGGCAACATTAATTGGAGAGGAGGTAAAAGATGCTACTCCTGGCTGGGTACATAGACATGATTACTCCGATGGTGACCTTGACAGAGAGGCAAGATTTCAGATGTTAACTGCAACAACAGTGCCAGCGGTGTTGACAGAGAATGGCTTCTTTACAAATTACAACGATGCAGTGTTGATGATAGACAGAGAATGGCAGGAGGCAGTGGCGAAAGCTCACGCTAAAGGCATTCTTGAATATGCTATAAAACAAGGTGTGGAGTGGTAATAAAAAAAGCCGCAGGATAAAACACCTGCGGCTACAATACACACTAAGTAAACACCACTCAACTTTTGAAGAGTTTTTTAAACATCGTAGCTGCTTTAGCTTTTACATCGTCTTTTTCTGAACTATTATTTACTATCATAAATAAAATAGCTTGTAATCTTTCCGGATTCATATACTGATAAAACTTCCTACCTGCTCCATCATTGCCGGAGTAAAATTGCAGCAAAGCACTATTTGTGTTTACAACATTATTTTTATTAATAGGTTTTGGATATTTATCTACTAACAATAAACCATGTTTTATTTCCTTATCGTTTAATAATTTAGTTATCTGCATGACTTCCTATTTTTAAAAGTGTTAGTTTAGTTTCTTCCTGCCTTATCCTGGTGGCTAAGTAATCAACGTAAAAATAATTAATCTTTCTCCTCATGGTCTCCTCTATGTATGCCAGGGTCAACCGGTGGAGCTTCTTTTCTATAACCTTTATTTGCATCATTTTCGTAAAAAGTTTTAGAAATTAACGCTATTTGGAATGCGTCTATTTCGTCTTGTGAAAGTTTTTTATTTCCATGCACCTCCATCTTCATTGCCTTTATTACAGACATACAATAATCAATAGTCCATTTGCTGCCTTTGTGCTGCGGTGAAATACCTTTTACTTTATGACCATTTAATTCTAATAAGTCAATGATTGTCCTGGATGCACCTTGATTCATGCCAACGTTTCGGCTGATTTTGTTACTTGCTTTTACATTTGCGTGTTTACGAAAGGTAATATTTTGGAGGGAAGAATCTTCTACAACTATCGCACAATCTCTCTCCCATGTTAGGCTATCCATGATCCATGCAGCCAGATTCTTGTACCTACCAAAATATACCTTTTTATCATCAATCACGCATACTGCCAAGCCGTTTAGCCGCATGGCTGGATCTATGCCTACGAATTTCATCATAATTTATTTTTTTATTTAAGAAGTTACGTTTAACATACTTACTTACAAATTTTAATAAACTATGATAGTCATAGTATTTTTTATCATGCTTCCACAATCCCATCAATGGAAAGTATTCTAAATTAAGTGTTCCATAGGTCATAAATAGGCAGTTATCATAAGTAGTCCTTGAATATCCATCCCACAAATCTATACCAGATAGCATATCATAGGTTATTGTATCAACTGTGTAAGTATTATCTGCTTCGCTGTAATAACTTCTTTCTAACAATTTGTTACCTATCTTTTCAAAGCCAACAGTATTATAGGCTAAAAAGTGATTGTTTTGAGCATTTACAGTAGTTACTCCTAACACCAACATGATTGCCAATGATAATTGTACACTGCGCACCGTTGTATTCATCTGTACTGGCTCTTTACCTTTACTTGGTACATTGCGCTTCCTTGGTGCTTTCATGCCAATACCGTAGGCTTCTATGCCCTTCTCAATGAATTGTATCTCCAACACATATCCAAAGCAGATAATAGTACCTATAAAAAAGAACATGGCATAAAATTCTGCACCAGTTGCCTGACCTTGGATAGAGAAGAATAATTCTAACAATGCTACTACTGTGGCTATTGCTGCAACCTTTGGAGGATATACTGATCTCTTACTGGATGGATTAAGAAAGTCAATAAAGACAATGGCAAATCTGCCAAACTGCAACATAAGAGATGCAGGGATGGAAAGGAGTAAAGGAAGGGGAAGGAAATACACGTTTAGTGCAGCGGTGATGGCATAAGTTAAAATAATGCCAACAAAGATAATTTTAGGCATAGTAGATGTAATATCATCAAATAGCCATTCAAAGTTTTGGTTGTTAAAATTCTTTTTCATTGTGTGATGTTTTAGTGATTTGTCATAATGACTTTACAAAAGTAATATAAAATAAATAACTTGTATATAAATATTAAAAATAATTATAAAAAAAGTGCGAAGGCAAATCTTCGCACTCTGAAACAACTTAAATTACCAAAAACGATTACTACTCCTTTTGCTTGTGTTTATTGTATCTCTCCCAGGCTGTCATGACTCTGATCTCCTTTGTAGCTGTTTCAATTCGCAGTAGTTTAAATTCTTCTAAAGCATCTTCCAAATTTCTTGCAGTGACTGTTACGCTTCTGCCATCTTCAAATTTGATGACATACTTATTCATTTCTACTTCCATAGTAAGTCATATAAGTAGTAAATAATCCACAGGCAAGTTAATACTCCACCAAATGTTACAATGATTTTTGCACCATTTTTAACTAATTTTTTTTCTTCTTCTGTCATAGTTATTTATTTAAATACATTTTACTTGCTACTGGCTCACTTCCCTGGTTGCTATACTTTGCATCCTCCTTCTTATCATAGCTTACTTTAGGCATCTCGCTTATTTCATGGTAAACTATTTGCGCTATCTTCATGCCAGGATAAATCTTGATCCTCTGCACTGCAATCAGCTCCAATGTCCAGTGTCCTCTAAAGCCAACATCTCCAAAGCCGGCACATACATGAATGAATAATCCTAAACGAGCAAGGCTTGACTTTCCCATCAAAACTGGCACATGGCGAAGTGTCTCCGTATATTCGACAGTTGAGGCAAGATAAACAATGCCAGGCTGCAAAATAATACCTTCCGGAGGAATAATAACTGGTACGCTAAGATTTTTTTTTCTTGTGTCCAATACACTTTCGGTGTAAAGTACCAAAGTATTTGACAAAGTAAGGTCAATACTATTAGTGCCAAGGTTCTCCGGTATAAAAGGCTCTACAACAATGTTTCCATTGTTAATTTCTGCGGTAATTGTGTGATCAGTTAAAATCATAAATCGTACTTTTTTCTGTTATCAAAATCTTGTTTAGTAAAATAATATTCAGTCAGCATTGCAGCATTAGCCTGTAAGTGTGCAGCGTGGAGTAATCCTGATTCTTCATCAATATCCTCTCCAAGTCTTATCGCTTCTAAATGCCTCATTGCACTGGCAATAACTTCTGTCCAAGGCATTCCCTTCTCCCAGTTACCTTCCGGATATTTGCCAAGTGCCTGTGTCCATACTTTGGCATATTCACGGTTGGCAATGGCAGGGATAAGATCGTAGCGAAGTTTATCGGAGTTATAGCGAAGGCCTCTTACTTCATCGTAATCTTTCATATATGAAATGCTTTAAGTGAGTGTTCAAAGCCATTAGTACGCAATTTTAACTCACATAACATCTCCATTGCAATTTGCATTGTTTCGACTTGTGTATCTCTTGTGATTCTTAACTTCCAAAAGTTAATGTAAGCTAATAAAGATCCTGTCCAAATAAAAGTAGTTTCAAGATTTAAAGGTAAAATAGTACGGGCTTGTTCCTTTGCAACACCGAGCTGCAAGAGCTCATGGTAGGCAGTGGCACAATAATTTATCACAGCATCTTGTATCATTAGTGCTGCGTCATTGTCGTACCTCTCTAAATGTCCTGCGCTTCCTTGCTTACTACTTTTGCTCTGTAATCTAAAATCATCTATCTTGTAATAGTTATCTTGAAAGTCAACATATCTACCAGATATACTATTTGCAGTTAAACCTACCTGGTGCTTAAACAACTGCCTTTCTACAAAGATAGGGCAGGTTATCCGGTATTGCAGCTGTGGATGTCGGAAGGGAGAAGTGTGATTGTGTTCTGCAAGGTATTTTATCAACTTTGCATTCTGCTCCACAGTGTAATTACTGGCTTCTTTGCCGAAGGAAACACGGGCGGCCGTTGCTACCATGTCATCATTCCCAAATATTTCTAATAGTTCTACTTTCATTTTAGTTATTTAAGATTATAAAATTAGCAAGGGTAGGACTTGAACCTACATAGCATCCGCACTCCTGCGTTGATAGCTTTTTGTTTAACGTCAGGATTCACATACCTGATTGCAGTTGTTTGCGTCTACCATTCCGCCACCTTGCTATTTACCTGTCTTTCCAGGCTGTCCATTTATCCTCTGACGCAGTCAAGTGTGAAAGAAATGCTTAATTAAATAAGAACTTCACTTAACTCCGAGATCTGCAAATGTCTTTATGTTGCCATGTGGCCTACTAATATTCTTTCTTGTCTAAAGCTACTTAACAATGTCCTGTAATTATCAGATGTAACTAAAAGTAACTTTTGCACGGCTCTGCACTGTTCAAAGATGGCAGTCGCTTTAGGATATTTACCTTTCACATAGTAATCTGTCAAGGTAGAGGAATGCTTTATTCTTTTATACTCCTCCTCTGGCATATCTCTGATGCAGCTCATCATCATTTGGGCAAAGATACTTTCGTTCATTCCGCTAATAACTGTGTACCTTGAATAGTAGGCAGACAATTGTCGGAGGTATTCATCGCACTCATCCAACATCTCTGCCGATGGTGCAGTAGTTATCCAGGCATTTACTTCTTCACAAAATGCAGATATTTCTAACATCTTACTATTCCACTCCTTCATCTTTCACTAATATAAGTGTGACTGTTTTAGAATGCTCCTCTGCTACTCCAGTGTTTATTTCTTCCTTCTTCATCGCCTCTATTTCATATTCCTTGTTTACAATGTTTTTGGAGTAAGTGTAGGACTTTCTTTGGTAAGTAGAATAAGATACTAAAGCACCATGCACATCCATAGCCATTTTATTATCTTTTAGTAAATCAATTAAATCATTTTTAATTAATTCCTTTTTTTTCTCCAATTCCTTTAACTCCTTTGTGATCTCAGCATATTTAAACATTCTTTCACCTATTGCACTATTTTGGTATCTTTCATAAGCCTCACTTATTTCTTTTGCTGCTTTCCTTATCCTTGCCTCTGCGGCAGTTAATTCCTCTGTATTGAATACATACATAAAACTTTCATGCTCACCTGCCCATGATAAGGTCTTGCCTCGCAGCTTAGTCTTCCAGTAGCTTATCACAGAGGTAGGCATAACACCAAACTTATACCACAAAATAAGTGAGTAAGTCTGCATCTGCAAAGATTCTTGCAGTCGCTGTGTTGACCAGGGAGCGGTGCCAGTCTTAAAATCTATAACCATTTCAAAATCTTTGGAACAATTATCTATATATCCCAACATTTTAAAATTTCCAAAATCATGTTCTAATTTATATTCAACGTGAGGATAAATTAAAGTCACATCTAAAAAACCTTCTGGAAAGTTAAAATCTCTTTGCACACCTGCTGCATAATCCTCAATGTCCTTTGCAAATTGTTTGCCAAATTCAAGGAAAGGGGAAGGAGGATCGGGAATGCCGATAAAGTATTTCTTTTGGTATGCGATAGGATCGCTCTCCCAAAGATTAATCTGTGATACTGATAAATGTTCTTTAGGTAATTTAAGCATTGTAATTTGTTTTTAAAATGGAAATCTTTCATCGCTAATAAGTCCATCGGTATATTTAACACCTTCTTCGTAGCCTTTTTCAAAAGCAACTTTCAAAGATTGTTCGTGTTGCTTTTCTAATTCTAATAAATCATTTTCAAGTGCCTCAATTTTTTGTGTAAGCATATAACAAATATCAGCAACCTCTGATAAAACGTTATTTAATGCTCTTTCTAAATTTTTGTCGTTCATTTGATTTTGCTTTTTTTTAAAAAAGTGCCAGCGCAGATACTGGCACATATAGAGTCATTCATCTCAATTTTTGGAAGACCTGTATAAAGATAGTAGAAGTTGCGGCAGTTGCATTGTCATTCGGTATTTCTGCCTCAATTAGCTTGTTATAAATGTCAATGTATGTCTGGGTATAAATAGAAGATATTTCAAAGGCAATCGCTGCAAGATCAGGCTTCTCTGCCGCTTCATGCTCAATCACAGCTACACCGGTCGGTGCTGGCAATGGTGCAGATTGCACATATTTTAATTTACCATTATCATCTATAACGTCAATAACTTCTCCTTGCTTTAAACTTTGTATAGGATCGCCAGGCTTCCCGTATATCCTTGCTTCCTTGCCATCGGCAAATACTACAAGGATGTTTATAGATGGGCCGTATTGACCTTCTCTTGGTGCTCCTGCACTGTATTTAACCTTTGCTTTAGTGATTATCATAATAGTCTTCTCTTTGTGCGTCTAATCTTTTTAACTCCTCTTCCTCCTGCCAGTTCTCCAACTGTTGGGCAATCCATTCAAAGTCTATTGCCTGTGCCATTATGCTATTAAATAGCACTTGTTCTTTCGGTAGTAAATCGTTAAAATTAAACAGTGCATCAATGGCCTTGCTTATGCCTTCGTCGGTAATGTCGCGAAGGGCAAGGTGGTTATCTACAATGTAATCTAATATGTCTTGGCTTGCCTGGTTCATTTTGCTCTATATTCTTCGTTAAACTTTATTGTTTTTTGTAGATACTCAATGGCTGTTTTGTGCAAAAAAGCATGAGCATGGTTACAGCGAGTATAATCCTCTTCGTTTACTGGTAGTTGATTTAATTCATGTAAAACATCCTCGTACACTTTTACTCCGTTTTTATCAAACAGATTTTTAACAAGTATGTTAATACAAATTTTTGTAAGAATACTTACAATTTTTTCATCTCTTTCTTCTGGTGTCATGATGTTTGTTTTTTGTTTATTCAAAGATAATATTAAAATAAATAGAAAGTATATAAATTATATAAAAATATAAAAATAATTTAAAAAAAGTGTGAGGTCAATTCCCCACACCATGAAACGCACTTTAAACCAGTTACTTATCTCTTTAGCACCTTCCTCCACACTGCCAGCTGCTGGGCAATGACTACCGCTCTTCTTGTGTTGCCCTGTTCTATTTTCTTTGCATGGCTTCTGATAGTCATGAGATCCATGCTTTCCGGTGGCTCTTTTAATGCCAGTGCCTGTGCTTCTTCCCACAATGCTCTTTTCTCTCCTTCCTCATATTCTATCATATTGAACTGTACGCACATATCGTACCAATACAATGGCACTGTGCTAAAGTCTTTCCCTTTAAACTCCTTTAGCATAGTAGGAAAGTTAGCATATAACTCTTCCCTTGTTTTCCTTGCTTTCTCTTCCATGTTGGCATTGTGCCGAAGGGCAGCGACTTCATTGTCGTGAGCTGCAATAATCTTTCTCCGGTAGATCAGGTAGGCATTTAGTATTTTACCAATAGTGTGCATATTTGCTTTACCATAGAATTTTACATCATCATCCAAGTCAAGTGACTGGGCAGCAAAGAGGCGAAAGGCGATTTCAATTTCATTGGCAGCTATCTGCCCAAAGGTTTTTACTATTTCTTTTGTAACTGTGCTGTAAAAAGTGAGATCACCATCAATGCCATGCAGAGGGAAGAGGCTGCTGATAACATTCAATACATTTCTAAATGCGTCTTTAGGTTCAATGTTGGCTATCCTGTTGGGCCTTGACTCAATGATGGCTTGTTCATCCTGGTTGTGTGGTTGGTACTTTGTCAGATTCATTGTCTTTGTTTTTCATCCAATAATATAATTTCTGTTTCTGTCGCTGATATTCTCTGTTTTTTTCTATCTGTTCTGGTGTGCGATTGTCATACCTCTTTTTATGATAAGCATTATTTTTGTCTCTAAATGCTCTCCATTCTTCGTATGTCATTTCGTCACGCTTGCGCTTCTGGTAGGCTCTCATGTATGCGTTATATTCTTCTCTACTCTTCATAATTTTCTATTTCGTGTTCTACTTCTTCCCAATAATAATATGTCTCATTAAAATCTTCTGTTGGATGCTTATCTTTTAATAACGTGTTTACCGCAAACAGAGCGCAGTGCCTTGCCAGGATAGATACAAGGATCTCCTGCCCAAGTTCTCCTCCAATGTCCTGGATAAGGTTGTGGTAATAATTAAATAATTCCTCTGCTTTTTCTTTCGGTGTCATAGGTTTTGAATTTCTTGTTTAACTTCTTGCCAATAATGATGTGCGTGTGTTTTTTGAGCATCGTAGAAATATCTATGTTCTCCGCCACAATCATCCCAATCAGCAAAGTTTGGTTCTAATGGCACTGAATTTAAAATTTCATCGACTGCAATCAAAGCACATTGTTTAGCCTGTTCTTTAGATAAAAATGGGTTTATTTTATCCATTAGCCAATAATTATCTACTAATTCATTTGCTTTTTCTTTGGGTGTCATAAAGTAAATTCATTTACAAGTTTATCAATCTCCTCCTGCCTTTTCTTTTCCTTTGCCAATGGGCTGGAGTATAAAAATTTCGTATAGATGTTATTAGCCTGTGAATAGATGTTGCTTATAGTAAAGTTTGCCTTTAGCCACTTATCGCTTATCTGCCATGCTGCCGTGGTAAACATTGTAACCATGTCCTCCGGGGCCTGCTCGCTGGCACTTACCTTCTTTAGCCATGTTACTAACTTTTTACAGTTACTTCCATCCTTTGCAGTCATAATGTAATTGCCTTTGTCAGAGGGATATGTAACACCGGCAAGGCGTTCATAGGTAGAGGCGAAAGCGGAGAAGCATAGGTAAGTCTCGGAAGGTTCTTTCTGTACCTTTTCTTTAGCGCAACTTTCTTTTGGGTCAGAGTCAGTGTTCAGAGCATTATGGATACTTTGCCGAAGGAAAGGGTTAACAATGTAAGCATCGGAAGAGGGGAGTGAAAAATCATTTTCACAACCTTTCTCTGTTGTATTCTTTGTAGTATTCTCTGTTGTATTCTCTGTATTAGTTTCGTTAATTCCACTATTGTAGTTTCGTGGTTTTGACTTATCCAGTTTAGTTGATTCCACTAAACTACATTGGTTGATTTCACTAAACAGTAATTTATCATCTATGGTGTAATGTGTCTTTGCAGGTACACCATGTAAAGTGATTTTTATAAAAGACATTTGCTTTAACCTTGCTTTGGCATGGCGAAGTTCATTAACAGAAAGCATTGTTTCCTCCATTATTTCTGCATCACTTTTATAAAAGGTTCTGCCATTTACAGCTCCGTACCAATACATGATTTGACTAAGTAATAGTCCAGCGTTTACACTTCCTGTTAGCTTTATGTAAACAGGGTAAACTGCAATAGGGCGGAGGTTAAGATTTATTAGTAATTTTTTCATAGTATTATTTTATAAAAAAAGGTGCAGACATTATATCTGCACCTAATTAAATTATTTTGATTGTAAAATTATTCTGGTTTTTCCATGATTTTTCCAATTATAAATATGTTCTATATTAGCTATAATTATACTTATATGACTACTTCTTCTATATTGTTCTGGATACATAATGAATTTTTTTACAAATTGATTTAAATCAAAATTTTTATTATTCATACAAGTATTTATAGATCTTATATAAGAATTACTTTTACTTGATGGACAAAAATCATATATCCTTCTCATTGCTTCAAACACAATATCTACATTATGAGAATAATTATATGTGTAATTACCAAGCTTAAAATCTTGCATTTTACCACCTGTTAATGCTGTATGTTCAGCACATTGAGCCATAGTAAAATCTTTATTGTTTTCATAAAAAACCATTAAATCTTGATAATCTTTACAACCAAGATCACAATAACTTTTACAATAATCTTTTAATCCCCAATCAGAAGTATTAGCATTAAAAACAACTGCTTCTTTTAAACCTGCTTCGGGTTCAACAATTACCCATAAAAAAGTATGTATTTGTTTTGCAGCTTCAAGCCTGTGTTGGCCATCAATTACTTCATTGTTTTTATTAACGGTAATTGGATTTAATAAATATCCATTATCTTTAATGGAATCAACCAGTCTTTTGACATGAGCAAAATTTACTTGACGATTACCATGTAAAGGTTTAAATTGTTCAAGGTCAAATGTTTTGTAAACAATTTTTGTTTCTAAATTTAAATCTTGTTGGCTCATCGCTGGTATTGCGTCCGCTAACATTGGATTTGTTTGAAAATTTAACATATAAAAAGTTTTAAGAAATTACATAAAAAAAGCCAAGCAGGTGGAAGACTGACTTGGCTAAGGTGAAACACTATTGTGCTGTTTCATGTTCCTTTAGGAGGCTTCCACTCCATCTAAAGGATATGCAAAGATAATATATTTTTTATATTATCTAATTTTTTTCTGATAAAGTTTTAATATTCTCCATTCTCCCCTCCTCAATGAATCCACTCCCCTGGCTACCTCCGACTATCTTCAAATACTGATTCTCCACCGATGCAGAGTTGATAATAGTCTGGGCAACATTGGCAATGACCTTTGCTTTTTCAAGGTCATACTTGGAGTCGGGATCGCTTAGTTCTTCAAGGACAACGAAAAGGTGGTTGCGAAGGTCGCTGATTTTGTTTTTCATCTGATTTTTTGTTTAATCTGGTTTATTAAAATTTGCACTTCCTTTAACTCCGGTGTTAACTTGGCATGGTTGCGATTAAGCATAGCTAAGTCCTTCCTGGATACAAGGCAGAGGTTGCTAATGTCATCGTTATATTTATCTTGGTCAATCTTAAACACACACATATCATTAGGCACGGGCCCATGCACTTGTTCCCAGTTGTAACGGGCAAGAGCCATCCATTTATGATTCTTGTATTTAATTTCATTGTAGTTATTAATATTTCTGATGCTGCCTATTGGTAATGTATTGTGAGGTTGTTGACCTTTCTTGAATACACCTGTAAGCTTTGCAATATGTTCTGAGGACAATTTTTGTCCTTTGCACCATGGCACATGACCTTTTTTAAAATTACTACTTAATTGTAAGTTATTTTCTATTAATTTATTCCATTGTGCTATGGCTATGGCTCTGCCATTTTTACTAATATGTTCCTTTGTCTTTTTTAATCCCATCGTGTGTGCTTTCTTGGAGATGGAAGTAGCAGAGTGGGGTATCATAGTAGCAATGACCTTGTTAGGAGTGTCGGGATACACCTTTTTAATTATCTCTAAATGCTCATCTGTAAAGGCATTGTGTAGCTTTTTACTTTCCTTTGCCATGATTCTCATTTTTAGTAAATAACAATCCCCATGAACATACATCTGTTGCATCTTGCATAAAGTCAAAGCCATGTTGTTTAAACAATGCTATCCATTCATCTTTCTGCTTTATGTTAATGTGTCCCCATTCAATGTCAAACGCAGGATCTGCAGAGGCATGAGGAGTGGAGGTGAAATAAAAATATTTCTTACAAGCATTGTAAAGCACTGGCATGACTTTCCTTAACTCTGCATCTGTCATGTGTTCAAATACCTCCGTAGAATAGATGGCATCGTAACTGCCATGCGTTTTAAATTTACCGATTAAATATCTTCCAGGATCAATACCTTTACTTATAGCAAAGTCTCTTTCATAAGGATTAATATCATAGCCGACGTGTTTATACAAGCCTACACGCTGGCAGGCAGATAAAAAGAAACCTAATCCACTACCAAACTCAAACACAGATGTACATCCCATTATCTGCAATGTCCTTGCACCGTTGGTGTGCAGATTTACAAGTGATTCATAGTCACGGGTAGTAAAGCCAAGTTCTACCGATTTGTCAAAAAAGAATTTGTTATCTATCATTTTAATATTCCATTGAGGGAAAACTGGCTTTTACTGTCCAGTATTCTGTTGATAAATTTGATCTTACTTTCCAAAGATTACTTGTATGGTAGCCTGACTTATAAAAACATTTACAAGTAGCATCTACTATTTGCTTCGCACTCATGCCTCTGTTGTACTTACTAAAAACATACCTTTTGCAATTCTTATACCTTGGTAGATTTAAAACATCTGCCCAACCTTGCACCATGGCATTGTAAGAGGAGAAAGCCTGGAAGGCGCAAGGTATCTTTTTGCCATTCTTATAGCAATCATCCATAGCATTAATCTTCTTACCGGTGCCTCTGTATTTTATTCCACCAGGATTTAATGCTTTTGCCATCAACTTACTTTCTATTCCTGCATTGGTAGCCTCAATGATGAAAAAGGCATAAATAACAGAGATTGGCAGATTAGTCTTTTTGTGCATGGTGTAAAAGAAATCTTCATACATAAAGCCTAACCATACACGTCTTAAATCTACCAGACTTTTGTTCTTTAATCTCCTAAAGCCTTGTTCTTCTAAAAATTGTTGTAGTTCATCCTTGCCCATACTCTTTATCTGTGTGCCTGGCAGATTCTTCATGTCAATCACCATTAAATTATCCTGTGGATATTCCTTTGCAGGGTTTGGAGCTGCAATCTTGTTAGCTGTGTAGCCATGGCCGACAAGGGAGATGAAGAGGGAGGAGATGACGAGGAGTAAAAGCAAATAGCCTTTAACTTTTGTTTGTTTGTTCATACTGATAATGTTTACTGATTAATTAAAATGGCAGATCACCATCCATGTCAACCTTGCCAGTTGGCGGCATAGTGGTTAGAGGTGTAGGTTCAGCAGTAGGCTTTCCTCCAAATTCAAGGGAGGTTACACGGCAGTTAATAACGGCTGCTGGCTCTCCATTCTTTTGAGTGTAGGCATTTACTCCACCACTACCTTCTACTACTATGTAAGTACCTTTAGTAATGAATGGCTTTAGCTTTTCACCTCGCTCTCCCCAGACATTACAACTTACCCACACTGTTTTTTCAGATGGATTAGGGCCATACACCTTTTCAGTGTGAGCAACACTAAATGAACATACAGTAGTATCACCAACGCTTTTTAATTCAGCATCTTGACCTACTCTTCCGGAAACAATTAATTTTATCATATAAATTTATTTTTTGCAAAGTTATATATTTATTATATATTTGCAACATTAAAACAAATAAATATGGAAAAAATTATGTTGGCTAAAAAGAA
>Ga0315900_10001791_pt1 | contig 34014 bp, 30 predicted proteins | sample LakEriMetagenome_FD_203521 | JGI IMG/M metagenome (GOLD analysis project Ga0315900, IMG submission 203521) | Freshwater fungal communities from buoy surface, Lake Erie, Ohio, United States - Buoy 12 MA114 | ecosystem: Environmental > Aquatic > Freshwater > Lake > Lake biofilm | place: USA: Lake...
ACCGCCATGCAGGCGATGGCATGCACACCCTTGGCCTTCAGCGCTGCCGCATGCTCCGTAAAGCCGGGCAAATGCTTGGCTGAGCAGGTCGGGGTAAAGGCGCCGGGCACACCGAACAGGACCACCGTGCGGCCCTTGAAGAATTCCGCCGTGTCAAGCTCCTTCGGCCCGTCCGAGGTGCCCTGCATGATCTTCATCGCGGGAATGCTGTCACCAATTTTGATGGTCATGGTCTTCTCCTTCTGACGCAAGCCCGAAACTAGCCCTGAGTACAGCGCCTGTCACCTGGGCGACACTGGTCATCGTTGGACACCTTGGCGACCGACCCAAGGCCCCAGAATCGCCGGTAGGTTGAATTTTTAACCAATTCGCGCCTAACAACGTCCAGCCATGAGCGCGAATCCCCCCGTGGCCCCCTGCCGGACCCTGGCCTTTTTGGCATTGGTCCTGGCGCCCGTGTGGTTTGGAACCTCCGTTCCGGCCGCGGCGCAAAGGGCCACTCAGACCGCAGCCTTGCCCATGCCCGCTTTGCGAGCTTCGGCCAGCACGAACCTGCCTTTGGCGCCTGCCGATGCTGCGGCGCTGCAAGGTATTTTTGCTTTGCATGCCTCCAGAGATTGGGAGGCCGCGGAACGCGCCACGGCGCAGCTTTCGGATCGCAGGCTTGAAGGCCATATCCTTGCCGATCGCTGGCTGAACCCGGCCGCGCCGCGTCCTGATCAGGAAGCGCTGCGCGATTGGTTGACGCGTTTTGCTGATCATCCGGATGCGCCGGCCATCCATGCCCTGCTGCGCCGCACGGCGCCACGCGGCGCCACCCTGCCTGCCGCCCCTAACTTGGACAGCCTGGCCGAGGATGCCGGCGTGGCCCCGGAAGAACGCGAAGCCCCGGACCAGGGTTTTGTGCGCAACCCAGCGCTGGACCGGGCGCTCCGGGATCTGGTGCGCGAGGGCAATCTGGACGCCGCCCTGCGCCAGATGGAAGCCACGCGCGGCATGACCCCCCCTTATGCCGCCGCGCTTAGGGCCGATTTCGCCCTGATCCTGTTCCGCCGTGGGGAGGATGAACGCGCCTTCGAAGTCGCCGCGGAAGCCGCCCGCAGCCGAACGGAACCCAGCGGGCGCGCTGCCTTTGCTGCGGGTCTGGCAGCCTGGGGCCTTGGGCATTTCGATGTGGCGCTTCCGTATCTTGAAGTTGCCGCCCGCGCCCCCGGGGCATCCGCCGCCAACCGCGCCGCCGCTGCCTATTGGGCAAGCCGCGCTGCCATTCGCGCCCGCCATCCGGGCATGCACGTACCCTGGCTTTTGCAGGCGGCGCAGGAACCGCGCACTTTTTACGGGCTTATGGCCCGGCGCGCCCTTGGCCTGACGCCTGGCTTTGCCTGGCATGCCGAAGCGGGCGGGGAAGCAGGCATGGCAGCGCTGCTGGAAACCGCCGGTGGCTGGCGTGCCCTCGCCCTGTTGCAAATCGGTCAGGCAGGGCGAGCGGAAGCCGAATTGCGCGCCCTTTGGCCGCTCGCGCGCGGCAATCTGCCCCTGCTGCGCGCCATGCTGGCGCTGTCATCGCAGGCGGGTCTTACGCATCTCTCCGCGCAATTGGCCGAATTGGCGCAAGCCGCCGATGGAAGGCCACGCGACCTTGCCCGCTTTCCCCTGCCCCGGCTGAACCCGGCGCAAGGTTTCCGTGTGGAACCCGCGTTGCTTTATGCCCTGGCACGCCAGGAATCGAATTTTGATGCGGCGGCGGTTTCGCCTGCGGGGGCGCGTGGCTTGATGCAGGTGATGCCCACAACGGCCGCTTATCTGGCCAATGATCCAAGCTTTATCGGCGAAGGGGCGCAGCGGCTTCATAACCCTGGCCTGTCGCTGGAATTGGGCCAGCGCTATTTGCATTATCTGGCACGGAGCGAAGCGGTCGGGGGCGATCTGATCCGCCTTCTCGCGGCCTATAATGCCGGGCCGGGCAATCTGGCCAAATGGCTGCCGGCCGCGCGCCACCGTGGCGATGCGCTGCTTTTTGTTGAAGCGATCCCCTTCGATGAAACCCGCGCCCATGTGCAGCGTGTGCTGGCCTATTCCTGGATTTATGCGTCTCGGCTTGGGCTGCCCGCGCCAAGCCTTGATCAATTGGTGCAGGGCGAATTCCCGCGCTTCCTGTCACCGCAGGAAGTGGTGGCACTGCTTGGCAACGCGCCGCCTTTGCCCGGCCGGCCGCGCTGAATACCGACACTCAGCCTTCGATCTTCACGCCCATCCGCCCCGCCAGATCCTGGATGAATTGCCAGGCGACACGGCCAGACCGAGACCCGCGCGTGACAGACCATTCCACCGCCTGCGCGTGCAAATCCTCAACCGATACATTGAGGCCGTAATGCTTGGCATAGCCTTCGATCATGGCGAAGAAAGTATCCTGATTGGCGTTATGAAAACCAATCCAAAGCCCGAAGCGGTCTGAAAGCGAGACTTTCTCCTCAATCGCCTCTGAGCCATGAATGGCGGTACTGCGCTCATTCTCGATCATGTCGCGCGACATCAGATGGCGGCGGTTGGAAGTGGCGTAGAACAAGACATTGGCCGGCCGGCCTTCAATGCCGCCATCCAGCACGGATTTCAGCGCCTTGTAATCCGCATCTTCACGTTCAAAGGAAAGATCATCGCAGAACACCAGGCAGCGCCGCGCCCCCGCGCGCAGAAAGCGCAGCAATTCCGGCAGCGTCTTGATGTCCTCCCGATGGATTTCAATCAAGGCAAGGCTGCCAGGTACTTGCTTGTTCGCCGCCGTATGCGCGGCCTTGACCAGGGATGACTTCCCCGTCCCCCGCGCGCCCCAAAGCATGGCGTTATTGGCGCTGAAGCCGCGCGCAAAACGCAGCGTATTTTCCATGAGTATTTCTTTTTGCCGATCCACCCCTTGCAGCAGGTCAATCGGCACCGCCGCCACCTTGGGCACCGGCGAAAGCCGGGCCACGGGTTCGGGATGCCAAATGAAGGCATCGGCCCCGGTCAGATCAGGCGCGGCCGCAGGCGGCGGGGCCAGGCGTTCAAGCGCCTCGGCAATGCGGGTCAGGGCGGGGAGAAGCGAAGAATGTTCCATGGCCGCGCGGAATAGGCCGGGACGCTATTGACGGAAAGGGGGCGGCCGCTAGTTTCCGGCCCCATCATCGCAAAAGGAATGCCGGACCATGGAAAGACTTTTTGGCATCGCGCCCGCCTATGCCCAGGATGCGGGCGGCACCGCCGCGGTTGTCATGCAATTGCTGCCGCTGGTTTTGATTTTCGTTGTCTTCTACTTCCTGCTGATTCGCCCGCAGCAGAAGAAGATGAAGGATCACCGCGAAATGCTGGGCCAATTGAAGCGCGGGGATCGCGTGGTGACCGCGGGCGGCATTGTCGCCACCATCACCAAGGTCAAGGACGGCTCTGACGAGATCGAGGCTGAAATCGCCCCGAATGTGAAGGTCACCGTGGTGCGCGGCACCATCGGCAGCGTGCTGCGCCCCGAAGCCGCAAATGACGAGGCGAAAAGCTGAGCCTTCCCACAGGCCACAAAAAAGGCGCCGAGGGTCACCCCCGGCGCCTTTTTTCATGGCCCTGCGGCCAATTAGGCGGACTGGCCGGAAGCCAGACCACCCTTGCCCATCAGATCGGCCACAACTTCCCAATTCACCAGCTTGTTCAGGAAGTTATCCAGGTAATTCGGGCGCACATTGCGGAAATCCAGGTAATAGGCGTGTTCCCACACATCCACGCCCAGAATGGGCTTGCCTTCGCCGGTGGAAATCGGGTTGGCGCCATTGGGCGTCTTGGTGACCTTCAGCTTGCCATCGGCGCCGATGATCAGCCAGGCCCAGCCAGAGCCAAACTGCGTCACACCCGCCTGCTTGAAGGCTTCCTTGAAGGCCGCGAGGCCGCCCAGGTCGCTATCAATCTTCGCGGCCAAAGCGCCCGGCAGCTTGTCGCCACCGCCGCCTGGCTGCATCACCTGCCAGAACAACATATGGTTATAATGCTGCCCCGCCTGGTTCAGCACGGGCAGGCCATCAGCGCCCGCCTTGCCGGCTTCAGCGCAGATCGCTTCCAGCGATTTGCCAGCCAGGCCCTTGGCTTCGATCAGCCCATTCAGCGCCGTGACATAGGCATTGTGATGCTTGCCATGATGCAGTTCCAGGGTTTCCTGGCACATGCCATTGGCGGCAAGCGCATTGGTGGAATAGGGCAGCGCGGGCAGGCTGAAAGCCATGGGGTTTCTCCGTTCCTCAGATGTGAGTGATTAACTCTAAGGCTGAGGTAAGCGGCACCAGCACAAGCGTCAACCGCACCCTTCCCGCGCGGCCTCGCGCCGGGCATATCAGCCAGTGTGAGCCTTTCCCCGATTGCGGCCTTTGCCCGCGCCCATGACCCGGACCGTTTCCTGGCCGCGCTTTTCGCGCCGCCTGAAAGGCGCGAGGCGATCTTCACGCTGATTGCCTTCAACCATGAATTGGCCCGCGCCCGCGAAGCCGCGAGCCACCCCATGGCCGCGCTGATCCGACTGCAATGGTGGCGCGATGCGCTGGAGGAAGCACGCATCGGCAAACAAGCCCGCCGGCATGAGGTTGCGACACCACTCCACGCCGCGCTCACCGCCGGCAGCCTGGACCCCGTGGCACTCGGCGCCATGATTGACGCGCGCGAGGCGGAGGCCGAGGAAGCCGGCATCCCGACCGAGGCGGATTTCGTTGCCTGGCTGCGCGGCACGGCGGGCGGCTTTGCCTATGCGGCGGGGTTGGCTTTGGGGGGCAGTGCTGAGGATGCCGAGAAGCTCCGCGCCCTTGGCGCGGCCTATGGCTTGGCGGGGGTGCTGCGATCCGTGACGGCCCATGCCGCGCAAGGGCGCTGCCTGCTGCCGGGGGATCGGCTGGCGGCGGCCGGGCTGAATGCGGAGGCGGTGATCAGCGCGCCCACATCGCCCGCGCTTGCCGCACTTTGCGCTGAGATGGCGGCTGAGGGGTTGGAGGCGCTGCGAAGCGCGCCGCGTGATGTGCCGAAGGCGCTGATGGCCGCCGCGCTACCCGTTGTGCTGGCGGGGCGCGATTTGCAGCGGTTGGCGGCGGGGAAGGTGGTTACCATGCCGCGCGGGGTTGCGGATCGCGTCGCGGTGATTTGGGCCGGGTGGCGGGGGCGGGTGTGATGCTGCGCCACATGCTGCCGGCGAAACGATTGGCTTGCGGGGATTTTGGTTTGCGCGTGGTTGGGCATGTGGCAGGATTGGTACATGGCTGACACGACCGATGGCGAACGGATTGCGGAGGAGCGGATAGCGGAGGCCGCGCGGACGGGGCAGGATTGGCTGGATTTGGGCGATTTGGGGTTGGCGAGGCTGCCCGAGGGCCTTTCGAAGCTGACCAAGCTTAAAAGGCTAAGTCTTGGCAGTTTTATCCAGGTGAACGCCGAAGGTTTGAATGGTCGCACCGGTCCCTTAGAACGCAGTTCTCTCTCGGATATCGGCGCCTTATCAGGCCTAAGCGCCCTGTCGGAACTGTATTTAGAAAATACGCAATGCGACGATCTCTCCCCCATCAACGGACTGCTGCAGCTACAGTGCCTTGTCTGCAGCAGCACAAAGGTCAGCAACCTAACCCCCATCAAAGGTCTGCTGCAGCTACAGTGCCTTGACTGCGGCTACACAAAGGTCAGCGACCTAACCCCCATCGCCGGGCTGCTACAGCTACAGCGCCTTGACTGCGGCTACACAAAGGTCAGCGACCTAACCCCCATCGCCGGGCTCATCGATCTTGAACGCGTCGAAGCGGAAAGATGTTCTATTGGTTTCATACCCAAATCAATCAAAAACCTTGAAAAGTTAATCGTTTTCAACTTGCGCAGAAATAAAATAAAACGACTGCCGCGCGAATTGGGTGAACTGGGCGCACTTGAGAAGCTTATGCTTGTGGGCAATCCACTCGAAGACCCGCTGCCAGAGCTGATTGATGAAGGACAGCCGCAAGCGACCATCAATGTGCTTCGCTGGCTTCGCAGCCAGCCGATTGAAGCCGAAGCGAAAGAACCGGACCCGCCCACACCAGTGGAAGACGCGGATGATCCCCCCGCCATCCCCGAACAAGGCGCCGGCCCGCGCGTTATTCTGGACCAGACCGGACGGCTAGTTTTCGCAAGACCAAGTGATCTTGATGCCAAGGGCAATGATCGCAATCGGCTTGAAGCACTGCACCCGGCGCTGCGAGAGGCTGCGGCTGATCTCGTCAAGGCGTTGCAGGATCACCCCAGCAACCTTCGCAATGAGCGCCTCCTGCAAAAGGCCGAAGCCTATCACGCCCTGGTGGACCTACCCCTCGATGAGGTGAATTTCGCCCGCCTTTATGGCGCTGGCATGCAGCTGCTCAATGCCGCCGGCGCAACGCGGAGAGCGCTGGAAGCTGGCCGGGCCGATGTGCCAGACCTCACGCCTTTACAGGATGAATGCCTAGCCAGCATCGAAAACCTGCATCCGCCTTTCGTGCTTGCTTCCCGCGACGGGCAAGAGATGCTGGCAGATCAAACCACCATCAAGCTGACCGCCGAGGCGGTTGAAGGCATCAAGGAAGCAGGTACAGAACTCGGCCAAGAACTTATCAACCATCCTGATCTTGCAGATCGCGAAGTTGGCGAAACCATTCGCGATGCTGCGGCAGAAATCGGACAAGGCGACAACGAAGCCCGAGACGCGGTCAATACCGTTTCCACAATGCGTAATGTAACCATCGTTTTGAGCGCTGGGGCCGTGGCAGTTGCAATCCCCTCCGTGGCTGGCGCAATGCTGGGTCCAGAGGGAGTAGTAGCCGGCGGAATTCCTGCTTGGTTCATCACAAAGGTCACCGAAAAGACCAAGGCTTTCGAGAGTTTACGCGACGCAGTATCCGAAAAGCTTGATGGACTCACCTATGCAAAGCTGTTATTGTTGCTTAAACGATTCAGAAATTATCGTAGCTTGCTGCTAAAACTCGAACCGCATTTGCGCAAAGTCACTCATCTTCCCGCTTTCAAATGGCTCGATCCCATCATCGACCGGCTCAAGCGCAAAAGCCCGCCCGACAAGAAGGAATAGTTCACCTCCCCCCGGTTCCCCCCTCACCCACCAACCACCCCCCGCACCGTCTCAATCGGCATCAGCATCACCCGCTCCCCCAAGGGGCTACGCACAAACCCATGCGCGTCGTAAAACCGCGCCGCATCCTCATCAATCGCATGCGCCATAACGCCACGCACCCTAAACGGCCGCGGTACAAGTAACGGCATTATCGTGAAGGCTTCAGTGTCAGCCTATCTCTTCTGCTGACAAGGCAGACCATTCCCGCCATCGATGGCGCATTGGTGCGGAACTGGCCTTTCGGTGATTTGCGCTGAGATAGCCGCCGAGGGGTCGGAGGCATTGCGAACCCCGCCGCGCGATGTGCCGAAGGCGCTGATCGCCCCTGCCCTGCCCGCAATGCTGACGGCCCGGGATTTGCGGTGCTTGGCAGCGGGGAAGTCATTGCCCATGCCACGCGGCGTCGCGGTGATTTGGGCGGGGTGGCGCGGGCGGATGTGATCTTATGCCCAATGCCGCCGGCGAAACGATGGGCGGGCGGCGCTTTCTTTTAACGCGTGGCTATGCGTATGGCAGAGTTGATCCATGGCCGATATGCCCGAAGGCGAACGGACTGCGGAGGCGCGGATAGCGTGACCGGTCAATGAGTGCGCATGAGATTCGCACTAAGGACTAACCACCCGCGTCAGCAGCGATTCAACGGAAGGTAGCATGCGACGAACCAGCTCCTCCACGCCAGCGGGATTTGGGTGAATGCCGTCCGGCTGATTGAGCGAAAGGTTCCCCGCCACCCCATCCAGCAGGAAGGGGTAGAAGACCACGCCTGGCCTTTCGCGGGCCAAGTCACTGAAACTCGCGGCGAATTCCCGCCCGTAATCGGCGCCGAGGTTGGGCGGCGCCAGCATCCCGGTCAGCATCGTGGGCAGGCGCTTCGCGGCCAGGGCATCCAGAATGGCGGCCAGATTGGCCCGGCTGGACCTGGGTTCCAGTGCACGGAGCCCGTCATTCCCGCCAAGCGCGACAATCACCGCATGGGGATTTTCGGCCAAAGCCCAATCCAGCCTGGCCCGCCCGCCCGCTGTGGTATCGCCGGAAACCCCGGCATCAATCACCCGCACCGCCCGGCCCTTGGCGCGCAAGGCGGCTTCCAGCCTGGCCGGCAAAGCCTCGCCCCGCGCCAAGCCATACCCCGCGGTGATGGAATCGCCCAGCATCATCAGGCGGAGTTCCGCTGCCTGAGCAGGCAGCGCCGCCAAAGCCAACAGCGCCAGCGATTGGCGCCAGAGCCATCTGCGACCATATGCGCGGGGAGGATAGGAGATCAGCGATACCATGGATGCCCTTCACGTCACCGAGACGACCAGCGCCGGGGTCACCAAACCCCTGATCGAAGCGCGCGGCCTTGGCTTCAAAGTGAGGGCGGGGGCGGGCGAGATCAACATCCTCCGCGGCCTTGATCTACAAGTCGCGGCCGGGGAGGCGGTGGGGATCGTCGGCCCCTCGGGTTCCGGCAAGACCAGCCTGCTCATGCTGCTGGCCGGGCTGGAACGCCCGACATCAGGCACGCTTTTGATTGATGGCGCGGATATCGGCGCGATGGAAGAAGACGCGCTAGCGCGTTTCCGGCGTGAGCGGCTTGGTATTGTCTTTCAGGCCTTTCATTTGATCCCAACCATGACGGCGCTTGAGAACGTCGCCGTGCCCTTGGAATTCGCCGGCGTGCGTGATGCCTTTGACCGTGCGGCGGAAGCCTTGCGCGCGGTTGGCCTGGGGCATCGCCTGGGCCATTACCCGGCGCAGCTCTCAGGGGGCGAACAGCAGCGCGTGGCGCTGGCGCGCGCTTTTGTCGCCGAACCGCGCTTGCTGCTGGCGGATGAACCCACCGGCAATCTGGACCGCGCCAAGGGCGAGGAAGTCATGGCGCTGCTGTTTGATTTGCGCGCGCGGCTTGGCACCACGCTCTTGCTGATCACGCATGACCCTGCGCTGGCGGCGCGCTGCCCGCGGCAATTGCGCATTGAAGATGGGCTGATCGTGTCTGATCAAAGGGTGGCGGCGTGAGCAATTTGTCACTCGCTTTTCGGATCGCGCGGCGCGAATTGCGCGGCGGCTTGCGCGGTTTGCGCATTGTGCTGGCGTGTCTGGCGCTGGGTGTCGCGGCGATTACGGCGGTGGGCACTTTGCGCGCCGGCGTGGATGCCGGGCTTGCCGCGGATGGCGCGCGGATTCTGGGCGGCGATGTTGAAATCGCCTCGCCCTATCGGCCTTTGGGTGAAGCGCCCCGCGCCTGGCTTGCGGCACGCGGCGCGCGGGTTTCGGAAGTGGTGACGCTGCGCGCCATGGCAGTGGCGGAATCGGGTCAGCGCATGCTGGTGGAAGTGAAGGCGGTGGATGGCGCCTATCCGCTGTTCGGCACACTTGAAGTGCAGCCGCCGGTGGCGCTCGGCACCGGTGATATCCTGCTTGATCCTTTCATTGCCGAAAAACTTGAAATCGCACCGGGCGCGGTACTGCGTATTGGTGAAGCGCGCCTGACCTTCCGCGCCACGATCACGCAGGAACCGGATAAGGTTGCCAGCCCCTCCTTGCTCGGGCCGCGCGCCATGATTGCCCTGGCGTCTTTGGACGCAACACGGCTGATCCAGCCGGGCAGTCTGGTGACCTATGAATACCGGCTGGCGTTGCCGCCCGGTGTGGATCGCCAGCGCTTTATTGCCGATCTGCGCCGGGATTTTCCGGAATCAGGGTGGCGCATCAGAAGCTCAGATGTCGCGGCCCCCGGGGTCAATCGCTTCCTGGATCGCGCGGCGTTTTTCCTGACGCTGGCAAGCCTGACGGCGCTGCTGGTGGGCGGGATTGGCATTGCCACCGGCGTATCGGCCTGGCTGGAGCAACGCGCGCGCACCATCGCAACGCTGCGCTGCCTTGGCGCGCCGCCATCGCTGATTTTCCTCACCTATCTGGTGCAGGTCATGGCGCTGGCGCTGCTTGGCATTGTGCTTGGGCTGGTGATTGGCTTTGGGCTGACCTGGGCAGGTGCAGCGGCGCTCGCTTCCATTCTGCCGGTGGCGCCGCGCATTCTGCCTTATCCGTTGCCACTCGCCATGGCTGCGCTTTATGGTTTGCTCACCGCGCTCGCCTTCACGCTTTGGCCGCTTGGGCGCGCGGGAAGCATTCCGGGCGCGGCTTTGTTTCGAGATGTGGTGGCGCCGAGTTCAGGCAGGCCAAGCCTTGGCATTCTCGCGGCGATCCTGGCTGCGGCGGGCGCACTTTCCGCTTTGGTCATCGGCACGGCGGAAAATCCGCGTTTCGCGGCGATGTTCATCGTGGCGGTGATCGGCACGCTCTTGCTGTTCCGCCTTGGTGCAGGGGCGCTGATGGCACTCGCCCGGCGTCTGCCGCATGCGCGCCGCCCGGCGCTGCGCCTGGGCCTCGCCAATTTGCATCGCCCCGGCGCGCCGACGCCACTCATGCTCGTTTCGCTTGGTGTTGGGCTCACGGTGCTTGCCGCCATTGCGTTGATTGAAGGCAATCTCCGCCGGCAATTGGCCAATGAAATGCCGGCCGCCGCGCCGAATTTTTATTTCATCGATATCCAATCCGACCAGATCCAAGCCTTTGAGGCACTGGCCCGCGCGCAGCCAGGTGTCACGGAAATCCGCAGCGTGCCCAATCTGCGCGCGCGTATTGTCGCGGTGAATGGCGTGCCGGCGGAACAGGTGAATGCCACGCCCGAGACCGCCTGGGCCTTGCGCGGTGATCGCGGCCTGACTTATTCAGCGACCCCGCCCGAGGGCGCCAAGCTGGTCGCCGGTGCATGGTGGCCGCCGGATTATTCTGGCCCGCCCTTGGTTTCCTTCGATGCGCAACTCGCGCGCGGTTGGGGGGTTGGTGTTGGTGACACCATCACCGTGAATGTGCTGGGCCGCGACATCACGCTGAAAATCGCAAGCCTGCGAGAAATCGCCTGGCGCGGACTTGGCATCAATTACGTGCTGGTGGCGTCCCCCGGATTGCTCTCCGCCGCGCCGCATACGCATATCGCGACCATGCGCAATGATGTGGCGCAGGAAGCGACCTTGCTCCGCTTGCTGACGGATCGCTTCCCCAATGTTTCGGGCATTCGGGTGCGCGATGCCTTGGATCAGGTGGTCGGGCTGTTGGAGAAGATTGGCTTCGCGCTTTCCGCCGTGGCCGGCATTACCTTGCTCGCGGGCTTGTTGGTGCTGGCGGGCGCGGTGGCGGCGGGGCAAAGGCGGCGCATTCGCGATGCCGTGGTGCTGAAGACCATCGGCGCGACACGCGGGCAAATCCGCGCGAGTTTCCTGGTGGAATTCGGCCTGCTTGGCCTGACGGCTGGTTTGCTGGCGGCAGCGGCTGGCACGGCGGCGGCTTGGGGCGTGGTGCGTTTTGTGATGCGCGCCGATTGGGTGTTCTTGCCGGGGACATTGGCGATTACGGTGCTGGCCTGCATGGCAATCACGCTTGGTTTTGGCTATGTCGGCACGGCCTTTGCGCTGCGCGCCAAGGCAGCACCCTTGCTCCGCAACGAATAGAAAGCCTGTGATGGCCGAAGACGACAAACTCTCTCAGCTTGATGCCACGATGCTCCGCCGCGCCTTTGCGCTGGCCGGTGAGGCGCGGGCGCGCGGTGATCGCCCCTTCGCCGCGGTGATCGCCGACGAAAAGGGCCGGGTCCTGGCCGAGGCCGGTTCCACCCAGGGCAAGGGCGGCGGCGGGACGCTCGCGCATTCCGAAATGAACGCGCTGCACGCCGTGCTGCGCGCCGGGCTGCCGCGCGATGTGCTGCGCCGCGCCACGATTTATTCCTCGGGCGAGCCCTGTGCCATGTGTTCTGCCGCGATTTTCTACACCGGGGTCGGCCGCGCCGTTTACGGGCTTTCCGCCGGCGCCATTCTGCATTTGCGCAATGCACAGCCCCACACGGCGGGGCTGTCACTCTCCTGCCGGGCGGTTTTGGATTCGGCGGCGGAGAAGGTGGCAGTGGTCGGGCCGTGCCTGGAAGAAGAAGGCGCGGTGCCCCATCAGGGCTATTGGCAGGAAGGGGCGGCTTGAAGCGCTGCCGGCCGATTGCCTTTGTTTCATGAGCATGCGTTAATCCGTCGCCTTTGATTGACGGCAATTGAGGAAGGAAAGCCATATCATGTTCGCAACCCTGTCCGCGCGCCTGCGCCACGGCGCCGTGCTTGCCCTGCCGCTTCTGGCGCTGATCGGCTGCGCCACGCCAACGCCCGAACCGCCTGTGGTCGCTTCCTCCACCCGGGAAATGGTGGCGGCGGTGGACCGGGTGGATGCCCGTACCCGAACCATTGTGGTGCGCGGGCCGGACAATAAGCCGCAAACCCTGCAGCTTGGCCCGGAAATCCGTAATTTCGATCAAATCCGCCGTGGTGACCGGGTGCGGCTGCATTATGAGGAAGCCGTCGCCGTGCGCATGGCCCCCCGCGGCAGCCGGATGGAACCTGAAACCGTGATTGGTGCCGCCCGCGCTGAACCTGGCGCCCGCCCCGCCGCCGGTGCTGCCGCCGCGACCCGCGCCCAGGTGCGCATCACCGCCCTGGATACCGCGAACAACACAGTAAGCTTCGTCGGCCCATCCCGCGTGGAGCGTACCGTGTCGGTCCGCGCCCCAGAATTGCAGGCATTCCTGAGGACACTCAGCGTGGGTGACCGGGTGGATGTTGCCATCGCCGAAGCGGTGGCCATCCGGGTGGAACCGGCCGAGCGGTGACGGGTCTGGGCGCCCGCGAGGCCGCGGGCGCCCCCCCCTATTGATCTAGATTACGAAATCTCCATATTATCAGCGAACGGGGAATCCTCCCCATCAACAGGAGTCTCACTCGTCATGGCCTTTGGTCCCGACACGCGTTTTACCACCGGCTGGGGTCGCCCCGTCGCAGCCGATGCGGCCGCGATTGATGCCGGGCTGCGGGCATATATGCTCCGCGTCTATAACTGGATGGCGTCTGGCCTGCTGGTTACCGGCATTGTCGCTTATGTGATCGGCAATTCGCCTGAATTGCAGCAGATGTTCTGGTCCGTGAGCCGCGCGGCAAATGGCGCGCGCATCGTCTCCCCGACCATTCTGGGCTGGGCCGCGATGCTTTCGCCGCTCGCCTTCATCCTGGTCTTCAGCTTCGGCATCAACAAGCTTTCGCGCCCCGCGGCGCAGGGGCTGTTCTGGCTTTTCGCCGCCTGTATGGGCGCCAGCCTGTCGAATATCTTCATCCGCTACACTGGCCAGTCCATCGCCAGCACCTTCTTCATCACCGCGTCCATGTTCGCAGCCGTCAGCCTTTATGGCTACACCACGAAGGCGGATCTGACGCGCTTTGGCAGCTTCATGATCATGGGCCTGATCGGCATCCTGATCGCGGGTCTGGTCAATATCTTCCTGGCTTCCCCCGCGCTGGCCTTCGCGATCAGTGTGATTGGCGTGGTCGTGTTCGTTGGCCTCACGGCCTATGACACGCAGCGCATCAAGGCGGATTACGTGCAATTCGCCTATGCGGAAGGCACGGATGAAGCCGGCAAGCGGAGCGTGATGGATGCGCTTGGCCTCTATCTGAACTTCGTGAACCTGTTCCAGCTGCTGCTTTCCTTCATGGGTCAGCGCAACAGCGATTGATCAGGGCCAGTTGGTCTCATTGGAAAACCCCGGGGGCAACCCCGGGGTTTTTTATTTGGCGCACCAATTCTGATCTATCGGCCCGCGCAATACTTCCGCAACGTGATTGGTTTCGGCCACCAGATGGGATACGGTGCGATACGCAAAAGCAGCGGCCGCTGAGGCAACCACTTGACGTATGCATGATGGTCAAGCCGCCCTTGGTTGCCATTTAATTGCTTTTTTTGACTGGCGCCTTTGCAAGGATGATGAGCTTTCGCGTGGCGGCGCTGATGCAGACAATGTCTGGTAAGGGGTATTGGATAGCGAAGCGCTGGGCCAGGTCAGCATTGCCACGGATGGGCCCGCTGATTTGCGCATCAACGGCGTCTCTTTGTGCCCCACAATCCGCTGCGGGCCGGCCGCGTTGTGGCGCTTGAGAAACGGTCGCGTGCTGTCTTTCGCCCTGGTCAGGGCCGCGACCTGATCCTTCCGCAGCGCGTTACGCGCCATGCGCAAATCCCTGAGGTCATTGATGATACCGCTTGGCAGAGCGCTTCCATGCAGTGACAGAACCGCCCCCATGCGCGCCAAGCTGCCGTTTGGTCGCATTTTTCGAGCCGCCAAGTGATGCCATTTGGCTGAAAAATGCTTGGCATCACAGCACCAAGCGCATCGGCTTTAGCACGGTTACAGGTCGCCTCTGCGAAGCGCCTCGCTTGGCGCCGATTGACCTTGGCGATGGGTATTCCCGCCACGGCCACGGCCCTTTCCAGGGTGCGGTGGTAGTGCCCTATGGGTTGATGGAAAGCCCGCGCCGGGCTCTCCCCGATCCAGTAGATCAGGGCCTTGTAGCCAGCTTTGGCGTTATCGAAACGCCGCAGCTCATCGCCTGGGAAGCGATACGCGTCGAGATGGTCTTTCGAGATATCAATCCCGGTGTAGGCTCTGCCTCTTTATGCCCTGCCTAGGCTTGTCATCCAGGGTTAAACCCCTAGTATTTGTCCAGGCCTGAGGGGGAAGACAAGGGCCATTTTGGTCCCATTCGGTCCGTCAAACGGCCAGTATTTTCACGCTCCCTCCCTCGCCACTGAGGGGATGACTGCACCTAACATCGGCGGTTCCTTTCTCACCAAGTTAGCGGCAAAAATCATAAGACACGCGATCTCGGTGCGCCTTTGTTGACGGGAAACGCTCCCGGCGCGGCGGAAAAGCCCTTCAGTCGGGCTCCTACGCGCCCGGACTGTGTTTGCACCTGGATTGTCACTGCCAAGGGCCGTCGATATCAAGGATGGAAAATCAGGAGCCTGGAACACATGAAGATCAACGTCATTGGCCAGCGCAATTCAACCGGTGTTGGGAATCATTTCAGCTATTTCTGTGAAGAACTGAAGAATTTTTCTTATACTGAAAGCGAAATCGTCCAACACGTGCTGACAGATGAGGCATCGGTGGAGCGTCTGGTCAAGGCTGCATCACCGCGCGACATCAATATCTGGTTTTATGCCTTCGCGCGGCCAGGGACCATCAACACAAGGGGGCGGAATATTGTCTGGGCGATCTTTGAACAAGACAAGCTTGCACCGGCCTATTTGAACAAGCTTTCAAGAGCGGACCTGATTTGGACCCCTAGCGCTTGGGCCAAGGAAATTCTTGAAAGACAGGGCCTGCCATGCGGCAAGGTGGATGTGGTACCCGAAGGCGTTTGTCCTAAAATTTATCATCCCTATTGCCGCCCCTGGCAGGAAACACGCCCCCCGGAGACATTTCGTTTCCTGATGCTTGGCAAATTTGAGGCGCGGAAAGGTTATGACCAGCTCCTTGAAGCTTTCGTAAGGGCTTTCGGCAAAGATCCTAAGGTTGAGTTGCTCATCAAGGGTGATTTCTTCCATCTGGGCCGGGAGGTGCGGGGCGCCAAACTCCTTGATTTCGTCAAGCGCTATGATGCGCCGAACATTCGCCTCCTTACGGGGGACGTCTCCCGCGAAGACCTGTTTCTGGTATACAAATCTGCCGATGCTTTTGTTTTTCCGAGCCGCGCCGAAGGCTGGGGGCTTCCGCTGATCGAAGCCATGGCCACGGGCTTACCCGCGATTGCCACGAATTATTCGGGCCAAACCGAATTCCTGAAGGAGGTGGAGGGGTTTTTCATGCCGGTCGCGCATAGGATCGTGCCGATCAATGATCCCGAATACCAGCAATTTGCCATGGGACATGAGGGGGATTGGGGGCGTTGGGCAGAAGCGGATATTGACGATCTGGCGCAAAAGATGCGGGAGATGGTGACCCATCACGGCGAGTGGCGACAAAAGGGGATAGAGGCGAGCCGTATTCTTCGGTCCAAGTTCAACTGGACCAACGCGGCGAATATCGCCTTGGAAAGCCTCATCCGCCATGGCTTGCTGCCAGAAGTCAGGCTTCAACTGCCGCCAGGCATCGCCATGCGCTGACGCTGGGGCGGGATGGTGGAGCCAAGGTCCACCTAATTACCGTCTCCCGCCATTTCAGATCGTCCCGACTACCTACCAATTTATCGAATCCAGAACTGAAATTTATCGAAGTTCGTCTCATGTCGTCTCCCCTTGATTTCCGCCAGCCCATGCCTCATGTTGGGAACAGTGTTGGGGCCATGTTGGGCCGGAATCTGGTCGGAGGATGTTGGGACCATGCCTGGACGCCTTACCGTAAAAACCGTGGAGGCCATCACAGGCACCGCCTCCAAGGGCAAGGATTTGGCCAAGGCGCCCAAGCCTGGCCGCCATGCAGATGGCGATGGGCCGCACCTACAGGTGCGAAGCGATAACGTAGAGAACGTGGAGGCCCTCAACGGCACCGCCGCTGAGGGCCGCAATCCATCGAAGCCCGCGACGCCAGGGCGCCATACGGATGGCGATGGGCTTCACCTGCATGTTCGCAACGATGGCCGGGCCGGGTGGGTGCTGCGTTACCGCCTCCACGGTCGCCAGCGCGACATGAGCCTTGGTGGCTGGCCCGATGTTGGGCTGAAGGAAGCGCGGGTTTTGGCTTCGGCCGCGCGCCAGCAAATCACCGCCGGGAGCGACCCTATCCGAGAACGGCAACGCGCAGTCGCCGATGCGACCCTGGCCGGCAGCCGGGAGCGGACCTTCAAGGCAGCGATGGAAAGCGCGCTTCAGTCGCGTGAAGGCGCCTGGAAAAGCCCAAAGCATCGTTGGCAGTGGCGCGCCACGCTTGAGAAGCACGCTCTCCCCATCCTTGGCGACATGCCGGTTTCGGAAGTGACGACGCATGATGTGCTGCGCGTCCTGCGCCCGATCTGGGCGAAGACCACTGAAACTGCCACACGGCTGCGCGGGCGGATTGAGATTGTTTTGGACCATGCCCATGCCCTGAAATGGCGCACAGGTGACAACCCAGCCCGGTGGCGCGGGAACCTTTCTGAATTGCTGCCCAATCCTTCAAAGCTGGCGCCGGTGCAGCGCCAGCCTGCCCTTCCCTGGCCGCAGGTGCCGGCCTTCGTCACAGCCTTGCGTGAGCGTCAGGGCGTGACCGCCCTGGCGCTTGAATTCGTGATCCTTACAGCGGCGCGCACAGGAGAGGCGCGCGGCGCCACATGGGGCGAGATTGATTTTGATGCTGCCATCTGGACCGTGCCGGCAAGCCGCATGAAAGCAGGCGAGATGCACCGCGTTCCGCTTTCCAGCGCTGCGCTTGCTGTCTTGGCGCGGGCCAGGGAAGCCCAACCGATGGCGCAGACACTGGCGAAGGACGAACAGCCGAAGGCTCACACGCTGATCTTCCCAAATAGTGGCGGTAAATCGTTATCTGACATGGCCCTGACGATGCTGGTGCGCGGCATGGCTCTGGATGGCCTCGCCGAGGATGAATTGCCGCGTTGGCGCGATCTGACCGGGCGAGCAATCGTGCCGCATGGCTTCCGCAGTAGCTTCCGCGACTGGTGCGGTGAAACCCGCCCCGAAGGCCGAGAAGTGGCGGAGCGCGCCCTGGCGCATGTCGTCCGCGGCGTGGAAGGTGCCTATGCGCGGAGTGACCTTTTGGAGCGGCGCAGGCTGCTGATGGAAGCCTGGGGCGCCTTTGCATGCGGTGGTAGCGCCGAAGCCGAGGTCACGCCGATCAGCGAGGCGCGCGAGCGCCTGAGAGGGGCTGCGGCATGACGCAACAACGCGCCCGTCAGGAAGCTGAACGTCGCTGGATCGTGCTTGGCACCGTTGGTCGGCACGTTTCGATTGGCCGCGACAGCGACCCTTCACCCGAGGAGATAGAAGCCGCCGAGGCCGCGCTGCTGGCGCAAGGGCATGGCGGATGGCTTGCCGTGACGAGTGGTGAGTATTGGAGCCGCCGCGCCCGCCTGGAGGTTCTGGAGGTGCGCCGCCTTGGTGCGCCTGCCACAGCCTTCGCGGAAGCCGCCGCAGCCTTTCAGCAGCGCCGCCGCGAGCGGCTTGCAGAGATTGCCTGAACCGCGCCCGGAGGAACCGGGCAACCATTCGCGGAGGGGGGCAGCATGAACCCGCTTTCCGCAAACCAAGGGAACCAACATCGTGACCCTATCCATAACCCCCTCCCAATCCCAAGCTGCGCCGGAAGGCGATCTGATTGCGGTGGCCAATGCGATGGCCCAAGCCGACAATTCCGGCGAAGCGCCGTTGCTGCCCCTGGCGCTTCCTCTTGGGGCCTGGGCAGGCACGGCAAGCCTCTCGCTTGAAAATGGGCGAATCCTGCTTGCATTGAATGATGGAGAGGGGCGCGAGACCACAAGCCGGATGCCCTGGCCCAATGCGCGCAGCCTCGGGCTGGCCCTACTGGCGCTTGGTGATGCGGTGGGCGACCTGCCGTCGGCCTAGAAATCAGTCAGAAAGGGGGCCGCCCATGGCTAAGGATCGTTGGTCGCTTTCTGCGGCGCTGGCTTGGATCGGGTCTAGAAGGCCGCTGGCCTTCGACCAGTGGGATGATGCGGCTTTCCCGCCATCCACGAATGCCACCGTGATTGAGGGCGGCGAGTTCATTTTCGAGGCGGCGGCCCAACAACTGAATGCCCAGAATGATGGCGTGAGCGAAGCGCTGGAAGGCGCCATTCGGCAACTCTTTGAGGCCGCGGCCGATAACAAGGTCACGCTTCGCGGATTAGGGCCATACGTGGCGGGTGATGAGGACGCCACCGCCGACTTGGAAATCAGTGACATCGCGCCCGGTTACTTCACGCGCCAAGCGCTTGCCGCCTTTCCCTCCCAGGAAATTTTGGGGCCGGGAGAAAACGCACATGACCCAAGGGGCTTCCCGCGATACCGTTGTGTGACGGTTTCCGCGGAAATGGTTCGGGCTAATTGGCCCCGCGCGCAGGAGCATCTGGTGGCTTGGTTGACGTTAACTCAAACTCGCAACAAGTTTAAGCGCGATTACGCGATTAGCCGCTGCATGAAGGAATGTGAATGCAGCCAGGATGAAGCCTCGCTTGCCTTTGGAGTGCTTCCGGATGAATTGAAGGGGACACGTGGGAGACCACCAAAGAATAAAAAATAGATATTTATTACGATCCATTTTTGACCTTTGATTTATTTTCGCGAATTGCGCGCCGTGTGCTGAATACAGGGCCGACCCCGCGCATCCCGTGCGGGCAGGAGCATCGGCACCATGACTACCAAACTGACGATTCCCGGCGGTGAAACCGCGCCGGCCCAAACTCCCGACACCAAGCCAGCGATCACGGCAAAAAGCGAAATTCTTCTTCGGCATTCGCCGCCGCTGGTGGCTGTGCGGAAAGCGCGCCACGAATACGGTTTGCCTATATCGACACTGTATCGCCTCGCCGCGCAGGACCTCATCCGCATCCGAAAGATCGGCCGCTCCAGCTATGTTGAGACCGAAAGCGTGATGAGGCTGATCGCTGAACTGCCAATCGCCAAAATCGGTCCGGGGTCGGCGAAATGAGGCGCGTGGCTGAGGCCACCGTGCCGGTGGCATTGATTCTGGTGCTGCTTGCCCTCGCGGGCATGCTGCGCTTCGTCCCATAAAGAAACCGCGCCCCCTTGCAGAGGCGCGGCGCAAATTGCGAAAATTGTTTCTGACAAAGCGATTTATAGCGATTTGCCTGATGTTTTGCAAGGGGCAACTTGGAGAAAAGCCCCATGGATACCTCAGAAATCAAGACGGCGCTTGCGCTTCGGATGGAAGCCCTGACCCATAAGTTAATCAAGGCGCCGCTTAGTTGTCGGCAGCCAGATGAATTACGCTTTGGCCGAAACCAATCACTCTCCGTTCGAATCGGCGGAGCAAAGATTGGAACATTCGCCGATTTCTCTTGTAACGCGAAAGGCGACGCAATCGCGTTTATCTGTTACCTTCGGCAATGCACCACCGGCGAGGCGATACGCTGGGCGAGGGCATGGCTTAGCGATGCGCCGCCCCCAAACCACACGCGCGTGCGCGCAAGCCCGCCAGCGGCCCAAGAAAGCCCGCCTGAACCGCCCCGCACCCTGGAACTGGCGCGCAACCTGTGGCGGGACGCAATGCCGCCGCAAGGGACGCTTGCAGAAGCCTATTTGCACTCGCGCGGCCTGGCACTCGAACCCGGTTTGCCCATCCGCTTTCATGTGCGCGCATGGCGGAACAAGGAAAGCGGCCCATCTGGTCCGGCTATGATTGCGCTGATGACATGTCCGAAAACCGGCGAGGCGATTGGCGCGCATGTGACGTATCTCTGCGCCGATGGAACCGGAAAGGCCGAAGGCGGGCGGGCGAAAATCATGCTGGGGCAGGCTGGCATCATCCGCTTGAGCCCTGATGCTACCGTGACAAGCGGCCTGGGGCTGGCGGAAGGGATCGAAACCGGCTTGGCCATCATGCAAAGCTTCGGCTGGCGGCCTGTATGGTGTGCCGCGAGTGCCGGTGGGATTGCGCGCTTCCCGGTGCTTCCAGGGATTAAAGCCCTAACAATCTTTGCCGATCAAGATTCAGCCGGGATCGAATCCGCCCGCATATGCGCCGGGCGCTGGAAAGAGGCCGGGCGAGAAGCGCGGATATTGGCCCCCCCAAAGGGCGATTTCGATGATCTGGCGAAGGCGGTGGCAGCATGAGCACGGCAGATAATCCCGAAGCCGCCTTTCGCGCGGCTGGCGCGCACGAAATCCCGATCAAGGGCGCGGGCGTGATCTTGCCAATCCTTCCACTTGAAGCGCTGATGGATTTGCAGATAAAGCCGCGCCAGTACGCGATACAACCGATCTTGCCATTTCCAGGGCTAGGGCAAATCTACGCACCACGCGGCCTGGGGAAAACATTCGTCGCGCTATCATTCAGCCTTGCTATCGCAAGCGGTGGCACATTCATGCGCTGGCGTGCGCCTGAGCCGCGCCGCGTGTTGCATATTGATGGCGAAATGCCAGCCGGCGAATTGCGGGAACGAGCGAAGCAATTGATGCGCGCCATGTCCGCAAAACCGCGCGAAGGGTTTCTCGGTTTCTCCATTGGCGACTTACTGGAAGCCGGCATTCCGAACATCGCAAGCGAGGCTGGCATGGAAATGATCAGCCGCGCCATGGAAGGGGCGGATGTCCTGGTGCTCGACAATCTGAGTACCCTCGCCGCTGGCATGCGCGAAAATGAGGCCGATGATTGGGGACCTTTCCAAACATTCCTTCTCGCTCTTCGCCGTTCTGGCAAAACCGTGCTCTTGATCCACCACGCAGGCAAAGGTGGTCAGCAACGCGGGACCAGCCGCAGAGAGGATGCGCTGGATACCGTCATCGCCCTGCGCCGCCCGGACGGCTACTCTCCAGAAGAGGGCGCCCGGTTTGAGGTGCATATCGAGAAGGCGCGCGGTGCCATGGGACCAGATGTTGCGCCATTCGAGGCCCGGCTATCCGAAACGGCAGAAGGCGGGCTGGCCTGGTCGGAACGGGCGATTGATAACGGGAAGCGAGCGGCAGCCCTTGCCATGCTGGCGGATGGCGTGAGCCTTCGGAACGTCGAAAAAGAAACAGGCATCCCAAGAAGCACACTGGGCCGATGGCAGAAAGAGGCATCATAGGTGGCCGTCGTACCCTGTCCCATGTCCCACTTCCTAAGCAATGGGACATGGGACACTTGCCGGCACGAGCGGAAAGGGGCGCAAGGTGTCATGGCGCTCGTCGCATGGTGAGGATGGGAGCACCAACTCCCCGCACGCCCAGAGTTTAAGCCGCTCCAGGGTAATCATCGCAGGAGCGGCGGCTACGGGGACTCTTTCCTTGTGTTCTGTCCTGTTGGTAACGAGCGTCCCTCTCACCCCCGCTTTTCGGATCTACTGCCAGGGCTTTGGGTGCCACCATTCAAATCATTATTTGGTATCGCTTTCAGACGGCACCTGCCCGAAAAGAATGAACGCGCGCAGGCTACCGCACCCCCGTAACCCCTTATTTCACCCAAAAGCACGACCATTGCTATTCGACAAATTCCTTTTGTTTATCGACTATCTTTTGGAGTCGAAACTCACACGACTGAAACTCAAGGCCCCGCATGGGTTGGGCGCCCTATCGCGGTGCGGTAGGCTCTGCCTCGGAAAGTATTTCCAAGTAAAAAAGTGCTCTCTATTGCCCTTTGTGCGGCGCTGCGAAGGGAGCCCCTCTACCCACCTGCTGCCCTGACCTACGGCACGGAAAGCTGTGTTTGGATGCGTGGGCCGCCGAAGGTGAGGCATCGGCGTGGGGGGCGCAGCGAACCCCGGCTCTGCCAGCCCATGCGCCGGCCCCCAAAAACCACGATAGGCACCAAAGCCCCATCTCCTGCCCCCCAGCCCGCCTCCCTAAAAGGACCTTGCCCTCCGACCAAAACAGCTTAATTTCCCGTAATCACGCCAAAATCCCGCTACAAGAAACGAGAACAAACACCCGTGGCCCTGAAGAAATCTGAACTTTACTCCTCTCTCTGGCAAAGCTGCGATGAACTGCGCGGCGGGATGGATGCCAGCCAGTACAAGGATTACGTCCTTGTGCTGCTCTTTGTGAAATACGTCAGCGACCGCTTCGCGGGTCAGCCCTTCGCCGCCATTACTGTGCCGGAAGGTGCCAGCTTTGCGGATATGGTCGCGCTCAAGGGCAAGGCTGACATTGGCGACCAGATCAATAAAAAGATCCTCGGCCCACTCGCCCAGGCCAACAACCTTGCCGACATGCCGGACTTCAACGACCCGACAAAGCTCGGCAGCGGGAAGGAGATGGTTGATCGCCTCACCAACTTGATCAGCATCTTCGAAAATCCCGCGCTCGATTTCTCGAAGAACCGCGCCGATGGCGATGACCTGCTGGGCGACGCCTATGAATACCTCATGCGCCACTTCGCCACCGAAAGCGGCAAGAGCAAGGGCCAGTTCTACACCCCCGCCGAGGTCAGCCGCATCATCGCGCAAATCCTGGGCATCCGCCGCGCCAAAGCCACCGCCAACACCACTGTCTACGACCCCACCTGCGGCTCCGGTTCCCTGCTGCTGAAGGTGGCCGACGAAGCGGCGCAGGGCACTGATTTGCGCGTGACGCTGTACGGGCAGGAAAAGGATAGCTCCACCGCCAACCTCGCCCGCATGAACATGATCCTGCACGACTACGCGACCGCAGAGATCGAACAGGGCAATACCCTCGCAAGCCCGCAGTTTCTCGAAGATGCGGCGATGAAGGCCTTTGACTTCGTTGTCGCCAACCCGCCCTTTTCCGATAAGCGCTGGTCCACCGGGCTGGACCCCGAACACGACCAGCATGGCCGCTTTGCCGCCTTTGGCGTGCCGCCGGCCAAGCAGGGGGATTATGCCTATCTGCTGCACATCCTCCGGTCCCTGAAGCCGAACGGCCAGGGCGCCTGCATTCTGCCGCATGGCGTGCTGTTCCGAGGCAATGCAGAAGCCGCGATCCGCCGCAACCTTATCCAGCGCGGCTACATCAAGGGCATCATCGGCCTGCCGGCCAATTTGTTTTACGGCACTGGCATCCCTGCCTGCATTGTGGTGCTCGACAAATCCGGCGCCGCTTCGCGCAACGGCATCTTCATGATGGATGCCAGCAAGGGCTTCCGGAAGGACGGCCCGAAGAACCGCCTGCGGGAACAAGACCTGCATAAGATTGTGGACATCTTCACCCGCCAGGTGGAACTGCCCGGATATTCCCGTATGGTGCCGGTGACCGAAATTGCCGATGCGCGGAATGACTACAACCTGAACCTGCCGCGCTACATTGACACAACCGAACCGGAAGACATCCAGGACATTGGCGGCCATTTGCAGGGCGGCATTCCGGAACGCGATATCACTGCCTTGGAACGCTTCTGGGCCGTTATCCCCGGCGCGCGCGCTGCCCTGTTTGAAGCAGACCGCCCCGGCTATGCCCGGCTGCGCGTGCCGGTGGCCGATATCAAGGCCACCATCTTCGGCCATCCCGAATTCACCACCTTCACCGCCACGGTCATGCAAAGCTTCACCGCCTGGCGCGCGGCAACAGCGCCGCGGCTGAAGGCCTTTGGCAAGGATGGCCACCCCAAGGCGCTGATCGAAACCACCGCAGAAAGCCTGCTGGAAGCCTTTCGCGCCGCACCATTGCTTGATGCCTATGATGTCTATCAGCATTTGATGGATTACGTGGATGAGACATTGCGGGACGATGCCTGGCGCATTGCGGAAGAAGGCTGGCTTGAAGCCGCAAAGGCCCGGCTGATCATTGAAGACAAGGCAACCAAGAATAAGGCCCGGCCTGACTTCGCCATCGGCCGGAAGAAATATCAGGCTGAATTGATTCCTGCTGCCTTGCTGATTGCCCGCTACTTCGCCGCGGAGCAGGCGGCGGTCGAGGCGCTGGAGGTCTCCCGCGCCGCGCTGGAGCAGCAGATGGAGGAGATGGCGGAGGAGCAGAGCGGCGAAGGCGGCCTGCTGGAAGATGCGAAGAACGACAAGGATAAGCTGACGAAGGCTTCGGCCGCCGCGCGGCTGAAGGAAATCCGCACCGACCGCGACGCTGCCGAGGAACGTCAGGCCTTGCAGGAATATCTGGCGCTGGTTGAGCAGGAGGCCGGTGTAGCGGCCAAGCTGAAGGCGGCACAGGATGCGCTGATGGAAATGGTACTGGCGAAATACGCCAAGCTGACCGAAAACGAGGTCACGGCGCTGGTGGTGGACGACAAGTGGCTGGCGACGGTCAGCGCGGCTGTCCAGGGCGAGTTGGATCGGGTGTCGCAGGCGCTGGCGGAACGAGTCCGCCAACTGGCTGAACGATACGCCTCTCCCATGCCAACGCTTGTGGATGAGGTCACGGTTCTCGCCTCTCGCGTCGAAGCCCACCTGAAGAAGATGGGCGCCACATGGAACTGACGCACGGCTACAAGCAGACTGAACTGGGCGCCTTGCCGATGGAGTGGGACGCACTCCCGATAGGAGACGTCTGTCGGCTCGTGAATGGTCGAGGTTTTAAGCCCTACGAATGGGGGCAGAGCGGCTTACCGATCATCCGTATCCAGAATCTGAACGGGTCGGAGGACTTCAATTTTTTCTCTGGCCCATACGATCCGAAAATATTCATTCAGCACGGCCAGCTTCTGTTCGCATGGTCGGGCAGCAGAGGGACGTCCTTCGGCCCCCATATTTGGAAAGGCGGAGAGGCTCTTCTCAACTATCACACCTGGAAAGTGGTCCCCAAACAAAACCGAGTGCGGCAAGATTTTTTCTTTCATGCTCTCCGACAGCTCACGGCATACATCGAGGATAGAGCTCACGGAGCGTCGGCACTTGTCCATACTCAAAAATGGGAAATGGAGAAGTTCCAGATTGCTATTCCTCGGAACGAGCCAGAACAACGCGCCATCGCCGAGGCGTTGAGCGATGTGGATGCGCTGCTGGGCGCGCTGGACCGGCTCATCGCCAAGAAGCGCGACATTAAACAGGCCGCCATGCAGCAACTCCTCACCGGCCAAACTCGCTTGCCGGGATTCAGTGGGGAGTGGAAGCTGCTAAACATGGCGCAGAGTTCGCTTTTGAAGGCTCGCATTGGATGGCAAGGGCTGACAACAGCTGAGTACCTCTCAAGCGGAACTTATCGGCTCGTAACTGGCACGGACTTCGCGGCAGGCCGAATCAACTGGTCGACCTGCCCGTATGTGGCCGGCGATCGCTACGCGCAGGACCGCAATATTCAACTTCGCGTCAGCGACGTCTTAGTGACGAAGGATGGCACGATCGGAAAGGTCGCTTTCGTAGATCACCTACCGGGGCCGGCTACGCTGAATAGTGGTGTTTTTGTTATTAGGCCGATTGCTGGCGCCTATGATCCGCGATTCCTGTACCATGTACTGACCTCTACGATTTTCGAGGTGTTTCTTAACCAGCTTGCTGCTGGGTCGACCATCTCTCATCTGTATCAGAAGGACTTTGTGGGTTTTGCGTTTCTCGCGCCGGCGACGGTTGAGGAACAGATCGCCGTCGCCACGGTCCTCTCCGACATGAACGCCGAACTCGAAGCCCTCGAACAGCGCCGCGCCAAGACCGCAGTGCTCAAGCAGGGTATGATGCAGGAACTCCTCACTGGCCGGGCACGCCTTGTATGAACGCCATCGGAAAGCCCGAACGCGCCACGCAAAACCGCGTCATTGCCCTGTTCCGGGATAGGCTCGGCTATCGCTACCTCGGCGATTGGTCAGATCGGCAGAATAACCGCCCTATTGAAGAAACGCTCCTCACCGCCTGGCTCACCAAGCGCGGCCATATCACCGCGCAGATCAGCCGCGCGCTAGACCTGCTGGGGCGGGAAGCGAATAACGCCACCCGCAGCCTTTATGACAATAACCAAGCCGTCTATGCCCTGCTGCGCTATGGCGTGGCGGTTAAGACCGATGCCAGCCAGAATACCGAAACCATCCCCCTGATAGATTGGGCGAACCCCGCCGCCAATGACTTCGCGATTGCCGAGGAAGTAACGCTGAAGGGTCCACTCGAACGCCGACCTGATCTGGTGCTTTATGTGAACGGCATTGCCCTTGGTGTGGTGGAATTCAAGCGCAGCGCTGTCAGCATTGGCGATGGGATCCGCCAGCTTATTTCCAACCAGCAGCCGGAATTCAATGCCTGGTTCTTCCCTACCGCGCAGCTACTGCTCGCCGGCAATGATACCGAAGGCCTGCGCTACGGCACCATCGACACGCCAGAGAAGATGTACCTCACCTGGAAAGAGGATGAGGCCGATAACACCGGCTACAAGCTGGATAAGTATCTGGAAAAACTCTGCGCCAAGCCACGCCTGCTGGAACTGGTGCGCGATTTCGTCCTGTTTGATGGTGGGGTGAAGAAGCTGCCCCGCCCGCACCAATATTTCGGCATCAAGGCAGCGCAGGAACACGCGCTTGGCTATCGCGGCGGCATCATCTGGCACACCCAAGGCAGCGGCAAAAGCATTGTCATGGTGCTGTTGGCGCGCTGGATTCTGGAAAACAAGCCCAAGGCCCGCGTGCTGATCGTCACAGACCGTGATGAATTGGACAAGCAAATTGAACGTGTTTTCCGCGATAGTGGAGAACCGATTGCCCGCACCCAAAGCGGCGCGGACCTTATGGCCCAGCTTGGCCAGGCCACGCCTCGCTTGCTTTGTTCCCTTGTGCATAAATTCGGCCGGCGCGGTGTGGAAGATTTCGATGCGCTGATTGAGGAACTGCGCGCCCAACCAAGCCCGGCGGTGGGGGAATTGTTCATCTTCGTGGATGAATGCCACCGCACGCAAAGCGGCAAGCTGCACAAGGTCATGAAGGCGCTGCTGCCCGGCGCCGTTTTCATTGGCTTCACCGGCACGCCCCTGCTGAAGCAGGATAAGACGACCAGCAATGAAATCTTCGGCGGCAACATTCACACCTATAAATTCGGCGAAGCAGTAGAAGATGGCGTGGTGCTGGACCTGATTTATGAGGCCCGCGACATTCCGCAGGAATTGGCCTCCACCACCAAAATAGATGAATGGTTTGAGGCCAAGACCCGCGGCCTGAATGATTGGCAGAAGGCCGCGCTGCGCGAACAATGGGGCACCATGCAAAAGGTGCTCAGCTCCCGCTCTCGTATGGACCGGGTTGTGATGGACGTTGTTCACGACTTCGGCGTGAAGCCGCGCCTGGTCAGCCAACGCGGCAATGCCATGCTGGTGGCGTCCAGCATCTATGAGGCATGCCGTTATTTCGAATTGTTTGAGAAGACCGTTTTCAAGGGGCGCAGCGCGATCATCACTTCCTACAATCCAAACGCTCAGGATGTGACGAAGGAAGACACCGGCGCCAATACCGAAACCGAAAAGCAATTCATCTATAATCTTTACACATCGCTGCTGAAGGATGTGACTCCGCGCGCGGGCAAGAGCAAGACGGAAACCTACGAAGACGACGCCAAGGAAAAATTCATCAAGCAGCCGGCGAATATGCGGCTGCTGATTGTGGTGGATAAGCTGCTGACTGGCTTCGATGCGCCAAGCTGCACCTACCTCTATATTGATAAATCAATGCAGGATCACGGCCTGTTCCAGGCGATATGCCGCACCAATCGCCTGGATGGGGATGACAAGACCTTTGGCTACATCGTGGATTACAAAGACCTGTTCAAAAAGGTGCAAGGCGCGATTTCTGTCTATACGTCGGAATTGGATGACAGCGATGGCGGCCCCAGCCCCGAAGTGCTGCTCCAGGACCGTCTAACCAAGGGGCGAGAGCATCTTGAGGATGCTCGTGAGGCGCTGGCGCGGCTATGCGAAGATGTTGATCCCCCCAAGGGAGAATTGCAGCATATCCATTACTTCTGCGGAAATACCGAAATCCCTGACGATCTGGCGGCGCATGAGCCGCAGCGGGTGACGCTCTATAAATGCGTGGCTGCGCTGGTGCGTGCCTATGCGGCGATTGCCGATGATATGCTGGATGCTGGCTATTCGGCCGCAGAGGCGAGGCAGGTGGAGCAGGAGGTGGAGCGCGCGGTCGCGCTGCGGGACACCATCCGCCAAGCCAGCGGCGAGACGCTGGACCTCAAGGCCTATGAGGCCGATATGCGGCACCTGATTGATACCTATATCAAGGCAGACGATGCGCGGGTGATTTCGAACTTTGAAGGCATAGGCTTGCTGGACCTGATCGTGAAAAGCGGGATTGCGGCAGCGGTGAACGGGCTGCCGCCGGGGATTAAGAAGGACAAGGGCGCGGTAGCGGAGACCATCGCGAACAATGTGCGCAGCAAGATCATCAAGGAAAGGCTGAATGATCCGGCCTTTTATGATTCGATGTCGGCGCTGCTGGACGATGTGCTGGCGGACCTGCGGGCGAACCGGATCAGCTACGAGGAATTCCTGCAAAAGATTGCCGCGCTGGCGACCCAGGTTCAGTCCGGAAAGGCGGAATCCACGCCAACAACCCTGGACACGCCCGGCAAGCGGGCGCTGTTCAATAATCTGGGGCAGAATGAGGCGCTGGCCCTGAAGATTGACGCCGAGGTGAAGCGCGTGCGGCCAGATGGATTTCGCGGCAACCAGGCGAAGGAGAATATCATCAAGCGTGCGCTACTGCCGCTACTGAATGGCGATGCCGCGGAGGTTGAGCGAATCTTTGCCATTATCAAGGCGCAATCGGAATACTGATGGCGACCAAGCTCCAGATCGGTGACCTATCTATCCAGGTGACCCAGAAGGACATCAAGAACCTGCATTTGAGCGTACATCCGCCTCATGGCCGGGTGAGCATTTCGGCGCCGCGGCATCTGAGCGCCAGTGCGATCCGGGCATTCGCCATCGGGAAGCTGTCCTGGATCCGCCAGCAGCAGCGCAAACTGCTGGCGCAGGAACGGGAGACGCCGCGCGAATATCTGGAGCGCGAGAGCCATTATGTCTGGGGGCGCCGCTGCTTGCTGAAGCTTATTGAACAAGAGGCGCCGCCATCCGTGGAGTGGCGCCATCAAAGGCTCGTCCTATCCGTGCGTCCAGGGACCGAGGCCAAGCGTCGGGCAGAGGTGATGGAGGCGTGGTACCGAGACCAGCTTCGTGTGAAGGCGGAACCCTTGGCGATCAAATGGCAGCGCCGGATGGGGGTGGAGGTGGATCGCTTGTTCATCCAGCGGATGAAGACCAGGTGGGGCAGCTGCAACCCGGCATCACGTTCCGTCCGCCTGAACACAGATTTGGCAAAAAAGCCGCCGGAGTGTCTGGAATACATCCTGGTGCATGAACTGGTTCACCTTCTAGAGCCGACGCATAACGCCCGCTTCGTGGCCCTGATGAACCAATTTTTGCCGGGCTGGGAGCACCGGCGCGACTTATTGAACAGGTTGCCGGTGCGGCACATGGAGTGGGAGTATTGAGGGTTGGTCCAAAACGCTCAAGAATCCTATCCTCTAATCATGGGTTGAAGGGCGATATTAGTATCGCTAACTTGAGCAGCTAAACGCAGCTTTCGTTTCACTGATTCATCGCAGAATGCCATATCAATTGAGTCGTTTACAACTCGCCATTGTTCTTCAATCGTCAAATTTAAGCGACTTATGGCAAGATCGATTTCACGAGAGGGTATTGTTTGAAAATACGCAGGATCGTCCGTGGCGAATGCGACACGGCAACCTGCGTTTATCAAAAGTCTAGCTGGATGTTGATCACATTCCCTTGCTGCCTTTAAAGCAAAGTTACTAGATAAGCAGATTTCAAATCCAGTGTTTAGGCTTACGATCTCAGCAAGAACACTCATATTATGAGCCACTGATATCCCGTGCCCAACTCTACTCAAATTGAGGCTCTTGATTGTATGAAGGACTGTCTCTGCCGGGAGCCATTCCCCCGCGTGTGCTGTGAGCCCAAATCCTGCGCTCTGAGCCACCAAGAAAGCCGCTCTAAATTGTGCAGCATCAAAGAGTCTCTCATTACCCGTCAATCCAAATCCACGGATATGCTTACAACCGCTGGCCGCCGCGAGTTCCGCAATCTCCAACGCCTCCTCAGGCCCCCTATGCCTGACGCAAGTAATTATAATTGAACTCTGTATTCCCGTTTCAGCTTCTGCCTCCTCAATGGCGTCCGCAATGGCCGAGATTTGGGAAGAAAAATCTATACCATTTGTTATGGAGTGACCTGGGGAAATCATAAATTCGACATATACTGTTCCGGTACCCGAGACAGATTTCAAATAGCTGAGCGTGACGTCTCGGAGATCGCTAGGCGACCTTATGACATGACCAACACGATCATAAACAGCGAGAAATTCTTCAAATGTCGAAAAACCATATTGGCTGGTATCTGAACTTACAGGGGGCGGGACACCATTTCTTCGAGCAAGACTAATAGCATGGGCAGGCTGCAAAGTGCCCCTTAGGTGACAATGTAGATCAAAAGTGACTGAGGGGGCGCATTCGCATTGCGAGCTAAGCTTACTAATTGCCATTGAAACACCTATGTGATACTAATTTCTGGTTAATGGGTTCACCCTGGACATGCAATGCACACGCTGAGATTTCTTTCTGGAAATCCTTTCAAGATAGCTGAAGTTAAAGCTATTATGGGGACGATTAATGTGAACGTCGTTCCTGTTGGCTACAAGATTAACGAGATTCAGACTATTGATGTGTCTGCTTTGGTGCGTGACAAGTGCATCAGGGCTTTTCAGAGAGTCCATGTACCCATCTTTGTTGAGCACACAAGTCTGCGTATGAAATCATTGAACGGCTTTCCTGGAGGGCTTACCCAAGTATTTTGGGATACACTTCAAGCCGATAAGGTGGCCGAAATTTTTGGAAATATGCCCAATCCAGAGGTAACGGCGATCACAATAATTGCATACTGTGATGGGAAGAAAGTCCACCAATTTGAAGGTGAGATCTCAGGAAGAATATCGAGCATGCCCCGAGGAAATCGCGAATTCCAATGGGATTGTATTTTCATTCCTGACCGGGAGACCGAGACTTTCGCCGAGATGGGCGAGAGGAAGAATGCGATATCAATGCGCAGAAAAGCCCTCGAGAATTTTGCAAGATTTCTCCAACAGGTGGAAGCATGATCGATGAGCTGAAACAGGCTATCAGGAGAAAGCAAGCGATCTTGTTCGCTGGCGCTGGTGTATCTGCGGCATTGGGAGCACCGACTTGGAGTGAGTTGATTAAGCATATCGGGGAGGATCTTGGATTTGACGAAGGCGTATTCCGCTCACTAAGCGACAATTACTTGACTTTAGCCGAATACTACAAAATCCAACGAGGTAGTATCGGCCCCTTAAGAAGTTGGATGGATCGCAAATGGAATTTTACTGACTGTGAAATTAGAAGGTCGCGTATTCATGAACTCATTTCAAATCTTGAATTTCCTGTAATCTATACGACAAATTATGATCGAAATATCGAGCGAGCACTTCACCTTCACGGCCATAGAGTGAGGCCAATTAGAACCGTTAAAGATCTTGTGGCAGTCGAAGAAGAAGAACGACAAGTGATAAAACTGCACGGTGACTTTGATGATGACGAATCAATCGTTTTGACCGAGACGGACTATTTTAAACGTCTATCCTTTGATACGCCTTTGGATATTCGCTTGCGATCTGACGTCCTGGCGAAACCAGTTCTCTTTGTTGGTTATAGCCTTTCAGACATAAATGTTCGACTTCTACTCCATAAGCTTTGGGAAACTTGGGACTCCTCCCCGCACAAGAATCACAAACCGGATCTTTACATATTTTTGCCTAGACCGAATGAAGTGGAACAAGCGGTCCTGGAGAGGTGGGGCGTTAAGACCTTGACGGGGGACAGCCCCGATCCTGCCACTTCACTCGAAGAATTTCTCGATTCTTTATCCAAATAAGGTTCTTGTATCGTGTTATATTGTTTAAAAGACGATCTGGCGACGCGAGCTCCGTTAGATTGATGCTGGGCGAAGGCATTAGCTCTGGATTGCAGCTACGGTATTTCCCATTCTGCCTCCAACATTGTGTCTACATCTAACACTCGTTCAGGGTCACGCGTGCGCTCGACACGTAAGTCCACAACACGCAAGGCAGCCAGCTAAACCAAATCTTCTGTTTGTTCGGTCAAGACCAAGCTTTTCCCTGGGGAGCCTTTTGTTCGGGCTGACCAAGGCGTGCTGTGTCATCAACCCACCTCCACACAGAAAGAATCTGCGCGGGAGTTCATAACCAGCCCCCCACCCCCCGTCTTTCGATGTGCCGGGGGGGGGGGGCGTGACGCCGTGGCCGGCGCCGCATTGCCGCCGCCCCGCCCAGCTTGTCGGCCCGCCCGCCTGCTTACCCTGGCAGTCGCCACCCATCCGCCGCCCTTGCCTGCCGTTCTCGATCCGACCCTATCTGCCTGCTAAGGGCGCCTACAACGCAGCTTCCTGACGATCCCTATTCCGTCAGCTCTTCAACGGCTTCACCGTTGCGCGCAGCTTTTGCGAGAGGCAAGGTGCAGCTTGGCCGTTGGGCGTGATCGCTGGCCGCGGAAAGACTGAGGGGCGGCTCTACCGAATCAGCAACTTGCCACGCATCTATCGGTCTTGGAAGGAGATTCGGGATGATTTCACCTCAATCACAAGGACAGCGGCCGAAGCCCGCAAGCGCCTCGCAGACGATAGTGTGGGCGCCGGCGGGCAACCCCCGGCTGACGGGGATTCGGGTTCCGTCAGAACTCCAGGGCAAGGCGATGGGCCGGGCGGAGTATCTGCGCCGCCTTCAGTTCCGGGTTCAAGCAATGATGGACCGGGCGGGACCGGAGGAAACGCAGATGGCGCTGGAAGCCCTATTGCCGGAAGCGGTGTCGGCGGTGGACAGAGCCGACCCCGGCCAGGTAGCCGAGGTACTGTTCGAGACGACGGACAGCCTGACGGGGGCAACGCTGGCGGAACAACTGGCTCGGGTGAAGTGGCCGGCGGTGCCTAAGGAAGCGACGCCGGTAGCAACGGCAGCAATGGCGGCAACGGGCCTGCGGGCGTGGCTGCGCCTAGCGGTGCCAGCGGAAACATAGCCGCCGACGATTTTGGCTTTGACTCGGTTTTTGATGATGCACTAGGCAAAACACTCGCAGCATCGCCGCTGCCTGCGCCCGAGTTGCAGATTGACTTCCCCAAAACGGTTCAAGACGCGCGCAGCCTGATCCGGGCGGCTGTAGATCAGTGGGACATGCTGGCGCTCGAAACTCTGCCGTCCGGTTGATAGCAAGGGAAACCCGGTTGCGCTGCGAAGCGGGCCAAGCGCGGAAGGAGTGGCAAGAGCTATACAGCGACAATCAGGATGCGATGAGCGCGACAATCAGGATGAGATTGCGCGGCTGGATTTTGGGATGATTGTCGCTATTTTTGGTTTTTGCAATGCCTGATTGACGCTGGGGCTGAAGTTG
>Ga0315900_10001796_pt1 | contig 33965 bp, 21 predicted proteins | sample LakEriMetagenome_FD_203521 | JGI IMG/M metagenome (GOLD analysis project Ga0315900, IMG submission 203521) | Freshwater fungal communities from buoy surface, Lake Erie, Ohio, United States - Buoy 12 MA114 | ecosystem: Environmental > Aquatic > Freshwater > Lake > Lake biofilm | place: USA: Lake...
AAACGGCTCGAGTGGCTCGACTGGTATGCCGCACGGTTCGAGGGCCGCGGCGGCGATCGTCCATCCCGGGTCGGCCCGGATCTGCAGCCGCGGTGGCCGCGGGCGGACGGAACCGGAGAGCCGCCGCATGGTCTGCGGCGCGAGGAACGGCCGCCATTCAGGCCGGAGGGGCGGCCCCGCCCAATGTTCCCGGAGGATGCCGCAAGAACTCCAGGAGCGCCGCGTTGAACACCGCGGGCGCCTCCAGGGGTGTCATGTGCCCAGCCTGCGGCACGATGAGCAGCCGCGCGCAGGGCATGATCTCCTCGGCCCGCTCCAGGCACTCCGGCGGCGTGATCGCGTCCTCGGCGCCGACGATGAGGAGCGTGGGCACGCGCACGTGCCGCATCGCCTCGATCATGTCGGGCCGGCCGCCGAGCGCCCCCAGCGCCGCCTGGATCGAGGCCACGGGCTGCTCGAGGATCGTGCGGCGGAGGGTTTCCTCGACGGCCGCCCGGTGCGGCAGCCCGCGGGCCGCGGCCGAGCCGGCCAGGAGTCGGGGAATCATCGCGTCGGCGAGGATTCCTTGGCCGAGCCGACCCACTTTCGCCGCCAGGTCGGCGCGGGCCGCACGGGCGTCGGGCGTGTCGGCCTCGAGCTTCGTATCGACCAGCACCAGCGCCGCGACGCGGTCCGGATGGCGGACCGCCATGTGCTGGGCCACATAGCCGCCCATCGAGAGCCCGCAGATCACCGCCGGTGTCGTCACGTGCAGGGCGGCGAGCAGGGCCGCGACGTCGTCGGCCAGTTGCTCCACGGACGTCGCCACCGCGGCCGTGCTGCCGCCGAACCCGCGCAGGTCGGGCGCGATCAGCCGGACGTGGTCGGCCAGCGTCCCCTGCGGCTCCCACATGCGGTGATCGAGTGGGAAACCGTGGAGCAGCACCAGCGGCCGACCGGCGCCGGCGGTGTGCACCGTCAACGTCGTGCCGGCAGCGGGAACGTGATGGACGGTCATCATGGGCGTGGCGGTCCACTGGCGTGGCTGCGGAACCGCTCCAGGTTGCGGCGGATCGTGCGGTTGTGCGGCTCCAGCCGCTGGGCGACCGCCTGCGTGCGAACGGCCGCGGCATGGTCGCCGGCCGCGAACTGGCAGTGGGCGAGCGTGTCGAGGTAACTCGGATTGTCGAAGCTGATTTCCAGCGACTTCTTCGAGTACCGCACCGCCTTCCGCACGTCGCCGGTGGTGTTGGCCACGAGCCAGGCGTACTCGTTGTAGCCATTGGCATCATCCGGCAGCGCCTGGATCTCGTCCTCGATGCGGTCCAGCGCCCGCTCCACGCGGGCCCGGGCGGCGGCCCGCTCCTGCGGGTCGGCGGCGGAGATCTCGTACAGGGCGATCAGGGCATCGACGTCGCGGCCGTGATGCCGAACCGCCTCGTCGACGAGCCGGCGGCGACCGGCCGGATCGCCCCGGCTGGCCGCGGCACACGAGGCGAAGAAGGCCGCCCGCGAGCGGATGGCATCGGGATCGCGGTCCAGGCGGCGGAGCGTGTCCTCCGCCTCAGCCGCGTCGGCGGCGCGGCCGCCGACCACCCGGCGCAGGACGTTGGCCGCCTCGTCGTCGCGGCCGGTGTCGTGGAGGAACTCGGAGTACAAGATGCCGGCGAGCGCGAACTCCCCAGCCGGCGTCTGCGGGTCGTCGAGCAGAGCGCGATACTCGCGCCCCGCCCACTCGGTCGCGCCCCACTTGGCGAGCAACAGGCCGGATCGGAGCCGGCCGGTGAAACCGCCGACCGCCGCATTGCCGGCCATGAACGCCTGCTCGGCAAGCCGCTCGGCACGGTCGCGGTCGCCCCGGGCCGCCAGCGCGACTGCCGCGGCGTAGGCCGTCACCGGCTGGTCGATCGCCAGGCCGGGCCAGCGAGCTGCGAGCAGATCCACCGCCTCGGGCAGTCCATGCTCGACCGCCCAGATCAGGTTCGCGACCATGAAGTCGGCGCCGTCTTCGTCCGCGCCGTCTTCGTCCCGGCCCGCATCGAACATGCGGCGCATCTGCGCGAGCGCCTCGTCGCGGCGGCCAGCCGCGACGAGCAGGTCGACGAGGCCGCGGCGAAAGATCCACAGCGTGGTGCCGCCGGCGTCGTCCGCGAGGGTTTCGTCGCCGCGGACAGTGGCATCCGCGCGACGGCCGCCGGCCTGTTCGAGCAGCGCCAGCGCGGCGGCCGCCTCGTCGGCCGCCGGGGCCGCACCAGCTGCCACACTGCCCGCGACCATCGCCCGCAGGAAGCGGGCGGCCGGCCGCCCGCTCTCCCGCACCCCCGCGGTGATCAGCGGCCGGATCCGCTCCCAGGCCGGATCGCCGGGCCGCCACTCGAGGACCAGCAGGGCCGCGGCGGCGCGGGCGGCGTCGGGAGACCGCTCCAGCCGCACGAGCCGCGCCAAGGCCTCGATGCCGACGTCGTCGTCGAGCCGCAGCAGCCGGCGCATGATCTGCATCCGCTGCGGAAAACCGACCCGGCCGTACCGCTGCAACTCCGCCGTCACCACTGGCGGATCCCGCGGCGCCGTGAGGGGAATCGAGTCGGCCAGCCAACCGGCTCGCAGCGCCACCTCCAGGTCCGCGCTGGTTTCGGCGGCCGTGAGCAGCGCGTCGACAGAGCCCGGACCGAGCGCCGCCAGGCTGGCCGCCGCCGTCTCACGAACGGCGTAGTCGGCGTCGCCCAGGGCCGCGATCAGGCTGGCGATCTCCGCGGCTGAAGCGTCGCCGGCTGCGGCCCGCGGCCCGGCAGTGGCCACGACCATGACGGCGATCAGCGGCACCCGCCACAAGGCTGCACCAACCGGCACGGGGTGGAAACGCGACCATCCAGCCATGCCGCAAGCCTACGCCCGGCCAGTGGGGCCGGGCAAGCCGCGGCCGCGGCGTCAGGGGGCGTCGGGATCGATGCCGAGGTCGCGGATCGTGACCAACGACTCCAGCGGAATCCCGCGGGCCGCCAGGGCCTCGCGGCCACCGGCCAGTCGGTCGATGACCACGATGACGCGCTCGACGACCAGCCCGAACTCCTGGGCCCGCTCGATGGCGACGAGCGACGAACCGGCGGTCGTCACCACGTCCTCGACGATCACCACGCGGTCGCCCGGCGCGACCGGACCCTCGACGTATCGCTTGGTGCCGTGATCCTTGGGCTCCTTGCGGACCAGGAATCCCTTGAGCGGCAGTCCCTCGACGCCGGCCATCGTGACGACGGCGCTGGTCACCGGGTCGGCCCCGATCGACATCCCCCCCACGGCGGCGGGCAGCGGCCCGAGGGCCCGCAGCCGCTCGAGGATCGCACGGCCCACGAGCATGGCGCCACGGGCGTCGAGCACGACCTGCTTGGCGTCGAGGTAGAAGCTCGCCTCCCGGCCCGAGGCGAGGCGAAACGTGCCGCGCTTGAGCGCCTTGTTCGTGATCAGGTCGACGAGTTCGGCGGCGGGCGCGGCAGGGGAGATCGTGCTCATGGTGGCTGCCAGGTGGTCGGATGGGATGGCGGGCGTTCGAGCCCGTGGTGCCGCAGTATATAAGGATCGGGCCGCCGTTTTTGACTCGCCGGTGGCGGGTCCTAAAATTCGCCTTGATTCGCACCCGAGACCGGAGCCGAGTATGCGGCCTGTGCCGACACGCCTGGGAATGCGGTGCAGTGGCCTGGCAGCGGCCCTCCTGCTTGCGACCGCCGCCATGCCGGCGGTCGCGGCGCCGGCCGCCGCCGTGGTCGTGCCGGTGCGGCTGCCGATCGTGGGCACCCGCGACACGCAGGTCGAGGCCGCGGTCGTCAAAGCCCTCGATCGACTGCGCGGCGCTGCGGGCCGGCGCGGCATGCTCGTGCTGCGATTCGATGCCGGCGCCGGCGAACCGGCCGCGAACAGCGACTTTGGCCGGGCGGTCTCGCTGGCCCGGTTCCTCGCCTCCGACCGGCTCGCCGGCGTGAAGACGGTGGCCTGGCTGCCCGATGGCGCCACCGGCCACGCCGTGCTCGCGGCACTGGCCTGCGAGGAGATCGTGATGCCGCCCGACGCGACGCTCGGCCCGGCGAACGCCGCCGAGCCGGCGGTAGACGAGGCGATGCGGGCCGCCTATACGCAAATCGCCGCCCGCCGCCGGACCGTGCCGCCGGCGGTGGCGGTGGCGCTGGTCGATCCGGCAGCCCGCGTGGTGCGGGTTTCGACCGACGCTGGCGAGCGGTTCGTGAACCGCACGGAACTCGACGGCGTGCGGCGGGAGGCGGCCGTCCTCGAAGTCGACGACCTCCAGCCGGCGCCCCTGGCGCTGTCCGGCCGCCGCGCGCGGGAACTGGGATTCGTGCGGCTGCTCGCATCGGGCCCGGCGGAGATCGCCCGCGGCCTGGACATCCCCGAGATGGCGCTGGCGGCAGACCCGTCGCTCGGTGGCGGCTGGCAGGCGGCCATGGTGCCGCTCACCGGGCCGATCACCGCCGCCGCGGCCGCCCGCGTGCGGACCGCCGTGGAGCGGGCGGTCGCCCAGGGAGCGAACCTGGTCTGCCTGCGGATCGACTCCGCCGGCGGCGCACCCGAGCAGAGCCTGGCGCTGGCTGCGGCGCTGGCCGCGCTCGATCCCGCGACGGTGCGCACCGTGGCCTACGTGCCCCGCGAGGCGCGGGGCGACGCGGCGCTCGTGGCGCTGGCCTGCGACGAACTGATGATGCATCCGACCGCCGTGCTCGGTGGCGAGGGTGCCGCGGCGATCGGCCCGCGGCAGGGCGAGGCGATTGCGGAGGCGTGGCGCGGAAGCGTGGCCCGGGAGCGCGGGCGGCCGTGGTCGTTGCCGGTGGCGCTCGTGGTGCCAGGCATGGCCGTGAGCCGCGCCGTGGAGAAGGGCACGGGCCGGACCGCGGCGTTCACCGCCGAGGAATTGGCGCGGCGGCCCGACCGGGCGGCCTGGGAGGTCGGCCAGCCGATCGGCGTCGGGCCGATCCAGCTCGCCGGCCCCGAGGCCGAGGCCCTCGGCCTGGCGACGCACGTGGTCGCGAACATCGCCGGGCTGCGTCAGGCATACGGCCTGACCGCGGCCCCGGCCCTCACGGAGCCCGGCTGGGCCGAGCGGCTGCTGCAGGCCTTGGCCAGCCCCGAGCTCGCCTGGATCCTGCTCCTCATCGGAGGCGCGGGCCTGTACATCGAGCTCAAGACGCCCGGCGTCGGCCTCGGCGGCTTCGTGTCGATGGTCGCGTTCATCGTCTACTTCTGGAGCCAGCACCTGCACGGCACCTCGGGGTGGCTGGAAGTGATGCTGTTTCTGGCCGGCTTGTTCTGCGTGGCCGCCGAGATCTTCGTGCTCCCCGGCTTCGGCGTGCTCGGCCTCGGCGGCGGCTTGCTCGTCATCGCCGCGATCGTGCTGGCGAGTCAGTCCTTTATCGTGCCGGCCAACGACTACCAGATCCGGCAGATGCAGTGGTCGCTGCTCGGCATCCTCGGCGCGGCCGTCGGGGTGGCGGGAGTCGGCTTCCTGCTGCGGCGCTGGCTGCCGGCGACGCCCGTGCTCCGCGACGTGCTGCTCGTGCCGCCCAGCCCCGGCGACCAGGTCGGCGCCGAGGACCTCGACGGCCTGCTCGGCGCCGAGGGCACGACCACGTCGCGACTCGCGCCGGCCGGCAAGGCGCGGATCGCCGGCGCGGTCCGCGACGTCACCAGTGACGGCGAGCTGATCGAGCCCGGTGTCCGCGTGCGCGTGGCCGACGTGCGCGGCGGCCGCCTGCACGTGAGGTCGATCTGAAGCCATGCAGACGCTGCTGTGGGTCGGAGCGCTGCTCCTCGTCGGCCTCGCCGTGATGGTGCTCGAGGTGTTCGTGCCCTCCGGTGGCGCGCTCGGCTTGTTGAGCCTGGTGGCGATCGGGGCCGCGATCGTCATGGCCTTCATGGAGCAGGGACCCGGCTTCGGCATGGCGGTGCTCGCCGTGGCCTTCGCGGCGGTGCCGGCCGTGCTGGCGATGGCGTTCCGCTGGTTTCCCGACACGCCGCTGGGCCGCCGCGTGCTGCCGCCGCCGCCGGCCCCGGAAGACGTGATCCCCGCCGCCGACCGCCGCCGGCGGCTGCGCGAGCTCGTCGGCCGCGTCGGCCAGGTCGTCAGCGAACTGGTGCCCTGGGGGGCGGTAGCGGTGGGCGACGGACAGTTCGAGGCCGTCAGTGAAACCGGGCCGGTGGCCGCCGGCATGGAAGTCGAAGTGGTGGGCGTCCAGGGCGGGGCGCTGGTGGTGCGGGCCGCACCGCGGCCGGTGGCAGCGGAGCCCCTGCGACCGGAAGCCGCGGAAAAACCGGACTCGGCACCACACCCGCGGCTCTCTCAGGTGCTCGAGGAGTTCGAATTCGACGCCCTCGACCGGCCGCAATCTTGACTCGCGCCGGTCCCCGAACAAGGCTTGCGGGATTCTCCGCCGCCTCCATTGGAGTTCGCCGTGATCAAGCTCCTGCCCCTCATCCTCCTGTGCCTGGCGATCTTCCTCCTCGTGGCGGTGTTCGCGCTCGTGGCCCGCTACCTGCGGCTGTGGGTGCAGTCCTACGCGTCGAGCGCCGGCATCGGGCTGTTCGACCTGGTGGCGATGAGCTTCAAGAAGGTGAATCCCACCGTCATCGTCCGCAGCAAGATCATGGCCGTGCAGGCCGGCCTCGGCGACTCCAGCGGCGTGACCCGGCAGGCACTCGAGGCCCACTATCTCGCCGGCGGCCGCGTGCCGCTGGTCGTGCAGGCATTGATCGCCGCCAAGAAGGCGAAGATCACGGAGCTCGACTTCAAGCTCGCCGCCGCCATCGACCTGGCCGGCCGCGACGTCCGCGAGGCGGTGCAGACGAGCGTCTACCCGAAGGTCATCGACTGCCCGGGCCGGAACAGCGGCCGCGAATCGCTCGACGCCGTCGCCAAGAACGGCATCCAGCTCAAGGTCAAGGCCCGGGTCACCGTGCGCACGAACCTCAACCAGCTCATCGGCGGCGCCACCGAGGAGACGATCATCGCCCGCGTCGGCGAGGGAATCGTGTCGGCGATCGGCTCGGCGGAGCGGCACTCGGACGTGCTCGAGAACCCCGACGTGATCTCGAAGACGGTGCTGGCCCGCCGGCTCGACTCCAACACCGCCTTCGAGATCGTGTCGATCGACATCGCCGACATCGACGTGGGCGCGAACATCGGCGCCCGCCTCCAGGCCGACCAGGCCGAGGCCGACACCCGCGTGGCCCGGGCCAACGCCGAGGGCCGGCGGGCGATGGCCGTGGCCCGCGAGCAGGAGATGATCGCCAGCATCGAGGAGAGCCGGGCCGGCCTCGTCGAGGCCGAGGCCGAGGTGCCCAAGGCGGTGGCCGAGTCGCTCACCTCGGGGCAGCTGGGGATCTTCGACTACTATAAGCTGCGAAATCTCCAGGCCGACACCGACATGCGGCGGACGATCGCCACCGGCACGCTGCCCACGGCGGCGGCGGGCACGTGATGGGCGACAACGGCGTCATTCGGCTTCCGGGGCCCTGGCAACCACTCTCATACGATTCAGAATTGAACCTCGCGAGTGACGCTGGTCGGGGCTGCCCACGGCCCATCGCCGGACGTTCGCTGCGGGCATCCTGCCCTCCGCTCTCTCGAGGCTGCCTGCGCTCCGCCATCCCTGGCTGCGCTGGTCATCCACGCCGGCTCCTGGGGCATGGGCAACCCCTCCCCGACCGTTGTTGCCCAGGATTGGTGCGTGCGCAAATATCAAGTGTGAGCCGCGTCACCTCCAGCGATGCGTACACTGGAGGCGGCGTGAACCATGCTATCGGCTGCCTGCGGAGCTCAGCAACGTGAACCTCTTCGCCGCCGGACTCGACTGGCTTGAAGGCCTGCTGCCGGTCCTGTTCGTGCTCTTCTGGATCGTGTCGCAGGTGTTCAACGCCTTCAAGGCCGCGGGCAAGGGCCGACCGCAGCCGCCGGTCGTGAGGCCGCCGCGGCCGGCGGCCGACGTCCCGCGGGCCGACGACATCCGCGGGCAGCTCGAACGGCAGATCGGTGAGTTTCTGGAGCGGCAGGCCGGGGGTCGAGGTCAGCCTGCCGAGCGGCCACGCCAGCCGGGCCGACAGCGGCCCGTCGCTCGACCGCAGGTGGCTGGTCGTCCGGCCGCCAAAACCGGCGCGGGCCGCGAGCCGCCGCCCCTGCCGGCGGCCCCCGCAAAACCGCGCGTCGCCGAGCGGCCGGTGGCCGCGGCGGCCCCAGCCGACGTGGCGCGGCATGTACACGACGCCTTCGCCCACGAACTGGAGCATCTCTCCACGTCGATCGCGGCCGGCGCGGCGAGCGACGTCGAGCCGCGGACGGCGGTGGTCAAGCCCGCCGCGGAACTCGTGACCATGCTGCGGAATCCGGCCACGCTCCGGCAGTTGATCCTGCTCCGCGAGGTGCTCGATCGTCCGACGGACCGCTGGTGAGGGAGCGCGGCATGGAGGCGAACCAGACACGCACGCCGCCGCATGTCGCCGCCCCGGCCGCCACGCGGCTGGGCTGGATCGGCGTCGGCGTGATGGGCCGGTCGATGGCCGGACGGCTGCTCGACGCCGGGTTTTCGCTGACCCTTTTCAGCCGGCGCCGGGAATCGGCGGCGGCCCTCCTCGACCGCGGCGCCGCCTGGGCCGACTCCCCGCGGGATGTCGCCGCCGCGAGCGACGTGGTGTTCACGATGGTCGGCCATCCGGGCGACGTGCGGGCCGTGGTGCTCGGGCCCGAGGGTGCGCTGGCGGGACTCGCTCCCGGCGGCGTCCTCGTCGATCACACCACCAGCGGGCCGGAATTGGCGGAGGAGATCGCCACGACGGCCTCCGGTCGCGATACGTGGGCCCTCGATGCGCCGGTGTCGGGTGGCGACAAGGGCGCCCGCGAGGGCACGCTGACCGTGATGGTCGGGGGCGACGCGGTGGCCCGTGAGGCGGTCGCCCGCTGCTGGCAGGCGACCGCGGGCACGGTCGTGGCCTGCGGCGGCCCCGGCGCCGGGCAACGCACGAAGCTCGCCAACCAGATCACGATCGCGTCGGGCATGATCGGCATGTGCGAGGCGCTGCTCTACGCGCACCGCGCCGGGCTCGACCTCGAGACCACGCTCCGCGGCATCGGGCCCGGCGCCGCGGGCAGCTGGTCGCTCACGAACCTCGCGCCGCGGATCCTGCGTGGGGACTTCGCGCCCGGCTTCCTGGTGGAGCACTTCGTGAAGGACATGCGGATCGCGCTCGAGGAGTGCCGCCACATGCAGCTGGACCTGCCGGGCCTGGCGCTGGCCGAGGCGCTCTACGCGCGGATGCTGGCGCAGGGCGGGGGCCGGCTCGGCACCCAGGCCCTGGTGCTGGCGCTGGCACAGCAGTCACAGGTCGAGTGGCCGGCGGCACCGTCACCGCAGTCTGCCTGAACCACCGGGTCGGGTGGGTTTTGGTGGTTTCCCGGGGCAGGAAACGGTCGCAAACAGGCGTTTTTTTCGTTCCCCGATGGCGGGAAAATTCGCCGCTTGAGCGCCGCCGGCCCGTGGTCTACAAGGTCATCGGCAGGGCGGCTTCAGCCGCCCGAACGTGAGCGCGTAGACGAGGACGCCCAAGCCTCGTCTACGCGCTTCTTTTTGCCTCCCGCGGACTGCGCCACGGATCGGCGGAGAACACGATGCGACGAGATCCATGGACGGATCGGCCGCTGGTCGCCGCGGTGCTGGCGGTCGCGACATGGGCGCTGACGCTGCCTGCATCCGCCGCCACGCCACTGCCGGTGACGGTGCCAGTCACGGCAGCCCACACGCTGCTCCGGGCCGGGCCCAGCGACGACTTCTATCCCACCGAGCGGGTCGCAGCCGGCACGATGCTCGAAGTCTGGGCGATCGATGCCTCCGGATACTGCGCCGTGCGACCGGTCACCGGCAGTTTCAGCTGGCTGCGGCTGCAGGATGTCGAGCGCGAGCCGGCGGCAGCAGCGCCACGCGGTGGCTTCACGGGCGTGGTCGTCACCGACAGCGTCGCGGCCCGGGTGGGCTCGCAGCTCAATGACCTGCGACACGTCTCACAGGTGGCGCTCGAGGCGGGGGAGCGCGTCACCGTGCTCGAAACCGTGACCGTGAACAACGGCCGGCACGCCGGCACCTGGGTGCGAATCGAGCCGCCGGCGGGGGAGTTTCGCTGGGCCCGCTGCGAAGACCTGCAGCTTCCCGCGGAACTGGCCCCCGCGCCCGCGGCCGGCGCGGCGCCGCCACCCGGCGCCGGCCTGGCGGCTGCGGGGGAGGCCGTGGCTGCGATCCGCGAAGCCGGCGACGCCGTTCGGCAGGCAGTCGCCGAAATGAACGCCCCGCCCCCGGCCGCGGAGCCCCGGCCGATCGCGCCTCCGGCGGGCGCGGCAAAACTGTTCTCCGGCTGGCTGCCCCAGGGCGCCGGTGTGTTCGATCCGTCGGCCGCGCCGCAGCCCACGGCCGTCAGCGGCGGTGCGGTGGCCGTCAGTGGCGACGAACTCGCCGACATCGATCTGGCGCTCTCGTTGGCGGTGACCGGTCCGAGCGACGCATGGAACCTCGCGCCCTTGCGGGAGCGGCTCCGGCTGGCGGCGACGCGGGCCACGTCCGAGAACGAGCGGATGCGGGCCCAGGCGATCGACGCCCGGCTGGCACGATTCGAGGCCGTCCAGTCCCGCCAAAAGGCGATCGTGGCCGGCGCCGCTCCGGATCAGACGCCGCTCCGGCTGGGCGGCATGTGGTCGAGCCTCTCGGCGCTCGGATCGCGTCCGGTTCGGCCCGGCGTCATGCCCGGCGGCGCGCCGGCCGGCGGCCAGCCGACCTGGACCCCGCCCGACCAGGTCGAGACGACCGGCCGACTGGCGACGGTGGTTTCTCGCCGGCCCGATGCGCCGCGGTGGGCGCTGGTTGACGAGCACAACAACGTACTCGCGTTCATCGCTCCGCAGTCGGGCGTGAACCTCGCGCCGCTGGTGGGCCAGCAGGTCAGCGTCCGTGGCTCGAAGGGCTACATGCCCGAATACAAGCGGCCCTACCTCGTGGCCTCCGAGGCGCGAACGCGCATCGCGTCGGTGCCGACACCGCAGGCCGCGGCGGGCGACCGCACGCAGTGAAGGTTCGGGCGCGGAACCAGCAACGTGGTGGCCACGCTTCCAAACCCACGATTCGCACGCCTGGAGGCGTGCGCCACGGGACCGGGCTGCAAGGAACAGGGATCGCCGACGCGCCCGGCCGTCAGTGGTTGAAGCGGAACTCCGAGCCGGCGGCGAGCGCCCAGACCATGCTGGCGATCGCCTGGCCGCGGACCTCGTGGGCCTTGGGAACGGTCGGCAGGGCAGCCGTCGCGGTCGCCGACTGCCGGGCCCGCTCACGCGCCTGCTGCTCGTCGAGGATCGCCAATTGCATGTCGAAGAAGGCGTCGCCGGCGGCGTTCTTCAGCCGGACGGCGACCGTGTTGCGGCCCGGCACGAGCATGTCGCACGGCACGTCCACGGTCCGGTTCCAGTATTCGGCGGGATGACCTTTCTTGTCGTCGTCGAGCGTCTTGCCGTTGAGGGACACGGTCGCCGATTCGCTCGAGGCCACCTGGAGGATCATTCGTGCGGCGTTGAACCACTGCGTGCCGTCGATCTCGAAGGCGAGCCGCAACGCGACGTCTCCCTTCTCGATGTCGAGGGTGTCCCCCTTTTTGTCGGCCACGAGCGGTGAGCCACGGCCCACCGGCGCCTTCGCGGACTTCCAAGCCGCATCGTCGAACTCGGGCTTGAGCCAGGCGTCGCCGGTGAGCCCGGAGGCCGCAATGTACTTCCAGCCGGGGCTCGTGGCCGGCACGATCACACTCGGGCTGCCGGCGGCCGTGACCGTGGCGTCGATCGCCGCCACCTCCGCGGCCGCCTGCGCGGCCTGCTGCCTCCGCTCGGCGATCACCTGCTCCAGGCGGGCGATCTCCTCGGTCGACAGCGCCGAGTTGCCGGTGACGAACGCGCCGAGCATCTCGGTCTCCGCGGCCGTGGGCGGCCGGCCGAGGATCGCCCAGGTCGCGGCGTCGATCTGCTGCGGGAGATCCGGCAGCTTGAGGAGATCCGGAACGAGCGCCGCCCCGATCTGCGACATCCATTTGGGATCGTTGCTGATGGCCAGCGGCTCCTGGATGCTGATCTCGAAGCCCTCCGGCCGCGGCCGCTCGAGCAGACTCTCGAAACCCCGCGCCTTGCCTTCGAGGGCGTCGATCTTCTGATCGAGGGCGGCATCCGCCAAGGTGTCGAGCTGCCGATCACCCGCGAGGTGTACCGACAGGCCGAACTGCATGGGCGTGAGCGGACGGAGGACGGCCACCGCGAACAGTTCCGGGGCGGGCGGCTGACCCGTCCACGTGCTCGACCGGCCGTACGCCTGGCTGGCGACGAGGCCGCCGATCAGCCGCCGCAGGTCCCAGTCGTGCGCGATCAGGTCGCGGGCCAGCCACTCCAGGAGTTCCGGATGGCTGCCCGGGTTGGAGGCCTGCATCTGGTCGATCCGCATCACCAGCCCGTGGCCGAACAGCCGATACCAGGTCTGGTTCACGAGCGACCGGGCCATCAGCGTCTGATTCTCCGGTTTTTCGGCGATGGCAAGCAGCTGCCCCCGCGGGCTGAAAGTGGCCGCGGGGGGATAGGCCTTGCTCTTGCCGAAATCCTTCTTGAAGGAGTCGATCTCCTTCTTTTCCTCTTGCATCGCCTTGGCCAGATCGGGCACACCCGGATCAGGCATCGCGACCGCCTCCCCCGACAGGAAGATCATTCCGGCCTGCCCCTTCTTGCCCTCACGATTCTGGTACTCCATCGTGAGCGGACCGAACCGCGTCTCCAGCAGCTTGCCCTGGAAGTCATAGCTGCGGGAGAAGAAGGCCTTCATGCCGTGGAACGAGTCCTGCGTGAGCGTGTCCACGTACGGGTGCGTGTGGCACTGGCAGCACGAGATGTTGACGCCGAAGAACATGGCGCTCGTGTCGCGGGCCAGACGGTCGACGTCGCCCAGACGCTTGAGGATGAACTGCTCCGGGCCGAGCGGGTCGCTGCCGTCGCCGAGGAGTTCGCGAAACATCCGATTCCATGGCCGCTTCTCCCGCACCGCGGCCAGCACGTACTTCCGCAGATCAGGCCCGCTGCCGTCGTGGCCGCGAAGCAGCGCGTTGAGCTCCGTGGCCAGATGCCGATCGAACCAGGGCGACGCGATGAGCCGGTCGATGAGCTGCTGACGCTTCGCCGGGTCGGTCGCCGCCACGAACTGCCGCGCCTCGGCGGTCGTCGGAATGCGGCCGGCGAGGTCGAGCGTGAGCCGACGCACGAGCGTGGCGTCGTCGGCCTGGGGGGCGGCCGCGACCCCTGCCTCCCGGAGCTTGGCGTCGACGTAGTGATCGACCACCTCGGCGATCGGCCGGTCGGCGGGCAGCAGGTCCGCCGCTGCCGCCGCGGCGGGCATCATCGCCAGGAGCATGAGCATCGCCGTTCGTCGGCGCGGCGGCAGTGACATGATGCGGCCTCTGTTTCCGAGTTCAGGATGGGCTGCTGATCGACCACTTGGAGACGCTGCCGCGGCCCGCCGTGAAGCAGACGTCCGCGTTTTCCGAGAGCCACAGATCGAACATCAGGCCCAGTTTGGCCTCGGCCACCGGCGACTTCCCGTCGCGGTCGATGAGCGTGAGTTTCGGATCAGAGCCGGCACCGCCCATGCCGAGCAGCCACTTTCCCTGATGGTGGAACCGGACCCGCTCGTAGAAGAAGTTGCCGCCGCGGAAGTCGGACGCCAGTTTTCCGCTCCGCCAGTCGAAGACCTGGATGAGCGCATTGCTCCTTAAGATCGTCGAGGTGTCGCCGGCGAGGTTGCCACCGAGGGCGATCCGCTGGCCGTCAGGCGAGAAATCGACCGAGCGGATGCCGCCATACGTGTGGCCATTGGTGTCGTGCGTGTAGAAGAACGGAGCATGCACGGCGGCGATCCGCCGGCCGGTCGCCGTCTCCCAGATCAGGGCGTGGCCGGCCTGGTCCACCGTCGCCAGCAGCTTTCCATCCGGCGAAAATGCGGAGGCGTATAGCTTCGAGACGAAATCATACGGCGTCCGCAGGGCGTGCCCTTTGAGCTCGTGGAGCGGCCGCCCCGATTCCGCGTCCCAGAGTCGGCCGACCATGTCGTCGCACACGCTCGCGATCATCTTTCCGTCGCGAGAGAGCGAGAGATGCCGCACCCATTTGGGATGCGGGATGGCCCGCACCCGCTCGCGGGTCTCGCGGTCCCACCAGATCACCTGGTGGTCGGAGCCGGAGGAGACGAGGTGCTTGGGCGTGAGCACGAGGCCGGTCACGAAACTGACGTGGGCGTCCCAGGCCGTCGGCGTGGGCTTCTCGGCCGCCATGTCGATCGCCAGGATCTTGCCGGTGTCGCCCCCCACGAACACGAGGTCCGAATCCGGGACCGCGACGATGCTGTAGTAGTCGGGCTTGAGTTTGTCGTCCTTGAGTTCAAACGTCTTGACGTTCTTGATCTCGACCGCAGGCGGCTTGGCCGCGGCTGCCGGGGCTTCTTTCGTTGCAGCGTCTTTCGGTGCGGGACTGTCGGCCATGGTGAGAATCTCCTCGGACAGCCAGGCCGCTCAGGCCAGCACTTCGCTCACCGGCTCCGTGCCATACTCCGTGAGCGGCACGGGGCGGCCGTCAGGAGAGTGGAACTCCTTTTGGTGGTCGACGCCGACCGCCTTCAAGATCGTCGCCATGAACTCGTTGAGCGTGACAGGGTCCTTCTTGATGTCTTTGCCGTCGGCGTCGGTCTCGCCGTAGATCGCACCGGGCTTGATGCCACAGCCGGAGAGCGAGACGCTGAAGCGGGAGAAGTGGTCGCGACCCATGTTGGAGTTGATCGAGGGCGTTCGCCCCATCTCCGAGAAGGTCACGACGAGCGTGTGGTCGAGCAGGCCGCGGGCGGCGAGGTCGTCGAGCAGCGTCGACATCACGTGGTCGAGTTCCGGCACCATCTCGTGGTGGGCCTCGAAATTCTGCCCGTGATGGTCCCACCAGCCGAAGTTCACGCGTACGAACGGCACGCCCGCCTCGACCAGCCGTCGGGCCACGAGCGTCTGCTTGGCGAACCCCGTGGGGCCGTAGGCGTCGCGGATCCGCTGCGGCTCACGTTCGATGTCGAACAACTGCGATGAGTCCATCAATCCCTTCACCCGCGAGTACGAGGCATTGTGGCCGAGCATGACGCCTTCCCGCTCGCGGCCGTGGATGAACTCGGCCGCCAGTCGCTGACGCAGGCCCTCGCGATCCAGGTGTTGCTTTTCGGTCATCCCCGCGGGCAGCCGGTTCGCGTCGGGGGCCAGCCGCAAGACCGAATGATCGACGCTGAACGGCGGCCGCGGTTTCATCGTGCCGGGCTGGATGTTGATGGGGGCCCACTGGGAACCATAAAAGCCGGCGGATTCGTAGTAACTCGCCCCCAGGTAATTCGAGAACATCACGTGGTACGGCACCGGGCTCGCAGGATCGGCCAGGACCCGTGCCAGCATCGATCCGATGCTCGGCATCTGGAGGCCGGCGACGAGCTTCTTGCTGGGATAGAGCGTGCTGTCGTCGTGGTTGACGTTCTTCGCTTCGATGGAGCGGATCACGGCCGTGTGCCGATGGAGCTGCGCGGCCATCTTCGGCATCAGCTCCGACATGTGATAGCCGGGAACCGACGTCTGGATCGCCTGAAACGGCCCGCCGGTGGGCCGGCCGGGCTTGGGATCCCAGCTCTCGAACTGGCTCATGCCCCCGTTGAGGAACAGCATGAGCACCCGCTTCTGGCTCTTTGCGAGCTGGTCCGCGATCGCCGGAGACTGCAGCATCCCCAGGCCGGCCACGCCCGCCCCGGCCGCGCCGAAAAACGCCCGACGGCTCACGTGGTGGTCGAGGGCATGGGCCCGACTCGAGGGACGGTCGACAGGATTCACAGGCCGCGAGAGCATGAATGTCTCCTTCGAGCAGGGTCCACGGCGGACACGGTCCCCGCCGCGAGCAGGTGTTGGCGAAATCGGCTCAACCGACCGAACTGCTAGAGCTTTTGTCGACAAGTTCTTAAGATGATTGTTAGCCCGATGAATAGCCCTGTCAATTCCTGGGAACCGCAGCTTGTGAACGGTGCCGGACGCAGACAACTCCCCCCGCCCGGAGGGATGGCGACGGTCTGCCATACAAGCCCGGACCGGTGAAGCCGGCGGGCTCGAGAAACACGCTCAGGCCCGCGCCATCCTCGAGCCGCATCACGCGGTTCCGGGGAATGTCGCTGCACGGAATCGCCTGCCGGTCCTGGAGCCGCGGCGGCCCGATGCCGCCTTCAACGCGATCGCGCGGCCGACCGTTCGATCATGGCGTCGAGCAGAACGAGTGGTGCGGCGCCTTCCGCCGTGAGCGTGGCCGGCAGGCCGGCGGGGATGCCGAAGTGATCGCGCGGCGTGATCGCCACCTCCTCGCCGGCGATCGAGAGCGTGCCCGAGCCGCGCACGACCGACACTGCGCGAAACCCCTCGGCCACGAGCACGACCGACTCGCCAACCACCGCAGCGAGGGAGAGTTCGATCCCGCCGCTGCCGTCGCGGTCGGTGCGTGCGGCGGGAATCAACGTGCGACGGAGTGAGGCCGTGGCCGCCGCGGCCGCCACGATCTCCCGCTCCAGAAACACCGTGCCGTTGAGTTCCGCCGCGGTCACGGGCACCGTGGCGAGATCGACCGGCTCCGTGGGCCTGGCGTCGACGTCGAGAAACACGCCCCAGCCTCCGAGCGCGAGCGATCCAAAGATGAACGGCACATGGTGCGTCCGGCTGCCGATGTTCGCGTAGCCGTGCCTGGTGCCGGGGGGGATCGGCATGGCATAGCCCTCGGTCACCTCGGCCTTCACGGCGCCCAGGATCGTGTGGCCATGGAGCGGTCCGTAGCCGAGGTGGATCTCGACGCCCTCGCGATGCAGGTGGCAGGGCACGTCGGATTTCGCGCCATCGAGCCAGGCCAGGTTCCAGGAATGATGGTCGCCATAGACGAGCGGCACGATCGTGATGCCGAGGTTCGGCACCTGGAAGCAGCCCTGCGCGGGGGCGCCGTCGTCGCGGGTGACCGCGAGGCCGTTGCCGGCCGTGATCGCCTCCATGTGCGCCACGAACCGATCGCGGATCACCGCCAGCGGTGGTGCCGCCGCGGCGGCGATGTCGCAGGCGTGCGCGAGCGACTCGACCGCACGTTCGACATGGCTGGCGTAGAGGCGGAACGAGGAGATGACCGCCCGCACGTCATGCTCCACGGGGTCCATCGCACGGTCGGCGAGGTCGGCGAGCGACTCGACGGCCCGGGCGACGTGCGCGGCGGCCGGGCCCGTGACGGCGATGCCCTCGAGCTCCCGCCGCGTCGCGTGAAACGCGCCGATCACGTGACGGCGAAAGGCATGGCAGTAGAGGCGGGCCAGGGCGATGTCGCGCGGCGCGGCGCCGAACGGGTCGCGGCCGCGGGCGTGGCTCTCCGCGGCGACCGCCACAAGCCGGTCGTAGTTGGCGTGCGTCCGCAGCCGGGACGGCGTGGAAGCGTGGCTCATCGATTCGCCTCCGCGTCCGCGGCGACGGTGGTCAGAAAGTCATCCGCCATTTGTTCGAGATCCCATTCCGGCCGCCAGTGCCAATCGCGGCGGGCCGTCGAGTCGTCGATCGCGCCCGGCCAGCTCGCGAGCACGCGGTCGACGGCGTCGTCGGGCTCGAAGTCGAGCACGGCGTCGGGCAGCCGGCGGCGGATCGCCGTCGCGATGTCGCCCGGCGTCGTCGTCATGCCGGCGATGTTGTAGACCCGCTGCGAGAGTCCCGCCGTCGCCGCAGCGAGCAGGCTCGCAAACGCCCGGAGCACGTCGCGGACGTAGATCAACGCCAGGGGCGTCTCGGGGCGGGCCGTGAACGTGAACCGGCCGTCGCGGGCCGCCGCGAGGAACGCGTGCGAGGCGATGGCGCTGGCCGCTCCGGCGGGCGCGTGGCGGGAGACCGTGATCGGCAGCCGCACGCAGCGGAAATCGAGGCCATGTTTCTCATGGTAGTAGCAGCCGAGCCGCTCCGCGGCCATCTTCGTCACGCCGTAGAGCGTGGCGGGCCACTGGGGTGTGTCATCGGTGAGGACGGTGGGCAGGCGGCCGCCGAACGCCGCCACGCTGCTGGCCAAGAGCACGGTCGGGCGGCCGTGCCGGAGGGCCGCCTCGAAGAGGCCGAACGTACCGTCCATGTTCACCCGCCAGGCCAGGCCACGATCCTGCTCGCAGCTTCCGGAGAGCAGCGACGCGAGGTGGATCACCGTCGTGGGCGGGTCCCGCTCGAAGACCGCCTCGAGCCTGCCGGCATCGAGCAGGTCGCCGCGCTCGAAGTGTGCGTTCGGGGCCGTGGGGCCGACCGGCTGGGCCGCCACGTCGAAGAGCACGATGCGGTCGAAGCGGTCGGCGAGCGCCCAGGTGAGCTGACAGGCGAGGTTCCCCGCGCCGCCGGTGATCAGGCATGTGGGCATGGCGGTTCTGGCATCCTTCCTGCCTCGAACCGCGCCAGGCTATCATTCCGGCCGCACCCTGTCGACAGCCTGTTCCGCATCGGCCATGCGTCCATGAACCAATCCTCATCGACCACGATGCCGGCCACGACCGACGTGCTGCTCGTCGGCAGCGGCATCATGTCGGCGAGCCTGGCGGCGCTGCTCAAGGAACTCGAACCGCGGCTCTCGATCCGCGTGGTCGAAATCACGCCCGATCTTGCCCGCGAGGCCTCCGCCGGCTGGAACAACGCGGGCACCGGCCACGCCGGGCTCTGCGAACTCAGCTACACGCCCGGCCGCGAGACGGACGGCAGCGTGAACATCTCCCGAACGCTGAAGATCTTCGAGCAGTTCCAGCACTCGAAGCACTTCTGGGCCCATGCGGTCACGGGTGGCATGGCGGGAGAGCCGGCGGGGTTCATCCATGCCGTGCCGCACATCTGCTTCGTGGAGGGGGATGCCGATGTGTCGCTTCTCCAGGCGCGGCAGGCGGCGCTCCGCGAACACCATTTCTTTCGCGACATGGAGTTCACCGCCGATCCGTCCACGATTCACGCCTGGGCGCCGCTGGTGATGGAGGGCCGCAGGCCGAGCCGCGTCGCGGCTACGCGAGCCGCCGGCGGCACGGAGGTGAACTTCGGTCAACTCGCCCGCCGGCTCCTCGGCTGGCTCGGGGCCCAGGACGGCTGCGAGGTCGCGACCGGCTGCCGCGTGACAGGCCTCGCACGGGAGCACGACGCCTGGCGGGTCTCCGTCACCCACGTGGCCTCGGGCGAGCGGCTCGTCCACCGGGCGCGATTCGTGTTCGTGGGCGCCGGCGGTGGCAGCCTGCCGCTCCTGCAATCGACCGGCCTGCCGGAGGCCCGGGGGCTGGGCGGATTCCCGATCGGAGGGCAGTGGCTCGTGTGCGATGATCCGGCCCTCGCGGCCAGGCACGAAGTGAAGGTCTACGGCGCCACGCCGCCGTCGTCGCCGAGCCTCGGCGCCCCGCATCTCGACCTGCGTCGGCTCGACGGTCGGCGGCAATTGCTCTTCGGACCGTTCGGCTCGTGGACCACCCGGTTTCTCAAGGAGACTGGCCGCTGGACCGACCTGGCTCGGTCGCTCCGCCCGGGCAACATCACCACGCTCCTGCGGGCGGCGGTTCACAACCGGCCGCTCGTGCAATATCTCGTCGGGCAGGCCTTGCAGAGCATGGAGAGCCGGATGGGGGCGCTGCGGCAGTTCTATCCTGCGGCCCGCACGGCCGACTGGCGGATCGTGGAGGCCGGGATCCGCGTGCAGACGATCAAGAAGGCCGACCGCGGGGCCGTGTATTTCGGCACGGAGGTGTTTTCGTCGCCCGACAAGTCGCTCGCGGCCTTGCTTGGCGCCTCGCCCGGCGCCTCCGTGGCGGTGAACATCGCGGTCGAGACGATCAAGACCTGCCTGCCCCACCTGCTCGCCACGGCCGACGGGCGGGCCCGCATGAAGAAGATGATCCCCGTGTACGACGAAGACCTGCAGCTGCCGGCGAACGCCGGACTGTTCGAGCGGGCCTCGCGGGCGGCCGAGGAAACGCTCGGCGTGGCTTGCCCGTGCCGCGGACGGGCGGCAGTCTGATCCCGTGGCCGCGCAACTGCCGCTCGACGGCCGCGACCCAGCCGCGGTTGGCGGCAGGATTGGCCGGGCTGGGGTGGAGGATGCTCGTGATCGGCAAGCCGGTCGACGCCAGTGCCTCCCGCGCCCGGTCCGCGGCAAAACCACCCACGCCGATCACCTGCTTCGCGTCGCACCAGGCCACGAGACGCCGCAGCGCGTCGTCACACGGCTCGAACAGCCGCGCCTGCTCCGCGGCCGGCAGCTTGTCCGGCGTGCGGTTCCGGCCCGATGCTTCCATGAATACGAGCGGACAGTAGTTGATGACCAGAAACCGCCGGCTGAAGGCCGCGGCCGATCCGAAGCGATCCTGCACCCACCCCCAGAGCCGGCGGCCGCTCACCTCGCTCCGCACGCACGCGAAACCTGCGATCGGCCGGGCGGGATGCACCCGCGGCGGCTGCCGCACCGGCTCCTCGATGCCGAGAAACTCGCGCACGAGCCGGACCTCGCCGAAGGGCACGCCGGTCTGGGCCATGCCCCACGGCCCCGGGTTCATGCCCACCAGCACCGCGTCGATCCCCTGCCGCGCGTAGCGGGCCAGATAGGCCTCGTGGGGCCTGCGGGCATAGACGAGCGGGTTGTACGTGCAGTCCGTCGGCGCGCGAAACACGAGGTCATCCACCTCGCGGGCCAACCGGCGGGCGATCGCCACGGGCTTCATGTGCGGATCCTCGCGACTCGGTGCCAGAGAATACCCCATCCTCGCGCTTTTTCCCGGCCTGCGGCGGCGGTGGATGAACCGTCCGCCGTTCAACGTATTGCCCCCTTTCCGGCAGGGGAGACAATGCGTGCCACGGCATGACGAACCGGCGGCGACCAGTCCGCCCCGCGGGCGTCGTCCGCTACTCCACTGCCCCGCATCGTCCACTCCGCCATGCCGCTCACCATCCGCTACGTCACGAGCCTGCGGGAGATCGTCGCGCCGGCCCGCGAGTTTCTCGCGCGGGACCGCGATCTGTTCGCCACGCCCCGGATCGTGGTCCCGACGGCGGGAGCGAAGGCGTGGCTGTGGAGCGAGCTGGCGAAGATGCTCGGGGCGAGCGGACCGGGCCATGGCGACGGCATCGTCGCCAACGTCGAGATCTCCTATCCGGGCACGATCCTCGGGCTCTTGCAGCCCCCCTCCGGCCGCGCGGCCGACCCGTGGTCCTTCGATCGGCTCACGTTCGCCGTGCTCGACGTGATCAGCAGCGCGGATGCCGCGGCCCTGCAGATTCCGCTCGACGTCACCCGCGAACCGCTGCTCACGGCCCGACGGATCGCGGGGCTCTTCGACTCCTACCACGTTCGCCGACCGGCGATGATCGCCCGGTGGGAAGCAGGCTTGCCACACCTCAGCCCCGTCGCCACGGAGAAGCGGAGCATCGACAGCGAATGGGCGGCCGACCCGCTCGCCGCGGACGATGCCTGGCAGTTCCGCGTCTGGCGGGCCGTGCGCGACACGATCGGCACACCCAGCCCCCCGGCCCGCACGCAGCTGCACGACGACGCCAGCCGTGAGCCGCTCCTCGTCGCCGGGCTCCAGTCGCTGTCGCTCCAGCAGATGACCACCCTGCGCACGCTCGGCCTGGCCTGTGAGGTGACCGTGCTGCTCGTCCATCCCGCGGCCCCGTTGCGGTCGCGCTGGGCGACGACGGCGCCGCCGGTGTCGGTCGAAGTGCCGCCGCCGCGCACGCCGGCCGAACTGCCGGAGGATCTCGACCCGCTCGTGGCGACCTGGCTGCACGGCGCCCGTGAAACCCAGAACCTGCTGGCGTCCCAGGGGCTCACTCCCGAGCACGACCCCGCCGCCGCCGACGGCACGGCCGCCGATCCGGCCACGCTCTTGGGCCGCATCCAGCAGGCGATCACGACCGCGGCCCGGCCCGTCCCCCAGCCGCACGACCTCGCCACCGACGCCTCCCTGACGATCCATCGCTGCCACACGCTCTCCCGGCAGGCGGAGGTGCTGCACGACGCGCTGCTGCATGCGTTTCACGACCTGCCCGATCTCCAGCCGCACGACGTCGTCATCGTCAGTCCGTGCCTCGGACAGCTCGCGCCGCACCTCGCGGCCGTGTTCGACCGGGAGGTCACCGGCGATGACGGGCGGACCGTGAAGCTGCCGTTCGTCGTGGCCGACCGGGGGCTCCACGAGGTGAGCGACCCCGCCCGCCTGCTCATCGACGTCATGCGGCTCGTCGGCTCGCGGTGCTCCATCGAGGAGTTCCGCGCCGTGGCCACGCACCCGCTGGTGCAGCAGCACTTCGGCGGCGACGACGACATGATCCGCCGCTGGGACCGGCTCATCGAACGGACGAAGATCCACTGGGGATTCGACGCGGCCCACCGCGCGCGAGAGCAGTTTCCGGCGGCGGCGGCGACGCCGCACACCTGGCGGGCGGGCCTGGAACGCATGCTCCTGGGGGCGGTCCTGCCGGCGGCAGCGGCCGGGCCGCGACCCGCGGCCGAAGGCGAGTCTCCTCCGCCGGTGTCGCTGACGGTGCCGCTCGATGACGTGCCGCTCGGCGACCTCCCGGCGATCGCCACGCTGGCGCGAATCTTCGAGGTTCTTCGCGACCTTGACGACGCTTGCTGTGGCGATTCGTCCGCCCGGTCCACGGCCGCGTGGTGCGGGGCCGTCGAGGACGCCCTCTTCGGGCTCTGCGGCCCCGCGGCCGCCGACCTCGCCGAGCCGCTGCAGGCCCTGCGGCGGCTGCGGGCGGCCGCATCGGATACCGCCGTGCCGTTTCACGACGTGCGCACGGTTCTCGAGGAGGCGCTGACCTCGGTCGTCGGCCGGCAGCCGCTGCGCACCGGGGCGATCACGGCCACGTCGCTGGTGCCCCTCCGCGACGTCCCCTTCCGCGTGGTCTGCGTCGCAGGCTATGACGACCGGGCGGCCGCCGCCGCCGAGTCACAGGGCGACGATCTCATCTCACGGCAGCCGCTCGCCGGCGACGGCGACCCGCGGATCGACACCCGGCGGGCGCTGCTCGACTGCGTCCTGGCGGCCCGCGACCGGCTGCTCGTCACCTGCACCGGCATGGATATCCGCAACAACAAGCCGCTGCCGCTGGTCACGCCCCTGGCCGAGCTCGTCGACTTCGCCGTCCGCCATGGCGTGCGGTCCGCCGCCGGCGAACATCCCAGCGGCATCGAGATCCGGCATCCGCGGCATGCCGTCGGCCGGCGGAACTTCGAGCCCGGCGCGGTGCAGCCGGGCCGCACGTGGAGCCACGACGCCGCCGCCCACGACGCGGCGCAGGCCCTGGGCACGGACATTCCGCACCGCGCGACGGCGGCCGGATCCCCGCCGGAGCTGCCCATCGTCGAGCTGCCGGTGCTCGAAGACATGGTCCGTGACCCACTGCGGCTCTATCTCCGCAAGACGCTCGGCATCGACACGTGGCGCGACGAGGAGGAGTTTCCGGCGGCCAGGTTCCCGCTGGCGCTGACGCCGCGCGAGACCCGCGAGCTGATGGAGGGCCTGCTGGCGCACCGCCTCCACGCCGGGGGCGACGTGGCGGGCTGGGTTGAGGCCGCCCGGGCGGCGGGCCGGATCCCGTTCGGCCGGTTCGGCGCGGCGGCGGTCGCGGAGATCATCGCGCTGGTCGACGGAATCCTGGCCGTCGCCGCCGACCCGAAGAAGCCGATTCCCCTGACCGGGTTCACCACGCAGCCGGTCCGCGTCGCGCTCCCCGGCCGGCTGCTGTCGGGAACGCTGACCGGCTACGCCGCTCGGCCCGACACGTCCGCCGGCGACCTGCTCGTCGACATTCGCGTCACGCGCGGCGAGCGCGAGTCATGGGGCCTGCCGCTGCACATCGCCGCCCTGCGCCTGCTCGTCGCGCGGGCGGCCGGCCTGGCGGCCGACCGGGCGATCGTCGTCTCCCGCCACAAGGACTGGAAACCGCCGAACTCCACAGGACCGGCCGCGATCCCGCGGACGGTGCAACTGGCCGACGCCCTGTGTGACCGCACGGCTGCTGCCGAACGGCTGGCGCAGATCTGCGATCTCCTGCCACGGGCCCTGGCCACGCCCTGCGGACGGTTCGGCGGGCTGGTGGCTTCGATCGCCGAGAAACTGTCCGTCGGCGATCGCGCGGAGGCCCACCGCCAGTTCACCAACCACCTGTCGTACGCCTACGAGGGCTCCGACGAAGAGCTGGTCTACGGCAGGTCGCCCCGGTTCGAGGACATCTTCGGTCCCGCCTCCCCGGAAGTCGCCTTCCATACGGAGTTCGCCCGGCTGTTCACGCTCTCACGAACGTACGTGCTGTCATGAGCGGCGATCACGCCATCATCCCGCCGCACACTGCCCCGCAGGGCTTCGACTACACCGCATACCCGCTTCCCGTGGGCACGGTCGTCGATGCCAGCGCCGGCACCGGCAAGACGTATGCCGTCGCCGCCCACGTGACGCTCGCCCTCGCCACGGACGCCACGCTCGGCATCGGCAAGATCCTCGTCACCACCTTCACCCGCAATGCCGCGGCCGAGCTCCGCGACCGCGTGCGGCGGCGGATCGTCGCCACGGCGGCGCTGCTGCGAAACGCCGCCCTCGAACCGACCGACGCGCTCGACGCGCATCTCCGCGGCGGCGCGGCGGGCGATCCGGCCACGGTCGCCGGCCGGCTCGAGCGGGCCGCCGCCGAGTTCGACACGGCCACGATCGCCACCATCCACGCCGTCTGCGGGCGGGTGCTGGCGTGCGCGGGCCGGCAGGTGCAAAACGAGAACCGCGAGGACGCCCGCGACCGGATCCTCGCCGAGGTGGTCAACGACGAGCTCGTCCGCGAATCGGTGCACGGCCGCCTGTGGCCCGAGGACCGGATCGTGGCGCTGGTCGACACCGCGGCCCGCGATCCGCTCATGGGATATTGGATCGAGCCCGCGGAGGCCCCCGACACCCCGGCCGCACGCGACCAGCGGGAGCAGCTTGCCGCCGTCGGTGACGTCGTCGCGCGGTGCGTCGCGCGGGTGCACCGGGCGATGGCGGCGCAGCCGAGCTACGACGACCTGCTGCGGCTCGCCTGGGAGGTCGTGGACGGACAGGGAGGCGCGGCCGTCGTCGCCCAGCTCCGGGAGCGGTTCCAGCTCGCCATCGTGGACGAGGCCCAGGACACCGATCCCCTGCAGTGGCAGTTGTTCCACCGGCTCTTCCCCGGCGACGACGACCGGCGGCTGATCACGGTGGGTGACCCGAAGCAGGCGATCTACGGCTTCCGGGGCGCCGACGTGAATGCCTACGTCGCGTTCACCCGTTCCGCCGAGCGGCGCACGCTGCCGGTGAACCGACGGTCCGACCGGCCGATCGTCGAGACGCTCAACCAGGTCATGGACGGGGCGGTGTTCCTCGCCGATCCCGCCGATCCTGCCCGCCCGCACGTCCGCTACGAACCCGTCACCGCCGCCGATCCACAGGCCGGGCCGCGGATCGTCGGCCCGGACCCCGTCGAGATGCTGTGCGTCGGCGCGGCCAACAGCCAAAACCAGCTCGTCGAGCCCGTGGTCCGGCGGATCGTCGCGCTGCTCGATCCGCAGGCGACGGCACTGCGGGTCGGGGAAGCCACGCGGCCGGTGAACCCCGGCGACATCTGCGTCATCGTGCGGACGAAGCACGTCGGCAACCAGGTCGCCGGCCACCTCGCCCGGCTCCACATCCGGGCCGTCACGGCCGGCACTGCCAGCGTGATGAAGGGGGAGATGGCCGGCGCCATCCGCGATCTGCTCGAGGCGATGGCCCGGCCGTCGCATCCTGGCCGCCTCCGCCGCGCCGCCGTGAGCCGCTTCTTCGGCGGCCATTCACTCCGCGACGCCGGTTCGCTCTCCGACGACGCGATCCGTCCGGTCCAGGAGGCTGTCGCCGCCCTGGCGGCGATCGTGCAGCGGCGCGGGATCGCCGCCTGCGGAGCCGCGATCGCCGCCGACCGCGACATGATGCGGAATGTGACGGCCGGCACGGAGGGCCAGCGGCACCTCACCGACCTCGCCCACATCGTCGAGCTGCTCCATGAGCACGGTCTCGATGGCGGCTGCCGGCCCGACGAGCTGCTCGCGACGTTCGCCCGGCTCGAGCGACTCGACGACGAGAACGATACCGTCGTCCGCCGGGTCGAGAGCGACGACGACGCCGTGAAGATCATGACAGTCCATGCCGCGAAGGGGCTCGAGTTCCCCTGCGTGATCGTGGCCGACCTGTGGAAGGCCGCGCGGAACCAGCGGCACACGCGTGCTGTCGGCGTGTTCCACGATCCGCAGGGCCGCCGCGTGCTGGATCTCGCCGCCGCGCTCGGCCAAGAGTCGCCGACGGCCGCCCGCGAGGTGGCGCGGCTGTACCGCGAGGAGCAAAAACGCCTGCTCTACGTCGCCGTCACCCGGGCCCAGCACTTCCTCTGCGTGCTTACCGCCCAGTCCGCAGACGCATCGATCCTCCCCGAGGTCCTCTGCCATGACGGCATCCTCACGCCCCGCCCCGTGGACGACCTCCCGCCCCTGCCCGCCCGCTGGCACCGGCCCGGCGACCGGACCGACACCCCGCCGACCGCGATCGCGCCGCTGCCGCCCGGCGGCGTCCAGCAGACCTATGAGCGGACGTCGTTCAGCGGCATCACGGCCCGCCGGCAGAAGCGGGCGGCCACCGAGTTCGCAGCCACTGGCGGCGGAGCCGACGAGGAGTCGGACCTGTCGCCCGCCGACGCGGAGGCCGACGCGACCGTGCCCACCGGCGCGGCATCTTCCGCGGAGTTCGCCGTGCCCGACCTGCCGGCCGGCACGGCGTTCGGCAGCGTCGTGCACGAGATCTTCGAGCGGATCGACGGCGAGCGACCGCTCGCGGAGGAGGTGCGGGCCGTCGTCGCGGAGACCGCCACGTCGCAGTTGTTCGCCGGCCGCCAGCCCGTCCTCGCCGACACGATCACGCGGGCCATGCAGACGCCCTTCGGCGGCCCGCTCGGCGACCGCTGCTTCGCCGACTTCTCCCGCGCGGACCGCCTTGCGGAGATGGACTTCGAGATGGCGCTGGCGGACAGCACCGCCGCGGTGCGGGCCAGCGACGTGGGCCGCGTGTTCGCCGCCCTGCTGCCCCCCTCCGATCCGCTCCACGGCTATGCGGCGGAGTTGAGCGACCCGTCGTTCGACATTCCGCTCGCCGGACTGATCAACGGCTCGATCGACGCGGTGCTGCGAATCCGCGATACCGGGGCTGGCCGACCGCGGCTCGTGATCGCCGATTACAAGACCAACAAGCTGCATCGGGCCGATGCGGCCCGGCCCGCCGAGGCCTACGCACACGCCGGGCTCGTGGCCGCGATGGCCGAGCACCACTATCCGCTGCAGGCGGCTGTCTACGGAACGGCGGTCTATCGGATGCTCCGCTGGCGGCTCGGGGAAGCCGATCCGGCCGACTGCATCGCCGGCGTCGTCTACGCGTTCATCCGCGGCACGCGGGGCGCGGATGGCCCCGTCGATGCGGCCGGCCGCCGCCACGGCATGTTCGTCTGGCAACCGCCACCGGCCCTGTGGCCCCGCTTGAGCCGCCTGTTCGCCGGAGACCGTCCATGACCGCACCCGCGCCGCCGGACACGAGGCCGCTGACCCTCGACGACTATTGCGCCGCCGGCGTGATCGCTCCGGCCGACGTCGCGGCCGCCCGGATGCTCGTGGGCCTCGCCCGCCAAGGCGGGGCGGCGGTGGAGCCGTCGCTGCTGGCATGGCTGGGCATGTGCCTGGCGCTGCGCACCCCGCGCGACGGCCACACCTGCGTGCACCTCGGGCAGATCGCCGACTGGGCCGGCGGCATCGACCAGGACTCCGCCGCCCTGCCCTGGCCCACGGAGCCACGGCCGTGGATCGACGCGCTGCAGGCGCTGCCCGCGCTCGTCGGCGGCCCGGCCGCAGCGCGACCGTTCATCCTCGACGGGGCCGCCACGGCCGGAGGCTGCGACGCCCGCCTCTATCTCGGCCAGGCGTTCTCCACGGAGGAGGCGATCGCCGCGGCGCTGCTCCGCGACGAGTCGCGGCACGTCAGCATCCTGCTCGGCGGGCCCGGGTCGGGCAAGACGTTCACGCTCGCCAAGGATCTGATCGAAGTCTGCGAACGGTCGGCGACCCCGCCGCGCATCGCGCTGGCCGCCCCGACCGGCAAGGCCGCGGCGCGGATGACGAAGGCGCTCGAGGATCGCTGCCTCAAGGCCCAGGCGTCGGCCGCGGTCCTCAAGGCCGTGCGGGCCGCTCCGGCCACCACGATCCATCGGCTGCTCAAGTACAACCCCGACCGAGCCCCGCAGTTCGGCTTCGGACCCGCCAATCCGCTCGACTACGACCTCGTGGTGATCGACGAGGTGTCGATGGTGTCGAGTTCGCTGCTCCAGGCGTTGCTTGCGGCGGTCGGGCCCGCGACCGCCATCCGCCTCGTCGGCGATCCCGATCAGCTGGCGAGCGTCGAGGCGGGCTCGGTCCTCGCCGACATCGCCCGGGCCTGCCGCGACGGGAGCACGCCGCTCGCGCAGCGGCTCACGGAGCTCGGCGGGCAGCACCGCTACGACGCGAACTCCGCCATCGCCCGCCTCGCCCGGGCGATCCGCACCGGCGACACAGGCGGCGGGCTGGCCGCGCTGGCAGCCGGCACGGACGACGTGCGCTGGATCAAGCCCGGCGATGCCGCCGGCCTGGCCGAGATCACGGCGATCGTCCGCGAGCACGCCCGGCGGCTCCGCGAACTGGCCCGCGACGAGTCGGGCAGTGCCGCGGAGCGGGCGCAGCGGGTGCTCGGCGCCCAGGGGGAATTGCAGGTGCTCTGCGCGCGGCGCGGCGGGCCGGCGGGCGTGTCGGGCTGGAACCAGCGGGTCGAGCGCGGGCTCGGCCTCGGCCCCGCCGCCGGCTGGTACTCCGGGCGGCCGATCATGGTCACGAAAAACAACCCCGAGCTGGGACTCTTCAACGGCGACGTGGGGGTCGTCGTGCCGGCGGCGGAGTCGGCCGCGGCGCCGCCGACCGGCCGCCGCAAAGATGCCGTGTTCGCCCTCGGCGACGAGGTGATCCGGGTGCCTGTGACGCGGCTCGAGGAGGTGGCCACGGTCCACGCCCTCACGATCCACCGCAGTCAGGGATCCGAATACGGGCACGCGATCGTCGTGCTTCCGGAGGCTCGGAGCCGCCTGCTGACGCGGGAACTGCTCTATACGGGGATCACGCGGGCCGCGAAGCAGGTGACGGTGATCGGTGCGGAGGATGTGATCCGGACGGCGATCGAGCGGCCGATTCGCCGGGCCACGGGCCTCGCCGCGCGGCTCGCCGGCCGACCGCCATACCCTACAACTGACGGCTGACCATCACCCCCGACCTCCGCATGACCACCTTCATCCACACCGCCGACTGGCAGTTGGGCAAGCCGTTCGCGGGCATTCGCGACATCACCAAGCGGTCGCTCGTGCAGCAGGAGCGGATCGAGGCCATCCGCCGCATCCGCGCCGCCGTCGTGGAGCGGCGGGCGGCATTCGTGCTCGTGGCCGGCGACCTGTTCGACTCTCCCACGCCGACCCGCACGGTGGTCGCCCAGGCCCTCGGCGTGATCGGCGAGATGCCCGTGCCGGTCTACGCCATCCCCGGCAACCACGATCATGGCGGCCACGGCAGCCTGTGGGAGCAGCCGTTCTTCGTCACGGAGCACCGCTCCCGCGCCCCGAACCTCCACGTGCTCCTCGAACGCCGTCCGGTCGTCCGCGACGACGCGGTGATCCTGCCCTGCCCGCTGTTCCGGCGGCAGGAATCGGCCGACCCTACCGCCTGGATTCGCGACCTCGACTTCACCGCGCTCGGCGCCGCGCCGCGGATCGTGCTCGCCCACGGCGGCACCGGCACCTTCGGCGGCCAGGCCGACGGCGAGGACATCACAGGCCCCGCCAACGTCATCGACCTCGACGCCCTCCCCGCGGCCGAGATCGACTACCTGGCCCTCGGCGACTGGCACGGCTTCCTGCAGGCGGGGCCGAAGGCCTGGTATGCGGGCTCCCACGAGACCGACCGCTTTCCGAAGACGGGGCAGCGTCCCGGCCACGTCGCCTGCGTGACCGCGGCGCGTGGCGGCGGACCCGTCGTCGACCCGCTCCCCACCGGCCGGCTCGCCTGGCTCGGCACGGCGGTCGACCTTGGGGAGGACGGTCCGGTCCGGCTCGAGGAGACGCTCGCCACGGTCACCCGTGAGGCGGGCTTCGACCGCGCCCTGGTGGACCTCGTGCTCACAGGATGCGTGTCGCTGGCGGCGCGGCGCGAACTCGAGCGGATCCTCGAATCCTGGTCGCATCGCCTCCTCCGTCTCGACGTTCGCGACGAAACCACGCTCGCGCCGTCACCCGACGAGATCCGCGACCTGGCCGACCGCGGCGACGATCCGATCATCTCCCGCGTGGCCGAGGAACTCCTGCGGCGGATCGGGGCCGGCGGCCCCGATGCCGACGACGCCCGAGAAGCGGTGAACCTCCTGCACGGCCTGTGCATGCGGCCCGGGGAGGCGGCGCGATGAGGCTCGTGTCCGTCACCCTGCGCAACTACCGGATCCACCGCGAGTTGACCATCGACCTCGACCGACCGCTGACGGTCATCGGCGGGCCGAACGAGACGGGCAAGACCACGATCGTCGAGGCCATCCATCGCGCCTTGTTTCTGCGCAGTCGGGCCTCGGGGGCGGTGCTGGATTCGATGCGGTCGCACTTCCACGCCGGGCACCCCGCCGTGGACCTGACCTTCGAGTGCGGCGGCGGGCGGTGGACGGTCACGAAGCAGTTCACTGGCACCAACACGGCGCCCACCACGCTCGCTCGCGCCGGCGGCGGCACGCTGCGCAGCGACGAGGCGGAGCAGCAGCTCAAGGAGCTCGTCGCCGCGGAGGCGATCGGCGGCCGCAACGTCGAGGAGCGGCTGCGGATGCAATGGGCCCACCTCTGGGTCTGGCAGGGGGCTGCGGCCGACGATCCGTTCGCCGGCGACGCCCTGCGAGAGCCGCTCGATCGGCTCCGCGAGCGGCTCGGCAGCCTCGAGGAGGGGAGCGTGACGGAATCGCGACTCGACGCTGCGGTCGCCCGCGCGGTCGCCGATGCGCACGCCGCCCGCACCCGCGAGGACGGCACGCCGCGGGTCGACTCGCCGCTCGGCCGGGCCGCAGCGGCACTCGAGGCGGCCCGCGGGCGAGTCCGCGCGGCGCAGGCCGCGATCGCCGCGCTCGAGGCCGCCGTCGCGACCGTCGAACGGGCCGACACGGCCATCGTCGAGAGCGAGCGGAGCCTCGCCGCGCGGCGGGCCGAGCAGGAGACCAACGAGCGGCTCCTGCGCGAGTCACAGGCCCTGCAGGTGCTCCAGGCCGAGCAGCAGGCCATCGCGCACGACACGGCCGCCCGGCTCGCCGCGCTCGCCGAAGGCGATCGACAGATCCGTGAGTGCGCGGCCCGCGTCGCCGACATCGAGGCCCGGCGGGCGCCGGCGGCGGAGCGGCACGCCGCCGCGCTGGTGGCCGAACGCGACAGCGCGACCCGCTGCACCACCGCCCGCGACACGGCCCGCGCCCGCCAGCGGGAGCAGGCCGAGGTGGCCGAGCTCGCGGAGCTCTCCCGGCAGGCCGAGCATCTCGAGCAGCGCCGCGCGGAACGCGCCGGCCTCGCCGGCCGCTGTGGCCGGATCGCGGTGCTGCGGGCGGAGGCAGCCGAACTGCAGGGCCGGCTCGACGCCCTACCGCCGGTCTCGGCGGCCGACCTCGCGGCTCTCACGGCGTGTGAGCGCGGCCGTGACGCGGCCCAGGCCACGCTCGACGCGATCGCGACCCGCCTCGAACTCGTGGCCTCCGCCGCGGCGGTGCGACTGGGGGATCACGAGCTCGTGGCGGGCCGGCCCGAGACGATCACCGCCGACACGACGCTCGAGGTCGCCGGCGCCCGGCTGGTGATCACGCCCGGCGGCGGCACGTCGCTTGCCGAGGCCACGCGGCTCCGCGACGCAGCCGTGGCCGCCCTCGCCGACCGGCTGCGCGGCATGGCCGTGGCCGACGCCGACGAGGCGCGACGCATCCAGCCCCTGCGGCAGACTCTGGAGGCGGGGCTCGCTGCCAAACAGGCCGCGATCGCGGATCTCGGCGACGCGCAGGCCGACCGGGATCTGGCCGCCCTCGACACGGAGATCGGCGGCCTGGAAGCGCTGCTGACGGGTCAGGCGCGGACCGGCTTCGTGCGGCCGGCGGGCCTCGACGCGGCGGTCGCGGCCCGGCAGGCGATCACGGCGCGGCTCCGCGAGCTGGCGGCCACGCTGGCGACGGCCGATGCCGAGCAGCAGGCGGCGGAGCAGATCGCGGCCGAAGCGAGCGGCCAGCGCGAAACGGCGGCCGACGCCGTGGCCGCGATCGACCGCGATCTGCGCGACGCCCGGGTGCGTCTGGAGGTGCTCGTCGAGGAGCACGGCGACCACCGAGACGACGCGCTGGCGGCCGCGACCCGCGACCGCGACGAGGCCGACGCGCGGCTGGCGGAGACGCGGGCCGCCCTCGCCCGGCTCCAGCCCGACCTGCTCCGGGAGACGGCGGGGCGGCTCGGGCGGGCGATCGAGAACCTGCTGGCGGCGGTGCAAACCGCCCGGGCCGAGCGGACGATCGCCCTGGAGCGGCTCCGCAGCGAAGGTACGCTCGACCCGCGCGAGGATCTCGCCGCCGCACTCGCGGCCGAGCGGAACGCCGCGGCGACCCAGCGGCACGCCGACCGCGAGGCCCGCGCCCACGCCCTGCTCGCCCGGCTGTTCGCCGAAAAGAAGGCGGAGATCGAAGCCCGCTTCGTCGCCCCGCTGGCCGACCGCGTCGCCGGCTACCTGCGCTGCCTGTTCGGCGCCGACACCGCCGTGACCGTCGGTTACGAGGCCGATGCGTTCACGACCTTGGAACTGTCGCGGCCAGACTTCGGCGGCGTGAGCCTGCCGTTCAAGCGGCTCAGCGGCGGCACGCGGGAGCAGGTGGGTGCGGCGTTTCGCCTGGCGATGGCGGAGATCCTCGCCGGCGCCCACGGCGGCTGCCTGCCGATCGTGCTCGACGACGCCTTCGTCAACTCGGATCCCGGCCGCGTCGCCGCCATCCAGGCGATGCTCGACCGGGCCGCCGGCCGGGGCCTGCAGGTGATCGTGCTGTCGTGCAACCACCGCGACTACGACGCCCTCGGCGCCGTCGCCATCGAGCTGACGCGGCCGACCGTGCCGGGCTTGGCACCGGCGGAACCACCGGCGGCAGACGCCGATCGCGGCCCGGGCTGACCGCCCTGCGGCAGCCAACAGCGCCGCAAAACGGCACAGGCACACCGGCGGCGCCCGGGAAAACCACCCGGTGGACGGCCCTCGGACCCGAGGGTATACGCGAAAATGCGGTCTTTTTCCGGCTGGCCTCGCCGGGCTGCGGCCGCCACAATCCCGGCCCATTTCACCCCGCACAGCTGCCTCGCCATGTCTGCCACCTCGTCCGCCGCCCTCGGCATCTCCGCGATCGCGGTTCACCAGCCCACCTGGGAGTTGGAGAACGGCTGGTTCGGCGACACGATGCCGCGGAAGTTCGCTCATCACACCGGCATCGAGGCCCGCGGCATCTCGCGTGACGACGAGGTGATGATGGGACTCCAGGCGATCCGCCGCATTCAGCGCGAGACGAGCTGCGACCTCGCCGCCTGTCGCGGCCTGATCTTCGTCTCCCCGTCGCTGATTCCCCCGTCGATCGCCCAGCGCTACCTCGATCCCGACCAGGCGGCGGTCGAGCGGCCGGGCCGGGCCGCGCGGCAGCTCGCCCGCGCCTTCGGCA
>Ga0315900_10001798_pt1 | contig 33952 bp, 30 predicted proteins | sample LakEriMetagenome_FD_203521 | JGI IMG/M metagenome (GOLD analysis project Ga0315900, IMG submission 203521) | Freshwater fungal communities from buoy surface, Lake Erie, Ohio, United States - Buoy 12 MA114 | ecosystem: Environmental > Aquatic > Freshwater > Lake > Lake biofilm | place: USA: Lake...
CCATGTAAATTTAATATTAAAGGGCGTGCCGTTGCACCTGTGTAAATTGCTGGTACATATAAACGATAATTACGATAAACACCACCAACAAAAATACTATCAATAATAGTAGTTTGGGATTTTATAGAAAATAGAGTTGAAACAAGAATAATAGAAAGTAAAAGTTTTTTCATGGCATAAGTAGGTTATGATTATTGCTAAGATACAAATAATATAGAAATCTTAACTTAATAAAAATTTACTTTTTTGGCTTAAAATCAGTACTTTCGTTCTCTTAAATTTAACATTTATGGCTAAATTCAAAAAACAAGATGCCCTTGATTACCACTCTCAAGGAAGACCCGGAAAAATTGAAGTAATTCCCACTAAACCATATAGTACGCAAAGAGACTTAACCCTTGCCTACTCTCCCGGAGTTGCTGAGCCATGCTTAGAAATTGAAAAGACTCCAGAAGATGCCTATAAATATACTGCAAAAGGAAACTTAGTAGCGGTGATTAGTAATGGTACTGCTGTTTTAGGCTTAGGCGATATTGGCGCTTTAGCTTCAAAACCAGTAATGGAAGGTAAAGGTTTATTATTTAAAATCTTTGCTGATATTGATGTGTTTGATATTGAGGTTGACACTAAAAACATTGACGAATTTGTAAATACTGTAAAAAACATTTCATGCACATTTGGCGGCATTAATTTAGAAGACATTAAGGCACCAGAGTGTTTCGAAATTGAACGTCGTTTAAAAGAGGAATTAAACATTCCTTTAATGCACGATGATCAACATGGTACTGCCATTATTTCTTCGGCTGGTTTATTAAATGCTGTAGAAATTTCTGGCAAAAAAATGAGCGAAGTTAAAGTGGTTATTAATGGTGCTGGTGCTTCCGCTAACTCGTGTGCAAAAATGTACATTGCAGTTGGTGTGAAAAAAGAAAACATTTTAATGCTTGATAGTAAAGGTGTTATTAATAAAAACCGTACTGACTTAGATCAATACAAAACATTTTTCGCATCAGATAATACTAAAGTAAATACATTAGAAGAAGCCATTAAAGGCGCTGATGTATTTGTTGGTTTATCAAAAGGGAATATTTTATCGCAAGATATGGTTCGCTCGATGGCAAAAAACTGTATTGTTTTTGCATTAGCTAACCCAACTCCCGAAATTAGTTATGATGAAGCTATCGCTGCTCGTCCTGATATTATTATTGCAACTGGCCGTAGCGATCATCCTAACCAAGTAAATAATGTGTTAGGTTTTCCTTTTATTTTTAGAGGGGCATTAGATGTGCGTGCTACTTGCATTAACGAGGAAATGAAATTAGCTGCGGCATTAGCCATTGCAGCCTTAGCTAAAGAAAGCGTGCCTGATTATGTGAACTTAGCTTATGGCTCAAAAAACTTAGCTTTTGGAACAGAATACATTATTCCAAAACCAATTGACAACCGTTTAATTTCTATCGTTAGTTCAGCTGTTGCAAAAGCGGCTATTGATAGCGGCGTGGCTAAACGTGTAATTACTGATTGGGACGCCTATCGTACAGAATTAGATAATCGTTTAGGAAAAGATAACCGATTAATTAGAAGTTTAGCAAACAAAGCAAAATCAAATCCTAAGCGTGTTGTATTTACGGAAGCTGATACTTACAAAATTTTAAAAGCTGCTCAGTTAGCAAAAGATGAAGGTATTGCTAAACCTATTTTATTAGGAAATAAAGAAAAAATCCTAGCTTTAATGGAAGAAAATCAAATTGATATGGGAGATACTCCTATTATTGATGCTTGGTTACCAGAAGAAGAAGGTCGCCGTGCAGAATTTGGTGATATATTATGGCAAAAAAGACAGCGTCGTGGTTTAACGCAATATGATGCTAGAAAATTAATGCGCGATCGAAATTATTTTGGTGCCATGATGGTAGAAACAGGAATGGCTGATGCCATGATTTCGGGATTAACTCGTAAATATGGAGCTCCAATAAAACCTGCTTTAGATGTGATTGGTGTGCAAGATGGAGTTGGTCGTGTTGCTGGTTTGTATATGATGATTACTAAAAAAGGTCCTTACTTTTTTGCAGATACCACCATGACAGAAAACCCAACCGCTCAACAGTTGGCTGACATTGCTGTATTAACTGCTAATACTATTAAGCAATTTAATATTACACCTCGTATGGCAATGTTATCTTTCACCAATTTTGGCTCTGCCGAAGGCGAAGTGCCAAAAAAAATGCAAGAAGCCACAAAAATTTTACATAAAAATTATCCAGGTTTAGTAGTGGATGGCGATATACAAGCCAACTTTGCGGTGAATAATGAATTATTAAAAGAACAGTTTCCGTTTAGTACTTTAGTAGACAAAAATGTGAATACATTCATCTTCCCTAATTTAGCGGCTGGTAACATTGCTTATAAATTATTGCAAGAATTAGGTGGTGCCGAAGCTATTGGTCCTGTATTAATGGGATTAAAAAAACCGGTTCATATTTTACAATTAGGAAGCTCGGTGCGTGAAATTGTAAATATGATTACCATTGCAGTGGTGGATGCACAGAATAAAAAGTAACCACTTAAAATAATTAGTATAAATCCCCAATGACACAAAGTCTTTGGGGATTTATTGTTTTTAAATGACATCAATCATACTTTGCGACAACGTATGTTTCATTATTATAATTTATTTGAAGGTAACTTTGATAAAATTAAAGCTCATGAAAACTGATAAAATAATTATTGCCAATTTAAAATGCAGTGGTTGCGAAAATACCATTAAAACTAAATTAGCTGAATTACCTGGTGTAGAAAATGTCACTGTTAATCATGAAGAAGATTCAGTAACAATTGTGCATAATGAAGAAAGCATTAGAGACGTATTTACTAAAAAGTTACACGATTTAGGGTACCCTGAAGCAACGGAAGAAAATGGTTTATTACTTCAATTAAAAAGCTACGCTAGTTGTATGATAGGAAGAATCACAAAATAATTTATTTTACTTTACCTGAGCTCACGTATGTTTGTTTAAAGTAAGGTTCATTCATGTCGCTAATCATTACTCCTTTTTTTGTTGAAGCATGCACAAACTTATTGTTTTGTAAATAAACTCCTACATGAGAAATACTTTTACCATTGGTATTAAAAAAAACTAAATCGCCTTCTTTTAAATCCGATTCCTTTACTTTTTTCACTTCACCAACCAAGTCTTTGGTGTTACTAGAAATTGTTTTTTTATAAACTGTTAAATATAGCGCGGCAGTTAATCCCGAACAATCAACACCTGCTTTGTCTTTTCCTCCGTATTTATATTTAACACCATACCAATCGTTTATAAACTGATAAAGCTTTTCATTTTTGATCTCAGATTCGGAAACCCCCAGCTTTTCGGCGTATTTTTTTCTAATTGAATGATTAGAAGATTCTGATGATTTAGTTGAGGTACGATGATGCTTACAAGAAAAGAAGTAAAAAAAACATATACTTAATATCGAATATTTTAAAACAGTTTTCACTATAATAAAGATAAAACGAATTAAATTTTGAATTAAATGTAAACTGAAAATGTTTTGTACAGTAAGTTGTTTAAACCTCTTGGGTTACTTCGCTGTAGTAGTGTTTCGAGAATTTAGTAATTACTCGGTAAGCAATGTATGCAAATATCGGAGCAGCTATCACATCATAACTGTAATGCACATGTTGCACCACTACTCCAATAGAAACAGCGATGGCAGATAACAAAAACAACGCCTTTAGTAATTTATTATTAGCAAAAAAGAAAAACAGAAATAACGTAGCGGCATGTCCACTAAAAAACAAATCTTTTAAATTTTCATTACCTGCATAAAATGTATGTGTTAAAAAAGCATCTCTTAAAGGAATTATGGCTGTTGGAGGGTCAAGAGGAACAAAAAACAGGGTAATAACTCTTAACAAAGTTAAAGAACCATACATCTGCATTAAATGTAAAAATCTATAAGGAGAAATAATAGAGTAAATAATACCAACCAAAGCTGTTAAATAAGTTACAAAAAATATAAAGTCAGATACATCGCGAGGTTTAATGAAATTTAAAATAGGATCATAAAAAGTATGTCCCTGACGAGTTTCGATATAGGCTAACAAAGATGCAAAACCAGTTAAGATAATGCTAACCACTACCAAAGAAATAATAAATCTATTTCTAAAGTGTTTATCTGCAAAAGCTACTTTCCAATTATACAACATAGTACAATGATACTAAATTATTTAGCTTTAAAAATCTTAAAAAGTATTAAAAACCAAAGTGTTATCAACAAAAAAAGGCCAGAAATAAGTTTCTGACCTTTTAAAAAATACTGAATAAATTAAGGTAAATTAATGGTGTATGTATTGCCATTAATGGTAACAGTAGCTTGATCGTCACATGCTCCATTTCCAAAATCAATGTAGCGAGTTGCTTTTCCTCCTGGCGTATGCTCTAGTTTTCCTTGAACAAAATGACGGCGACAACCTATTAACATTTTTCGAATTAAGGGTGAGGTTATGACCGAAGAAAATGTATTTCCATTTGAAGTCGTTCCACTTGCACTTCCTGTAATTGAATAAACATCATCAGACCATATTAAAGTATTTTCTCCACCTGTCCACTCACGTTGGCGCACACTTTGCCAAGAAATTGTGCCACCATTATTTGCCTTAATGACATTAATATTTGCAGTAATCTCATAAACTAAATTATTAGAAGCATTATGTCCTTTATTTTTAATTGTTTTAGTCCCTGTTATTTGATTATCATTTACAAAGTAACCAACAGGTGTAACAGTAATTAATGTTAATGAATCACGATATTTACCAGTAAATGCAATCGTAATAATTCCTCTTCTATAACGACCATCATTACCTAAACAATTAGTTGTTCCAAAATTCACTGTAATTGTTTTAGCTGCTAATAAAGTATCATATGTAATGGTGGCACATGAACTCAAAAGAGCATTTGTTTCTGTTGTTTTAAAACTAGAAACAGTGTAAGTTCTTGCGGCCTCGTCAGAAATACTTGTTAAATCGTTCACCGAAGAAGATGCTAATGATTGATCAGCTGCTCCTGAAGTATCTTTATCTACTTCCTCTTGATCTCTTTTTCTGCAAGATGAGAAAATGCTAGAAACTACAATAGCTGCTAAAGCAAATCCTAATGTTAGTTGTTTGGTTTTCATATTTTTTAATTTTTAGTTTTGGGTTTATTTGTATCTAAGACTTTCGTAAAAACAAAAGGTTTAATCTAACTGAAATTTATTTTACAAAACTACCACAACCTTTATAAGTTTTACCCTTATAAGTTACAATAACCATTCTATCTTTTTTATCTCCGCTTCCTGCGTCTTCACAGGGTTTATTGATAATATTTACAACTACATTTTTATTAACATCTTTATCTCCTTGTACACCAAAAATATATCCTTCTTTATTATCTAATCCTTCAAACTTTTGGCCATTCATCACCAAACTATCTTTTCCATAATCCACCAATAAACGAAATTTATTAGAGTAAAACTCAGCAAACCAACCTGGCTCAATTCCTGAGGCTTTAAACAACAAAATACTTGTTTCTTCTTCATCCATTTCAGCTAAACTATTTAGTGCATCAATTTTAGAAGTTGAAATTTCTATTGATGAAACGGTATCATCTCCCTGAGTAACTGTTTTTTCTCCGCTTGAGTTAACTTGAGAACATGACAGCAGGGCGAAAGCTGATATACTTAATATTAGGTGCTTTTTCATTATATAAACTTACAAAATATTTTATTAGGAGGCTTAAATTAATTCCTATTATTAATTTACCTTTGTCGCAAAAATAAAATGAATTTACAATTTGATATAATTGAGATACTGAAGGTAACAATGGTACTTTTTGCTGTAATTGATGTGATTGGTTCTATTCCAATTATTATCAGTTTAAAACAAAAAACTGGTGGTATTAATGCACCAAAAGCGTCTGTGGTATCATTTGGAATTATGATTGTGTTTTTATTTGTTGGTCAAACCATATTAAACATTATTGGAATTTCGATAGGCGACTTTGCTATTGCTGGCTCTATCTTATTATTTATAGTAGCTTTTGAAATGATTTTAGGTGTTCAAATTGCCAAAGATGCTATGCCTGCAACGGCATCGGTTGTTCCACTGGCATTTCCTTTAATTGCTGGAACAGGAACTTTAACGACTCTGTTATCTATCAGAGCTGAGTACAACATTGTATCTATTATTACAGCAATTTTCCTAAATGTGATTATCGTTTATATCGTATTAAGAAATTTAAATAGAATAGAAAAAGTACTAGGCGCTGGCGGAATTGCCATTATTAAGAAGGTATTTGGAATTATATTATTAGCCCTAGCGATTAAGTTATTTAGAAAATATACGGGATTATAGGTTCTTTTATGAAACCTAGCCCTTTGCTCCCTTCTACCATCTGCGGGAGAGATAGATTGAATTGTAAATGATAATGCATAAAAAAAGCCCGAACTTAGTTCGAGCTTTTTTGTTTGTTAGCTTTGCTAAATATTAGTGTTTTTTTCCACCTTTAGAAGCAGCAGCAACTGAATCAGCCATTCTTGTAGAATCAGCAGCCATTTTAGCAGCAGCTTCTGCAGCAGCAGCAGCTTCAGCTTCAGCAACTTTAGCTAATGAATCAGCTTGTGCTTGAGCAACAGCAGCAACTGAATCAGCTTTAGCTTTTTCTTTTGCTTCGATTTCTTCTTTAGAAGGACCACAAGATACAAATGCAGCTGATAATGCAGCTACAGCAACGATTGATAATACTTTTTTCATTTTAAGTTTTGTTTAGGTTTTATTAATTTGGTTGCAAAAATACATGTTTTTTTGTATCTACGTTAAAAATTTACAAAAAAAATTGTTTTTTTTCAACATTTCAATTGTTCAAATCATAAAAAGCAGCATAAAACGTACATTTGTAGTGTATGTATAAACTATTATTAAAACCTCTACTATTCAGATTAAATCCTGAAAAAGCTCATTATTTAACATTCGACCTCATGAAATTTGCTCTGGGCAATGCTTTAGGTCGCTTTATTGCCTCTTCAATTTACGAATACAAACATTCTAAATTAAAAAAACAGCTATTTGGACTTAATTTTGAAAACCCTGTGGGTTTAGCAGCTGGTTTAGATAAAGACGCTAAAGTTTTTAACGAATTATCATCATTAGGCTTTGGCTTTATTGAAATTGGAACCTTAACCCCAAAAGGACAACCTGGTAATGATAAACCACGTTTATTTAGATTACCAAATGATAATGCCCTAATTAATAGGATGGGTTTTAATAATGAAGGGGTGGATGCTGCCGCGATTCGTTTAAAAACTAAGAAATCAAATACTATTATTGGCGGTAATATTGGTAAAAACAAAGTCACTGCCAATGAAGATGCTATTAAAGATTATGAATATTGCTTCAATGCCTTATTTGATGTAGTAGATTATTTTGTAGTGAATGTAAGCTCGCCTAACACACCTAATTTAAGAGAGTTACAAGATAAAGAACCCTTAACTCATTTATTAAATCACTTACAAACTATTAATAATGCGAAGCCAAAGCGTAAACCATTGTTATTAAAAATTGCTCCAGATTTAACCGATTCGCAATTAGATGATATTATTGATATTGTGAAAAGCACAAAAATAGATGGTATTGTGGCAACCAATACTACTATTGCTCGCGAACCATTGACTTATCCTAAAGCGGAAATAGAAGCGATTGGTATGGGTGGTTTAAGCGGAAAACCGTTAACCAAACGAAGTACCGAAGTCATTAAATACTTAAAAACAAAATCCAATAATGCATTCCCTGTTATTGGGGTTGGAGGAATTCACAGTCCTGAAGATGCGATTGAAAAAATAAAAGCGGGAGCCGATTTAATACAGTTATACACTGGTTTTATTTACGAAGGACCTGCTTTGATTAAAAAAATAAATAAAGAATTGATTCATCAAAATATATTGTAATTATGAAAATTATTGAATGCCCAAGAGATGCCATGCAAGGCATTAAAGATATGATCCCAACAGAGGTTAAATCTAAATATATTAACTCGTTATTAAACATTGGATTTGACACCATTGATTTTGGAAGCTTTGTGTCTCCCAAAGCAATTCCTCAAATGCATGATACTGCGGAGGTTTTAAAACAATTAGATTTAAGTACCACCAAAAGTAAATTATTAGCCATTATTGCTAATACTCGTGGAGCGCAAGACGCTTGTTCGTTTGAAGAAATTAAATACTTAGGTTTTCCATTTTCTATTTCAGAAACCTTTCAGCAACGTAATGCGAATTCAAGTATTGCAGAGTCGTTGGTTCGTGTAGAAGAAATTCAAAACCTTTGTGTGCAAAACAAGAAAGAGTTAGTGGTTTATATTTCCATGGCTTTTGGTAATCCTTATGGAGATATTTGGAACAGTGATATTGTAATTAACTGGACAAAAAAACTAAGCGATTTAGGCGTCAAAATCATTGCTCTTTCTGATACCATTGGAGTATCTGACAGAGAAAACATTTCATATTTGTTTTCTAATATTATCCCAGAATTTAAAAATGTAGAAATTGGCGCTCACCTCCACTCTACCAAAGAAAAAGCTCAAGAAAAAATTGACGCTGCTTACAAAAGTGGTTGCCAACGTTTTGATGTAGCTATTCATGGTTTTGGTGGTTGCCCAATGGCGAAAGACGATTTAACAGGAAACTTGGCAACAGAAGATTTAGAGCAATATTTCAATCTAAATAAAATTGATTTAAATCTCAACACTGATTTGTTATACAAAGCCTACACAGAAAGTTGGGACGTGTTTAATAAGTACCATTAAAAAGGGATGGAAGAGACGAAAGGAACTAATTGACTTAAAGGATTTTTGTCCCTTATGTCAAATAATCTCTTTTGTCTCTAAAATCCCTTCATCGTAGCATTTCCCAAAGAACAATTCCCATGCTCACAGAAACGTTAAAGGAGTGCTTGGTACCAAATTGAGGAATTTCGATACAAGCATCACTTTGGTTGATGATTTCTTGCTCTACGCCATATACTTCGTTACCAAAAACTAATGCCAATGGTTTATTAGGCTTTTGAAACTGGTTTAACATTACTGAGTTTTTAGCTTGCTCAATAGATGCAATATAATATCCTTTCGATTTTAAATTGTCAATCGCTTCTTGAGTGGTTTTAAAATATTTCCAATCAACCGTTTCGGTGGCACCTAAAGCTGTTTTTTCAATTTCTGGTTTTGGAGGTATACCAGTAACACCACATAAATAAATAGATTCAATTAAAAACGCATCAGAGGTTCTAAAAGCAGAACCTACATTATTTAAGCTTCTAATATTATCTAAAACCAAAATGATTTTATTTTTAGAAGTAGCTTTAAATTCATCCGAACTTAAACGCCCTAAATCATGCATGCTTAATTTTTCGTTCACAATATTTACTGTAAATTAAATCTTAAACTAAATCCAGCGTTTGTATTAGCTGTTGGAAATGAGTTAGATGTTTGTGGTGTTGTTCTAATCCAATCGTAAAATAAACGTAAATTAATCGCTTGTGTTAATTGATAATCTAAAGCAGATTTAAGTGTTATTACATTTTGTCCACCAGTTGGAGTACTGATCTCATCAGCAATTCTTCTAATAACAGTTAAATTTTTTCTGTAAGATAAATCTAATTTAAAATTCAAATCACTTTTTATTGGCTGTCCTTTAATTTTAATAGCCTTTATGGTTAAATTTGGGTAGCGATATCCAATCCCAACAACGTACTCTTGACCCTTTGTTTCAATAATTTGAGGTCCAGTAATATTTAAATTAACTGTTTTATCTTTCTTAATTTCAAAATTTGCTAATAATCCTGGTTTATTAAATTTAAAATCAAATTTAATCAAAGGGCTAAATGCTTCAGTAATTGTAGCTCCAGCAATTGTATACTTCGGGTTAAAATTGGCTGTTTGTCCACTTCCTCCACCTATTGGAACCCTCGTGTCTATGCCATCAACATATAATAAGTTGTTTGCGTATCCACCAATTGAGTATAATGAACGGTAAGAATGACGTAATGTAATTGATTGAAAATATTTTTTTACAAATTTTAATTTTCCTATTCCGTCCCAACTTACTGTCCAGTTTGGCATTGGAATTTGTTTAAACATTCTATCGGTTCCAACACCTTTTAATTTTTTACCAGTATAAGTCTGGTAAAAAGCGCCTAACAAAACGTCTTGTTGTGTATTGCTATAACCATCAAATTGTTGGTCACCAAAAAGATCAACGTACTCGTGTAGAGTCCTATCTTTTGTATAAGATAATTCTCTGGCAACATCTTGTCTGATTGTTAAGAATTCATCAAATAAAACAGAGGAGCCGTCTTTAACATTACCTTTATCTTTAAATGATTTACCTAATGTAAACACACTAATACTGTAATTTCCAGTATTATTAGGTGTTTCAAATAAATAGCCTCGGTTTCCATTGTCTAACAATGAGTCTCCGCCAAATCTAACAAAGGTAGATTGGTTTTGCCCAAATGTTTTAGTTCCATTCAATTCAATTTTTAAACTGCCATGTGGCTCAACGTTGGCTCGATATGTAATGTTTTGAGTTGATGATGTGGTGTACGGTAAGCTCTGGTTTCTATTTTTAACTAACCAATCATTATTAATTGCATTACGTAAAATACTATCATTAGCCCCACTAGCAAAGCCCAAACCAGGAGCCATATTTCTGCTAGGATCCATTCCTAAATACTGAGAGCTTGGGAAAAAGCCTGGCAAAGCTGTACCATTAGTTTGTTGATAAGTTAAGGATACTTGCTTAATCATCATAATACCTCTGGCTAAAAACTCTCCAATATCTTTCACTGGATTAACGTCAGATTTTTTAGCCGAGTCAGCTTTTGATTTACCTTTTTCACTTCCTTTAGAAGTTGTTGATGGTTTATTTTTTCCGCCAGAATTTATTTTTCTAAAATATGGTACCTTATTATAAAGAGTAGTCATATTCAAAGTTCCGTTTAAATTTTTAGTGTTGGTATTTTGAATGGTATTCCCTATTGCTTCTTGAGCAAAAGGCCTTCTGGTCCATGTATAAGATGTACTATATCTTGCACTAGCATTAACGAAATCGAAAATAGGAATCTTATTGATAGGAATTTGGTAATTTATATTAGCCTGATGTCTGTATCCAACAGTAGTTCCTAAGCCCATAAGGTTTTTTTGTATCGTATCTCGTTCTTCTTTAGTATCAATCTTTCCTATTGGCTCTAATACGCGTCCTTCATTATTAGCTGTGAAATCAAACTTTAAATTTTTAGTAAAGTTCCACTGCATATCATAATTACGATTTATATTAAATATTTTATTAAATTGAGCTTGAGTAAAATTATCAGAACTGCCCGTGTAAAAACTTGTAATATCTCTATTCAATAATTCACTGTAACTTCTATTGACTTCTGAATTAAATCCAATTCTACTAGGTAATGGGGTGACATTAATATCTTTAACTAAGGCAAACCATTTATTATTTAAAATTTTACTTTTTGTTTTCTTGAATGGAGTCCATGCTTTTGCACTTATTGCATAACTATAGTTTAAAGCTCCACGGTAAGTTTTAATTATACTGTTTTCAATATTTACATTTCTTCTGGTTATTTCGTTGTAAGCGTATGTAACAGAGAAATTAGTTACATCCCAAGGCATAGGTTTAGAACCTTCTTTCTTAAAACCGTCAATTCTCACATTTGAAAAATTATACCCTTTTCTAACGGTCACATCTTGGGCATTCTTTTTAATTTCTTTTTGCAAGACTGGATCAATTTTATCATTATCAATCATAATGTCTGGATCATATGGACTAAACTGAGGAGTTATAATGGTTTGTCCGTGCGCATAATAAAACGGTAAATTTACTTTCCATTTTACTGGAAAAAATTTACCTAATTGAAATGTAGATGCCGCGTCCCATTGAAAATTAGTTTCTCTACTTCTTTCACTAACTTTTTTTTCAATACTTCCAAAAAATGGTTTGCTATAGGTAGTGGCTAATGAAACCTGACCCAAATCTGCTAATTTAGCTTGCACACTTCCTGTTGTTGCCCAACCACCTTTGTTCACAAAGTCAGTTAAACGCATCTCATTTACCCAAACTTCTACACATTTTGGTAATCCATTATCATCTTTTGGATTTCTAATACCAATCATTAAACTCTTAATACTAGCAATGTTTGGGTTTCCTACTACTGTAATTTTGTTATTACCATCTGCTTCTGTATATGGTCTTTGCATCGATACTAAATCAATACCAGAATTACCATTTCTATTTATTTTAACCGAAGTAATTTTTTCAAAATCAATTACAAACTCATTATCGGTAGGCCAAACATTAGATTTATCAGCATCAGAATTTGGGTCATAATATCCAGGCTGTGTTAATCTGATTGGAATTTCATACTCATAGTAGTTATTGTTATAATCAGAGCCTAAACGAACAAAAACAGTTAAATCACCATCATTTAAAGGATTAACACCTAATTTTTCAGCGTGCATGAATAATCTTAACTTACCAAAAGAACGAACGTCTAATTCGGTATTTTTTACAATTGCCCTACTATCACCATCTTTTAAATTACAGGTTCGCAAAGCTAAAGCTTGCTCGTTTAATAAAACCGAATTGGTAGTTTGAATATTTTGTTGTTGGTTAATACCTGGAGGAATAACATAGTTAACAGGTTTTTTTTCTCCATTTTCTTGTAAACTAACTGCCGATACATCAAAAGTAGTTGTATTATCATCGTTTGCAATATATTCTCCTGGTTTTTGTAAATCAAAAGTGTAACGTCTCCAATCACTTCTTACTAATTCCATCCGTGCAATTCTACAAACAACTGGTTTATCAAAACCTCTCATAAATACACGCATAAAACGAATGGAGTTAAAACCCTCGATAGAACCTACAGCTTTTTCGAACTCGGTAACAGGCACTTTAAATTGATACCATTTTACATTTTTTTGAGTATTTCCAATAGTTGCTGCACCATCTAAAACATTCACAATATAATTTTGTCCAATATTATTAGGGTCTAAATCCTGTGGTGATATTTTAATTTTATATTGGTAATAGTTTTCTGTTTCACTTAAAGTATTATCCTTGTTTACGTCTTCGATATTAGGGTTATTAGAAGCAGCACTTGGTATTCCTGCATCTGGATATTGAGCTTCAGTTGGAGAGTTACCTTCAGCGTTATTATATTTTTTGTAACGATGTAATGTATTACCTTGTAAATTTGGTAAGCCATCATAATCGCTGCCTCTAAAGAAATGGTATTTATCAGAACTAGGATCATTTAGAGCTTCTTGAACGTCAACTCCAGATGCTCCGGAAGCCAATAAAGCACTTATAAATGGGCTAAATTTTCTTGCTTCAGCAGAGTCTGATAAACCATCATATCCTACATCTTGGAATGGTCTATCTGCTGGATCATTAACAAATGAATTTGCAATTGGGCTGATTAATGGAACTTTACCAATATTAGATTCAATGGTTGGTAAATTGGCATTCGATCCAGACGGACTACCTGGCAATCCATTTTCGTAAACCATTTTACCATCTTTCACAATATCCTCACTAACATTTCCTAAGTTGATATATAACTCTCCACTTGGTTTGCTATTAGCATCCATATCCGGATATGTACTAGAATTATAATCACTATTAAATGGATCCATCATCCAAAATTGAACATATTCAATGTTTGCAGCTTGAAAATCATTAGTTTCTAATCTTCTCATGATACCACCCCAACGAGTTTCTGGGTCTTTTAACCTTCCGTTTGGCAAAATACCAGATGAAATACTAGTTGCAGCCACATCATAGTTATACGGTCCTCTTTCTCCAGGATAAAATGCTAAATCTAAAACGGCCATAACAACTGGTTGTCCGTTTGGTGGTGTTTTACTTGGAAACAATTCCGTTTCTAAAACCTGACGCATGAAGTTGTTGGAGAAAGTGGCTTCAGGAATATTACCTGGCTTGATATTGGTGTTTTGTTGGCCATAAAACAAAGGATCAATATGATACCAATTAAACTGCGCTCTATTTAATCCTGTTTTGATATCATCATTTTCTGCTGCTTCTGGAAATAGTGCTGGTTGCCCTTGAGGTATACTAGACATTATCCATGCGTTAGCACTTTTTAAATCGATTAACGAAATACTTCCTTCAAAATCATCTATATAAGAGTTTCCATTTTTCCCAATGGCTCTCGCATTACCAGGTATTAATTGAGCAAACTCACCTCGAGTAACAATACTACTCATTTCCTTCGTATTTATTCCTGGTATCTTGTCAATCCATCTAGTTAAAAATGGCACGTCAGTTTTATAGTTATAATCAACTCCCCAAATAGTATTAGAAACTGGTTCATCGCCAATGTTAACTTTTTGAGTTACAGGCTTTTCATTTAAATGAAGTAAAGTTCCACCTAAAGTTAAATCTTGATTAACTTTAAAATCTAATCTAGTTCCAAGTAAACTCTTTTGCTGAACCATAAACAATGAGTTACTCTCTGTACTCACTTTAATATTAGCGCCTGAATTTAAAATACTTTCGTTAATGATTTTTACTCTACCTAATGTATAATCAACCGTATAATCTACGTTTTCTGTTAATGCTTGTCCATTGGCAGTTACCTGCACCGCACCTTGAGGTATATTTAAAGCATTTAATGAAATTTCAGAACCAGAGGCTGATTTATATTGACCTTTTATTCTAAATCTATTTTTTTCGGGCAATTGCTGTGCTATAGTTCTAGTTGAATCATATAACTCTTGATAAATATATTTATTGGCGGCAGGAAAATCACCAGCATCAAACTTATTTCTGAGGTTATTACCAAAAGGTTCCTTAGAGGATAAGTAAATTCTACCATTATTTGGATTAATTGTATAATCTTTTACAAAATCATAAACACCATCCGAAAAAGGATCTCCATTTACACTTAATTTATCTAATCCCATTACTTGAACTAATAATTTACCATTCACACTTCCTGATGGGATATAAGGGATATCAACACCTGTTTCGATATTATTGTAAAAAATATCACATTTAAAATCAGCCGCATTTAAATTATAAGCTCCAAGAGAATAAACGTTTTTCATCATCAAATCCCATGTGCTATATCTAGGACTAGTAACCGAACCACTCTTTAATAATTTAAGATATAATGGGCCAGTTGTAAATTGATCTGAAAACTCACCTACTTGATACGTTTTTCCATTATAGGTGTATTGATATGCAACCGCCACCGTTTGGTCATTATTAATAGATTGGTTGATAGAGATAAAACCTAAACGATTATTAAAAGTGAATTCTGAAGGATTAAGTTTACGACCATTGTTTACGACCTCAAAATCTCGAGAAGATTGCATAAACCTGTTACCATCATTACAAAGATTAGGAGCAGTGCCAGGACTAGACAAAGCAGAATATATTAATGAGGCGTTAGCATTTGAACGAGGAGGCATAATGTTAAATGCACCAACTGTATCAGTAATAATATGGTATAAACTATTAGCACCATTATGAGGAAAAACATCAGCACTATCAACAATGAGATGATTTGGAGATTGCTGACAAATAGGGTTTCTTAATGAAGAGTTCACATGAATGGTATCTCCTTCCCCTAAATCAGTAAAAGCTACAAAGTTTCTAGTTTGCTCGGTCCCACCAGTTTGGTTAGTTATATATACTTCTACTTTTGTAATAACAATTGGGGTGGTTACAACTGGTAAAGTTGACATCCATTGGTCGTAATTATCTCTAAAAAAATGGCCAATAAAAAAGTGTTTATTTACCTCATAATTATCTGCACTTACATTAAAATACATCGTTTGAGCACCACCTTGAACTGACACTTCTTGCTTTTTACCTCTTTGCTGTGAGAATAAAGCTGTAGCTGTTAATCTACCAAACTGCAATTGTGTTTTAACACCAAATAAACTTTGACTTCCTTGAATTAAAGAACTATTTAGGGGCATCGTAACATTACCTGCCTCAATTTTTTTTATGATTTCGTCTTCATAACCAGTATATTCCAATTTCATTTGATTTTCCCAATCAAAGGAAGCTTCAGTATTGTAGCTTGTGGTAATTTTTAACTTATCTCCAATTTTACCAATTAGGTTTAACTGAATACGCATGTTAAAATCAAAATTAGTGACCTTTTGCTGACGTTGAGGAATAGCAGGATTCAATGTTTTGTTACGGTTTAAAGCAAAAATCAATTCGGCAGTACCAGTTGGTTTAATATCCACTTGATTACCTCCAAAAATTCTATCAAATATTTCGCTATTAACCGTTAATTTAGGAATAGTTCCTTTTTTATTTTGGTTTTGTAAATCTTCTGCTTTAATTTTTGATCTCCAATGGCTTTTAACAGCGTCTTTAAACAATTGATCTTGATAATCTCGGAATTCTACGTAAGTCTCTGGACGATAATTCATGTCCCCAATTTTTTGGGTGATATCATAATTACCAGTTTGTGGATTATAATTTGTTTCAGTTTTGATATTTGATGGATTACCTAAATATAACCCACTTTTATCGTCAAAGTTTGGTTGACCTCCATTGTTATCATTAAACTTGTAGGGTAAATCGTCCTTTGTAACTACAGGTGAATCTGGATTTAATTGATGAACTGGAGCGTAAAAGTAATGTGGCTTACTTAATGGTGCGTTTTTGGCCTTAGAACCAACAACGATACTCATCAAACTAGCTGACACAGAACCTACTACAAGAAATTTTACGACTCCTTTTATCACGTTTAATTAAATATTTTTAAGTGCTGTCTTAATCAGCAATTCAACATTATCAGTAGTTACACCCTGTTGTTTGGTTGCTTTTTCAATAGCTTTTTCGGCCACCAGTTTTGGAAACCCTAATGTAACTAGAGCCATTAACGCTTCTTCTTTATTTTTATTGTACGATGGATTTAAAATTTGGGAAATTCCACCTTCGTGTTTTCCCATTTTTCCTTTTAAATCAACCACAATACGTTGTGCGGTTTTTTCACCTATCCCTTTAATGCTTTTCAGTAAAGCCACATTAGCTGTATTAATAGCACCTGCAATCTCAACTGCACTTAAGGAAGAAAGCATTAAAATAGCACTTCCTCCTCCTACCCCTGATACTGAAATTAATTTGCGGAACAAATCACGTTCCTCTGCATCAGCAAAACCGAAATAACGAGGGTTATCATCCCTTACATAAACACTTTCAACATACAATTTCACAGAAGTTTTACCTTGAATTTGGCTATAGGTAGATAAAGAAATCAATAATCCATATCCTACACCATTGGTTTCGATAACTGCTAATGCAGGATTTAGTTCGGCGATTTGCCCGTTAACGTAGTTAATCATAAAGAGGGGTGAAAATAGCATTATTTTTAGACTTCATGAAAAAAAATTACCATAAAAAGTATACAAATTAGGATATTTATAGAACTTAGAATTTGCTTGATAAGTTAAAATATTTAACTGCTACAATTATAAATTTCGAAAAAAAATTGAATCGTAACTTAACAAAGAAGTAAGCAAAGGAGAATTTTAGGTGACTAATTTTAACAAAATGCTGTTTAAATCTTTGCCTTTGCTAAAAATTTTAGTATACTGATTATTTTAAATAATTGTTATCTTTGTGTAACTAAAACTAAACACGATTTGGAAACCACTATTATCATTTCATTATTAGTTGCTGCCTATTTTATAGGCTCAGTGCCTACTGCCGTATGGTGGGGTAAGCGTTACTATGGTATCGATGTTCGCGAATTTGGTAGCGGAAATGCTGGAGCAACAAACACTTTTAGAGTGTTAGGAAAAAAAGCTGGGATTCCAGTTTTGTGTATTGATATTTTGAAAGGAACTTTAGCTGTCTTATTAGCATATTTTTCTCCTTATACATTTAATACTGATGAATTTGTTAACCTTGAATTGGGACTTGGTATTGCCGCTTTGGTTGGGCACGTTTTTCCAATATTTGCTGGATTTAGAGGAGGAAAAGGAGTTGCAACCATTTTAGGTGTGGTAATTTGTTTAACTCCACTTACAAGTTTAATGGTATTAGCTGTGTTTTTAATTGTTTTACTAGCTACACGTTATGTTTCATTATCCTCTATGACTGCTGGATTAAGTTTCCCTTTCTTTTTAAATGTGATTTTAAAAAACCAAAACCAAACTCTTTTAATATTCTCTTTATTTGTAGCTGCCTTATTATTAATTACTCATAAAAAGAATATCAGTCGTTTATTAAAGCGTCAAGAAACCAAAGTAAATTTATTTGCAAAAAAAGCTTAGACATTATTTAACAGATTATAAAAAGCTGTCTCAAAATTAGAGACAGCTTTTTTTTGCCCCTAATTTTTTTTTATTTAATAGTTGATCAAAATAAAATTATACCGCTATTTTTTTAGAAACTAAAAATATAAAACAAAAAAGCTATCCATAAAATGAATAGCTTTTTTTATCTTCTAACTTAAAATTATGCTTCTCTTAACCTTTAGGACAAAAGCTTTTAAAGATGTATCACTTCGCCATAAGCAGCAGCAGCAGCTTCCATAATCGCTTCGCTCATCGTTGGGTGAGGGTGAATTGTTTTAATTAATTCGTGTCCCGTTGTTTCTAATTTACGAATCGCTACTATTTCAGCAATCATTTCCGTAACATTAGCACCAATCATATGAGCCCCTAATAACTCACCATATTTAGCGTCAAAAATTAATTTAATAAATCCGTCTTTTGCACCCGAAGCACTTGCTTTACCAGATGCAGAGAATGGGAATTTACCAACTTTCAACGTATAGCCTTTTTCTTTCGCTTGTTTTTCTGTCATACCAACAGAAGCAACTTCTGGTTGGCAATAGGTACAACCTGGGATATTGTTGTAATCAATTGGCTCAGTATGAACACCAGCAATTTTCTCAACACAAGTAATTCCTTCTGCTGAAGCCACGTGAGCTAAAGCTTGACCTGGTACGCAATCTCCAATAGCATAATATCCTGGTACGTTAGTAGCATAATATTTATCAACTACAATTTTACCTTTATCAGTTGTAATACCAACGCTTTCTAATCCTAAACCATTAATGTTTGCTTCGATACCAACTGCTGATAAAACAATTTCAGCTTCTAATACAACATTGCCTGTTTTTGTTTTAACCGTTGCTTTACATCCATCTCCTTTTGTATCTACGCTCTCAACAGAAGCTTCAGTCATGATTTCGATGCCAGTTTTCTTTAATGATTTTTCTAACTGTTTAGATACTTCTTCATCTTCCACCGGAACAATATTTGGCATAAACTCAACAATCGTTACTTTAGTTCCCATGGTTGCGTAAAAATACGCGAACTCAACACCAATAGCTCCCGAACCAACAACGATTAATGATTTAGGTTGTTTTGGTAGAGTCATCGCTTCACGATAGCCAATAATTTTTTTACCATCTTGTGGTAAGTTTGGTAACACACGTGAGCGAGCTCCTGTTGCGATAATAATATGTTTCCCTTCAACTGTACTTACTTTTCCATCAGCTGCTTTTACCTCTACTTTTTTTCCAGCTTTCACTGTAGCAGTTCCCATAATCACATCAATCTTATTCTTTTTCATCAAGAATTGAATGCCTTTGCTCATGCCATCCGCTACATCACGACTACGTTTAATAACCGCACCAAAATCAGCTTTAATATTATCTGCACTAATTCCGTACTCTTTTGAGTGATTTAAATATTCAAAAACTTGTGCACTTTTTAATAAAGCTTTAGTAGGTATACAACCCCAGTTAAGGCAAATACCTCCTAGGTTTTCTCTTTCAATAATAGCTGTTTTTAATCCTAATTGAGAAGCGCGAATAGCAGTAACATAACCGCCTGGTCCACTTCCTATAACAATAACATCGTAGTTCATAGTGTGTGTTTTTTTTAGTGGTGCTAATATAAAGGTTTTTTTAAAGACTGAAAATTAAAATATAGAAGATTTAGGGCATTTTTAGCCCTTACTGACTACAACCAAAAGCTATATAGCTATGTGGTTAAAATCAATTTAGTTCCTAGAAATAATAGAAGTTGGTAAAACAATTTTTTTGAACGAAGCAGAATCAGTTCCCTTACTATCAATTAAGTGTAATGCCAAATTTGCGGCTTCAATTCCTATTTGCTCGAGAGGTTGAGAAACAGAAATAATATTAGGTTTAACAAAATCAAATAAACTAATGTCATCAAATGATGCAAATAAAACCCCCTCCTTATTAGCGTCAAATCCTATTTCATTAAACACTTTTAAACAAGCAGTAGCTATATGATTATTCAACGCATAAATAGCATCAATTTTAGGATTTTGTTTCAAGCGCTTAGTTAATTTATCACGTACATCATTTTGAATATTATCGAATGATATTTCTAAAATATTTTCGTCTTTAATTGCAATATCATATTTTTTCAAAGCATCTTTATACCCCTTCACGCGTTCTGTTAAAGAGCTGATATGAGATGGTGTAATATTTAACGCTAATATATTTTTACTCCCTTGCTTTATTAATAGTTCTGTAACTTCTAATGAACCTTTATAATTATTAGCCACCACATAGTTAGAGTCGATATCTGGTAAATATCGGTCAATAAAAACAATAGGAAAATTTCGTAAACGTTCTTTTTTAAAGTATTCACCAGATGTATTAGTAGTGGCAATGATTAAACCATCAATCATATGCTGTTCGGCAAATAAACTAATTAGTTTTTCTTCTCGTGCTACATTTTCATCAGTGCTACAAATCATCAAATTATAGCCTTTTGAAGCTAATTCTTTTTCAACATATTTAGCAATATTAGAATAAAATGGATTTGATATATCGGCCACTAATAATGCAATTAAGTGGCTTTTACCAGTTCTCAACGCTCTGGCAAATACATTAGGTGTATATTCCATTTCACCAGCTTTAGACAACACTTTTTCCTGAGTTTTTTTGCTGATACCATAAGCATCTCCTTTACCATTAATAACCATAGAAACTAATGTTTTTGATACATTAAGTTCTTTGGCAATATCCTCTAATAATGTTTTTTTAATTCCCATTTTAGTTTATTTGTAACTTGTCTAACAAATATAACAAATTCTAAATAAGTTTAGATATTATAACTAAATATTTAGATTAAATGCTCAATTACGCTTAGTATCGCTGGATATGAGTTAGATAGAACTTCTTTTTGAATTTGCTCTTTACTAAACCACTCTACTCTTTCGATATTTTCCTCTAACTGAGGAACTAAAACACCTATATGTTTAGTAGACATGGCGTACCAATACGTTTTTTTAAGAGCATAACTCCCTTTATGTGCATAGATGTGATAAGTTGGCGACAGTGTTTTGGTGATAGTTAATTGAGTAATTCCACATTCTTCTTCGCATTCTCTTATTCCAGCTTCTTCAGGACTCTCTCCCATATCTAATTTACCTTTAGGTAAATCCCAACGTTTTAATCTATAAATGAATAAGTATTTGTTTTCTTTTTCTATTAAACCACCTGCAGCATAAATGTATTTAAATGCTTTTCTAAATTTTTCTAAACCACTTTCTACATTTTCTGTCACAAAAGTTAATAAAGTACTGTTAGTTTCGTTGGCAAATTTCTCGAATTCAGCTAAGATTTGGGCTTTCTTTAATTCATCTAAATTTTTAAATGACTGATTTTCTGTGTTTTGATTTTTTTGTTGAAGGATTATTTTTTTCGACAAATAATATATGGTGATGTTCATAATTTGATGTGTTTTATACTGTAAATACTGCTATTTTTGACGCCCTATGACAATGACTCCATTTGATGATGCGGCGCATAAAGTTGCCGAATTTTTATTACAAATCAAAGCAATAAAGCTACAACCTGAACAACCTTTTACATGGGCTTCTGGTTGGAAATCTCCTATTTATTGCGATAATCGTAAAACATTATCATATCCTCAAATCAGAACATTTATTCGTCAACAATATGTTAACGTGATTAATGAAAAATTTGGAAAACCAGACGTTATTGCAGGCGTAGCCACTGGCGGTATTGCTCAAGGAGCTTTAATTGCTCAAGATATGGGTTTACCATTTGTATATGTGCGTAGCGAAGCCAAAAAACATGGTTTAACTAATATGGTGGAAGGTGTAGTTGAAAAAGACCAAAGCGTAGTGGTAATTGAAGATTTAATTTCAACTGGCGGCAGTAGTATTAAAGCGGTTGATGCTTTACGCGAACAAGGATGTAATGTAAAAGGTATGGTAGCTATTTTTACTTACGGTTTTGATGAAGCTACTGAAAATATGAAAAAAGCAAATTGTGCATTAACTACTTTATGTGACTACAACACTTTAATTGAAGTAGCATTAAAACACAAATATATTACAGAAGCAGATTTAGAACCATTGAAACAATGGAGATTAAGTCCTTCAACATGGAACCTATAATCAATTCTTTTGGCACATTTTAGTATATTGAGTGAAACTCACACTGCACTATCAACAACAGATAGTTTGTTTGATCTAATGGGAGATTTCAACAACTTTAAGCATTTATTACCTGAAGATAAAATAGATAATTTTGAATGCACTGCAGAGCAATGCTCTTTTGGTATTAAAGGTTTAATGCCTTTAACCATAAAAATTAAAGAGCGTTTACCAAAATCTCGTATTACATTTGAAACTACAGGTATTGCTAAATTTGTATTTACTCTGCATATTCATTTGTTATCTAATCAACAAACCAATGTAGAGTTAGAAGGTGACATGAACCCATTTATTAAAGCTATGGCCGAAAAGCCTTTAAGAGATTTAGTAAACACTATGGCTAGTAAACTAGCGGCTCTAGCTGTTTAGAACACTCTTCTATTCACAATCATAACTCGCAAATCCTTAGTATATTTACTTTTTAAATTTACAACATGAATAATTTTAAGATTAATGTTACCATTCAATTATTGCCAACTAAATGTTCGGCTGATAAAATTGAATTAATTGATAAAGCCATTGCTTGCATTAAAGATTCGAAATTAAAACATTTGGTTTGTCCGTTTGAAACTGTTGTCGAAGGTACTTATGAAGAGATTTTTGATTTAGTAAATAAAATCAGAACAACTACTTTAAATGATGGTTGCGAAGAATTATTGATCAATATGAAAATGCATGCAGGAAATAAAGATTTATTTTTTGAAGATAAATTGGTAAAATACTCCTAATCATTAAATCATTATTTTTACTGAGTGGAAAAGCATTTATCTCATCCTATATTTAAAACTTTGGCAGATTGTGCCAATCAATTAGGCGTTGATGCTTATGTGATTGGTGGTTTTGTGCGTGATATTTATTTAGGAAGAGAAAGTAAAGATATTGATATTGTTACAATTGGAAAAGGAATTGAATTAGCAGAGTTAGTTCATAAGCAATTAGGTGACGAGGCTCATTTATCTGTTTTTAAAAATTTTGGAACAGCTCAAGTAAAAATAAATGATTTAGAAATTGAATTTGTTGGAGCTCGAAGAGAATCCTATAATCGTGATTCACGCAAACCAATTGTAGAAGATGGAACTTTAGAAGACGATCAAAACCGTAGAGATTTTACCATCAATGCTTTAGCAATAGGTTTAAGTAAATCTAATTTCGGGAAATTATTAGACCCTTTTAATGGAGTTGGAGATATAGAAAATAAAATTCTACGTACACCTTTAGAACCAGAAATAACTTATAGCGACGACCCATTACGAATGATGCGTGCTATTCGTTTTTCATCACAACTAGGATTTACAATTGAAAAAGATTCATTAGAAGCCATTTCTAAAAATAAAGAACGAATTAAAATTGTTTCTAAAGAACGTATTACGGATGAATTAAATAAAATCATTCTCTCTCCTATTCCATCGGTTGGTTTTAAATTATTATTTGACACAGGCTTATTACATATAATTTTTCCTGAGATGGTTAAATTATATGGTGTAGAAACCATCAATGGAAAATCACATAAAGATAATTTTTATCATACATTAGAAGTATTAGATAATACGGCTAAAAAAAGCAATAATCTATGGTTACGTTGGTCTGCTATTTTACATGACATTGCAAAACCAGCTACTAAACGTTTTGAACCTGAGCACGGCTGGACTTTTCATGGACATGAAGATAAGGGTGCTCGTATGGTTCCAAAAATATTTGAAAGTTTACGTTTGCCATTAAATGAAAAGATGAAGTATGTTCAAAAGTTAGTACTGCTTCACTTACGCCCAATTGTATTAGCAAAAACGGAAATTACAGACAGTGCTATTCGAAGAGTATTATTTGAAGCTGGCGATGATGTAGATGATTTAATGGCTTTATGCGAAGCTGACATTACCACTAAAAATCCTAACAAAGTCAAACGTTATTTACAAAACTTTGAATTAGTTAGAGAAAAACTAAAAGAACTTGAGGAAAAAGATAAAATTCGAAATTGGCAACCACCAGTGAGTGGTGAAGAAATTATGGAGATATTTAATTTACCTCCTTGCAAAAAAGTAGGTGATTTAAAAAATGCATTAAAAGATGCTATTTTAGATGGTATTATTCCTAACGAGCGTGAAGTGGCTTTAATTTTTTTAAAGCAGAAAGCTACGGAATTGAATTAATGGTATGTTTGGTATCAGGCAATACATTACTCATGTTCCACTCTAATCGTTTCACAAAATCATTTTTTCGCACTTTACAATCTTTCATTTCACATATAGAACATGACTTTGGTAAACAAGGATCGGCATGAATAAAAAATTCTATTTCGTGACTAAATTCTGTTGTTGCTAACTTATCCAAATCATCCACTTCTTTATGAGATTCTTCTAGAGTGAAATACCATGGTAAAGTCATGTGACAATCTACATGAACCACTGAGCCATATTTTACAACACGTAAATTATGAATATCAATCCAGCTAGGATTACGCTTAGTATTTAAAACAGAAATTAAATGTTCAATCTTTACATAATCTGCTTTATCTAATAAATTAAAAACAGATTCTTTTACCAAATTAAATCCAGTAAAGGCTATAAAAATTCCTAAACCAATTGTAATCACATAATCTACCCAAAATAGGTTAGTAAAGTAAATGATCAATAAACCAATCACTAAACCTACACTGCTCCATGTGTCGGTTAACAAATGTTTTCCATCAGCAACCATCGTTGATGAATGTAAAGTAGTTCCTTTTTTAATTAATACACGAGCTAATAAATAATTAACGATACCCGAAAACAATGAAATACCTAAACCAATATCAATGTTTTGTAAATCATGTGGATTAAAAAATGCAGAAATACCTTTAAGAGTCATTGCAACACCCGCAAGAGTAATCATTCCTCCTTCTACACCAGTTGATAAGAATTCTATTTTTCCGTGTCCATAGGGATGGTCTTCGTCTTTTGGTTTTGCCGCATAATATAAACTATAAAGCGCAAATGAACCTGCCAAAACATTTACGATAGATTCAATTGCATCCGTTAAAATAGCACTTGACTGCGTTAAATAATACGCCAAAAACTTTAAAGCCATTAATAAAAAACCTACTATTAAAGTAAGTTTCATGGTATTAATTTTCGTAGCGCTTTGGTTCATTATAGTTAAAGATAATTGTTATTTTGTGTAATGCATGATAAATACCTTAAATGACTATAAATAAAAAACACCACTTAAAAGTGGTGTTTCAAATCTACTTTCGTAGCCCGTACGGGAATCGAACCCGTGTTTCGTCCGTGAAAGGGACGCGTCCTAACCCCTAGACGAACGGGCCATTTCATTTAAAAACTGCGCCTTTAAAGCTAGCCAGTAAATTAATGGAGTGCAAATTTACAATTATTTTCTTATTTGCAAAAAAAAAGAAAGAAATCATGAAAATCTTTTTAATCTGTAAGCTTCGATATACTTTACAAGGGTATTTTGTAGTAAAAAAGCTATCATTAATGAGCAAAAAACAACTGTATAACCATATAAATACAAATAATGAGGGTGTGAAAAAAAATAATTATGAAATGCACTAACTATTAAATGATGGCTAATATATAGCGAAAAAGAGAGTTCACCAATTGTTCTATCTATCTTACTGTTTTTGAAGGCAACAAACAAAAAAGGTAAAGACATAAATACTAAACTAAAAAATATAGATTTTTTAACTTGACTATCTTCTAAAGGCCAATGTTCATAAAAAAGCACTGTGCCTATTAGTACTGGTAACATAACATAACCAATAACGGGTGATATGTTTTCATCTTTTAACTTATTATATATATGATACGCAACACTACCTGCCATAAAAAAGGCTAACTCGAAAGGAAAAAAACGATAAGTCCATGGATCATAACTTAAATACTCATAATTAAAAAAATAATATTTAGCTATAAATCCCAATAAAACTAAAGCAACTTGCCATTTAAGTTTTTTTGTAACTAAATATGGTGCTAATAAATAAAATAAAAATTCGATACTGATGGACCAAGCTTGTGGAACCAATAAATATTGATATCCTGCATGTTTGTATGATAGAACGTTATAAGTTAATATTGGCTGACATAATTCATCTAATCGCAAAAAATAAAGAACATCTTGCCCTAATACAATAATATTTTCTAGCAAAAAATAAAAAATGGTCAATCCTGATAGACATGAATAGTTACTGATATATCGAGTTAAATAAAAAGGACTTTGAAATCCAAAATAACCAATTAACGATAACAATAAAGCTGCCGTTAAAATCACCCAATAAATAGGAAAAATTCGGTAAAATCTACTTAATATAAATTTTTTATAATAACCTGCACCCAAATATTTTTCATTTAAAATAAGCGCCATATAAAAACCTGAAATCATGTAAAATGACTCTACTGCCACCTGGCCACCACACATTCGTAAACCAAATAGTTTGTAGGAATGATAAACTACAACGGCTAAAGCTAATATGGTTCTTAATATTCCCATTTATATAATATCTGGTCTTACTTTATATTGAAATAAATTAATTATTAAAATAAAAAAGACCGACAACTTTTGTTACCGATCTTTAATTATTAAATCAAAAGTTATTAATCCACTTTGCTCATTATATTTTTAGCTTCTTCAACTACTTTTTTTTGAGCTTCTATTTCTGATTTTTTCTTTACTTGATCTGCTTCATTTTTACTAATATTTTCTTCAGCTGTTTTAATTTTTGCTTTGTAATTTTCAATATCTGACTTATGATTTTTATTATCTTTTTCTAAATCTTTTTGATTATCCTCTAATTTCACTAAAACTTTCTCCAAATCTTTTACCTTATCTCCCATAGATTCTTTAGTTGTTTTAACGGCAAAATCTTTTACCATTTTTTTTGCATAACTATGTTTATCTCCATCAGATCCAGTTAAATAAGCGCCACCTAAATCAAAAGCAACATGAATTGTTACTTTTTTAGCAGATTTATCTTCTTCGAATGATGCATATACATCCACTGGATTATTTCCCCATTCTTTAATAACAATATTATCTCCAAAAACTTCTCCATTATCTGTTTTTACTTTCTCATTCTTTAAATCTTTTAATAGACTCTTAAACTTACTGATAACGTCATCTTTTGATGTTTCGTAAATGGAAGCAGTATAAGCGTTATGACTTCCGTTTGAAAATTTTTCTGAACCGTCTTTCACTTCAATTTTTTGTGCATGAACTTTTGCTAAAGCAGACAATGCTAATATGGTTATTGCGATTTTTTTCATATTTTTAGTTATATAATGTGTATCCTATTTTATTATTCGAATTTACTGAATTTGAGTCGAAATAAGTGTTTAACTGTAGATTATTTTACATTTAATCTACATCGGTAACTCCACCTGAAATAATAAATTTCATTGCCTCTCCTCCATCAATTGGTAATGGAGTAATTTGCTCTTTTGAAACAATAACCATCCTTCCTGAGAATGAATAAGAATAAGGCAAATAAACGGCACATTTATCTTTTATTTCCCATTCACTTAAATCATCTTGTGTAATAAAACCTATTTCTTGAATATTAGCTTGTGGGTTAGTTAATACTAAAACAGGTTTTGTAAAGCGCTTTTTATTCCCCATAAAAGCATTCATAAAATCTTTAATAGGAGAATAAATGTGTCTAATAATGGGCGCATGCTCTAACTTTTCTTCAAAAAAAGCAAATAATCGTTTGAATAAAAAAGAGGATGCAAGCAATCCTATAATTGTAATAAATAATAATAAGGCAAAAAAAGAAATAATGGTATCTAAAAATGGACTTCCCGTCAATCCCACAAATGAAAAAACACCTTCAAAAAATTGGAATAATTTTAAAAATACAATCACTGTTATTCCTAACGGAATAAACAAAATTAACCCTTGTAAAAAATATTTAAGAACTTTATTCATAATTACACCCAATTAATTCCTTTTTTTAGTTTTGTTAAAGTGTCTTCTTCAGGCGACCCCTCTTTGGTTTTAAAGTCGTATAACCAACTAGCATTTGCTGGCAAACTCATTAAAATAGATTCAATACGTCCATTTGTTTCTAAACCAAACTTAGTGCCTTTATCATATACTAAATTAAATTCTACATATCGTCCGCGACGTAATAATTGCCATTGCTTTTGTTCTGGAGTAAAAAGTTTTGATTTATTTTTATTCATTAATGAAACATAAATCTGAGCAAAAGCTTTTCCAACATCCTGCCAAAAGGCAAAATTTTGTTCAAAGTTCATTTCTTCATTTTGGTTTAACCTATCAAAAAATATTCCTCCAATTCCACGTGTTTCCTTACGATGATTAATAAAAAAGTAATCATCTGCCCAGGTTTTAAATGTAGGATAATATGAAGTATGATGCTTATCACAAACTGCTTTTAATTTTGAGTGAAAAAACTGCGCGTCTTCATCTACAATATAATGAGGAGTTAAATCAATTCCACCTCCTAACCATTTGATCCCGTTACTCATTTCAAAGTAACGAATATTCATATGAATAATAGGTACTAAAGGGCTTTGTGGATGGATTACAATAGATACACCTGTTGCAAAAAAAGTTGTTTCTGATACTGTTGTATTTGAAATACTGTGTTCTTTTTCTTTAAATAAAAAATCAGGTGTTTTTCCAGTTACTGCCGAAAACATCACTCCACCCTTTTCAATAACGTTTCCATTTTCAATCACACGCGATCGTCCACCTCCACCTTCTTCACGTGTCCAAATCTCCTCTTTAAATTTTGATAAACCATCCTCTGTTTCAAGAGCATTGCAAATACTATCTTGAAGTGTTTTTAACCACTCCGCAATATTTTCTTTATTTATTTCCATCCCAATTTTTGTAATTGATAATTAGAGTATTTATAGATATAAACAGCTCTATTTTCAAATCCAGTTTCCATATCAGGTCTATAAAAATTAAATCCAGTTGAAACTCCTTCAAATTTATATTTATCTAAATTTAAAAAGAAATCAGGTCCATTATTTTTAAGATTAAGCAAATAGTAATTTCCTATATCAAACCCTTGAAAATAAAAATCGGAAGGATCGGCTGTATAAACCTCTTGATATTGTTTCGCTAAAAAACGAATGGTTGAATCTTTATAACTAATATGATCAGGTGAAGCAAAATGAAACTGAAGTGCATTTAAGTATTCTTGATCTAAATTTTCAATTGATGAAACACTGTTGAAGCCCAACAAAACAATATCTTTCTTATCAGACGCGACATAAAGTTGTGTGATAAAATCTTGCAAATACACTTGATTATTTGTCAATAAAACAATTACATTTTTTTTATTAGGAATAATAGCAGACTTGACTGCAGCAATTCCACGCACTTCTGTAATACTATCTTTCACTAATTTGTTGCGTTTTGATAGCCCACCATTATATCTATTTTTAAATGCCTTAATATACTGTTGGTCTTTTGTAGTTGTATTAACAATTATGATATTAGAAATAGATTGCAAGGAATCTAAACAATAATCGGCTAAACCTTCTAAGAGCGTAAATTGCGAAGGATTCACTTTGCTTGTTAAAGCATTATTAAATAATATTTTATTTTGTTGCGTCAGTGGCGATACAACAGGAATACCTAATGCTTTTGCTTTAGTAGATACTTGCTTAAAAACACCAGCATATAAAGGTCCGAAAATAGCATCTAAGGATTTAAAATCTGAAGACTTACAAATAGTTTCTACTCTAGCTGAATCTTTTTCGTCTACATCAAATAAATGAATATTTACTTCAAAATCTTTAGAATTTAAAGAATCAACGGCTTTTTTAAACCCAAAATAAAAATCAAGTGCCAAGGATTGTGTTTGCGGGAAATTAGATTTTGCTTTAGCTAATTCATCAATGTTAATTCCTTCGCTTTCCAAAAATTTAAAAGGCAATAATAAACCAACTTGATAAATTCCTTTTTTTGCTTTTGAAATTACTATCGTATCCTTTATAGATGTAACTGTTGGTGTTGTGAGAGAATTACTAACTGTACTAGTTCCAATACTGTTTACCGTTTTTTTTGATGAAACAAATTTTAAAACTTGACCTTGCTTTACTCCATCTTTTAATTCTGGATTCCATTTAATCAATTCGTCCTGAGTAACACTTAATTTTTTAGAAATACCATAAAGTGTTTCTCCTTGTAATACAATATATGTATCATTTGTGACAACGCTAATTGGAATTGTATTTATTAAAGGTTTAACTAATCCATTTCTCTTTTTATCTCCTACAATCAAATACTCACCTTCTTTTAATCCTGAACTAATATTGGGATTATAAGTAGATAGTTTTTTTTCATCAATTCCATATTTTTTAGTAATACCATAAATTGTTTCACCCTTTGCAACTTTATGGTACACATATTTATTTGTATCAATAGTTACTGTTTGTTTTGGAAGTAAACTTTCGAAAGGAATTTTTAACTCTTGTCCGTTTTTTAATCCATCAATCGCTTCATCATTTTCTGCTAAAATTGAATTAACATCCATGCCATAAGTTTTGGCAATAGCATACAAACTTTGCCCTTTCTCAACTTTATGGATATAATACTTTTTACCATTAATCGTTTTTATATCCGTTGATTTAGTTTGTCCTTGCGAGACAAAAGATAACAAACACAAAACACAAGAAAGGGTAATAGTTAAATATGTATTCTTAATTCTATTCATTATTTGTGATTACTCCCACTCAATAGTAGCTGGAGGTTTCGAGCTAATATCGTAAACAACTCTATTTACTCCTTTTACTTTATTAATGATATCATTTGATACTTTAGCTAAAAACTCATATGGTAAATGACACCAATCTGCTGTCATACCATCCGTTGAAGAAACAGCCCTTAATGCCACCACTTTTTCATAAGTACGTTCATCGCCCATTACACCAACACTTTGTATTGGTAACAAGATTGCCCCTGCCTGCCAAACAGTATCGTATAATCCAGCAGACTTTAAGCTATCAGTAAAAATAGCATCCACATCTTGTAATAATTGTACTTTCTCTGCAGTAATATCTCCTAAAATACGAATTGCCAATCCTGGTCCTGGAAAAGGATGGCGACCAATTAAAGCGTCATCTATTCCTAAAGCTCTACCCACTCTTCTTACTTCATCTTTAAACAAACTACGCAAAGGTTCTACAACTGATAATTTCATATAATCAGGTAAACCTCCCACATTATGATGAGATTTAATTGTAGCTGATGGTCCGTTAACTGATAAACTTTCTATTACATCTGGATAAATTGTTCCTTGACCTAACCATTTTGCATCAGTAATTGTTTTTGATTCATCATCAAACACATCCACAAATGCTTTACCAATGGCTTTGCGTTTAGTTTCGGGATCTGATATGTTTTTTAAGGCATCATAAAAACGTTGTTTGGCATTTACACCTTTTACGTTTAAGCCCATATGCTTATATGAATCTAATACATTTTCAAATTCATTTTTACGCAACAAGCCGTTATCCACAAAAATACAATGTAAGTTAGCGCCAATGGCTTTATGTAATAAAACAGCTGCTACACTACTATCAACGCCACCAGATAAACCTAACACTACTTTATCATTACCTAATTTTTGTTTTAATTCGGCAACAGTAGTATCAATAAACGAATCAGATGTCCAAGTGCCTTTGCAACCACAAATTCCTTTCACAAAATTTTGTAATAAAGCTGCACCTTCTTTTGAATGGTAAACTTCTGGATGAAACTGAATTCCCCAAGTTTGCTCACCATTAACAGCAAAACCGGCAACCTTTACATCATGTGTGCTAGCAATGATATTATAATTTTCAGGAACTTTTAAGATAGTATCTGCATGACTCATCCACACTTGAGATTCGTTGCTAATACCTTTAAATAAAGGATTGTTATCTTCTACAAAACTTAAGTTTGCTCTGCCATATTCGCGAGAATTAGATTTGCCTACTTCTCCACCATAAAAGTGAGCTAATAACTGAGCACCATAGCAAATGCCTAATAAAGGTAATTTGCCTTTAATGTTTCCTAAATTAGGATTTAAAGGGTTTTCTTGCCTCACACTGTGCGGACTACCGGATAAAATAACGCCTTTAATGTCAGGAGTTAGTTCAGGGATTTTATTAAAAGGGTGGATTTCGCAATAAACGTTCATTTCTCGTAAACGACGAGCAATTAATTGTGTGAATTGGGAACCAAAATCGAGGATTAAAATTTGTTCTTGCATAATAGCTAACAAAGATAGCTAAATCTTTTGTTTTAGAGGGATTACAAAAGAAAAATAATTGTGAAATAAGGTGAAAAATTAATCTTTACTTCTCATGAATTTCACTAATGTATAAACACCTAAACTAAAAATAGCTGCTATAAAAAAAATAATAAAAAAATCACTTAATTCTAAAGATGATTGCATGAAGATTAAGCTGCTAATAATTTATTTTTAACCGCGAACATCACGATACCTGCGGTGTTAGGAATACTTAATTTACTCATAATATTTTTACGGTGTGTATTGACCGTATGAGTACTTAGTTCCAATTTATCTGCAATTAATTTATTAGATAATCCTTCAGAAATTAAACGAATAATATCTAATTCTCTATCAGTAATACCTAAACCTTGACAAGACACTTTATCTAATTCGGGACGCATAATAGCTAACTCTTGAGAATTTGCTAAGAAATATGCGACTTTACCACATAAGAAACGTTCGCCACTATGCGTAGCATGTAAAGCCTCAATAATTTCATCTTTATCACACTCTTTTAATAAATAACTTCTTACACCCGAATCTAAAGCTGATTGCATTTCTGCTCTGCTCATATAATCCGTAATTGCTAATACTTGAAGTCGTTTAAACGTTTTTGTAATAATAGAAATCTGTTTAGAAGTGATATTTAAAGATTGAAAGTCTAATACTAAAATTTTTGGCTTATTTTTTTTAATACAAGCGATCAGATTTTCAAAATTATCGTCTTCTGTATAGTCTACTTCAAAATTAGATGAAGAGCTTAATAATGTATAAAGCCCCAATCTGCTTAAGTAGTTATTATCGGCTATAAGTACTGATATCATTATTAAAAAATTCTTATTTAGATTAATTTTAAACAAAGATACGTTTCATTTCGAAATTACAAAATTTATCTTTAAAAATTAATTCACAACAAAAGGTTAATTTTAAAATCATAATGCAAATGCGCTTCCTTCAATTGCCAATTCTGTGTTTTGAAAAACTTCTTTAGCCTCATTCAAAAACTCTTCTAAATTGCCATATCGAGCCGAAAAATGACCTAAAATTAATTTCTTAACATTTGCTAGTTTTGCCATTTCAGCAGCTTGTTTAGCAGTACTATGAAAGGTTTGTTTGGCTCTATCTTTTTTATCTTCTAAAAAGGTAGATTCA
>Ga0315900_10001801_pt1 | contig 33943 bp, 30 predicted proteins | sample LakEriMetagenome_FD_203521 | JGI IMG/M metagenome (GOLD analysis project Ga0315900, IMG submission 203521) | Freshwater fungal communities from buoy surface, Lake Erie, Ohio, United States - Buoy 12 MA114 | ecosystem: Environmental > Aquatic > Freshwater > Lake > Lake biofilm | place: USA: Lake...
CGCTTGCACAGCCGAGCGACGTTGCGGCGGCCGGGCAGAGCGGGATGCTCGGCCTCGCGATCGACCCGCAGTTCGCGACGAACCGCCACGTGTACACCTTCCAGTCGTTCCGGGCCCCCACGGGCGCGCGAGACAACCGCGTTGTGCGCTGGACGGTGGACGCGGGCTGGACGACGCTGAGCAACCGCACGGACATCGTGACCGGCATCCCCTGGGGGAACGGGGGCGCGCACTCGGGCGGGCGCATTCGCTTCGGCACCGACGGCCACCTCTACGTCACCACTGGCGACAACCGGATTGGTCCCATCCCGCAGGACCTGCAGGGGTTGGGGTCGAAGGTGCTGCGCGTAACGCGCGACGGCGCGGGGGCACCGGGCAACGGCACGTTCCCGCGGCCGGCGGACCCCCGCATCTTCGCCTACGGTTTCCGCAACCCGCAGGGGCTCGCCGTGCGCGGCAACGGCCAGGTGTTCACGTGTGAGCACGGGCCGGTGCATCGGGATGAGGTCACGCTGATCGCGGCCGGTGGCAACGGTGGCTGGGATCCGATGAATCCGGGCGATCCGACGTACCGCGGCTACGAAGGGCAGTGGCCGATGTCCGACTCGATCAAGTTCCCGGCCGTACTGCGTCCGACGTGGACGACGGGGAGTGTCTCCGAGGGGATGTCGGGGTGTGGTTTCGTGACCGGAACGGCGTGGCGCGCATGGGACGGGGCGCTGGTCGTGGGGCTGCTTGCGGGGCGCCGGGTGCAGGTACTGCGGCTGTCGGCCGATGGGCGCTCGGTGTTGCTGGCGGCTCGGGCGCTGGAGTTCGGGGATCGCATTCGCGCCGTGACGCAGGGGCCGGATGGAGCGCTCTATGTGGCGACGGATGGGAAGTCGGGTGGCGACGAGATCTGGCGGGTGGCACCGCGACCGTGATCATGGGATCCACCGTCGCTCCACGTTAGGCATAGGCATATCCTACGGCCACACACCCCTGCCAGCAGCGCGGCCTCTTCTGGTTCTGGCCGCGCCACGAATCCCACATGGCTTGACGGCGCGCGGTTTCCGGGTGACGATCGTCAGGTGCTGGTTGCTGTGCCGGTGTGGCTCCCGTCGTGCTCACCTCTCCGTCCCTTCGTGCTGACCATGCGCCCGAATCCCGGTTCGCCTCATCGTTCCGCCATGGCGCTCCGCCTCGCCATCGGCCTGAGCGTGGCGTTGCTCAGCGCCTGCGGGGACTCGCCAGTCGGTCCCGAACCGCCGCGCGTGGTACGCAGCACTCTGGACACGCTCACACCGCGCGGGTACGTGGCGATCGCGGTCGACTCCATGCGAGGGCGCTCCGTCAACACGGCACGCGTGAACTGGACCGATTTCCGCAGCCGCTATCTCGCACGGGCGGCCACGGTGCCTACGCTGCGGGACACGTACACGATCATCACATCCGCGCTGCGCGAACTCGATCCGCACAGCAGCATTTCGCCCCCCAATCAGCTGCCCGGCTCCTCCGACGCGCCGACTGATCGCCCGGACCAGCGTGTGAACGGGCGCATGATCACGCCGCGCCTGGGCTACGTGTGGATTCCCGGCTTCATCGGTCGTAGCCAGTCGGGACGGGTGGATACCACGCACGCGCTGTTGCGCGAACTCGACGCCAACCGCCCCTGCGGGTGGATCGTGGACCTGCGGCACAACAGCGGCGGCTTCGTGTTCGCCCTCATGGCGAGCGTGGGTCCGCTGTGGAACACCGACAACGGTTTCGCGGGCGGGCTGCAGTACAGCGGCACGTATCGCGAGTTCTGGTACTATCGCGACCGCGGGAACAATGGGGTCTTCGGCCTCAGCAACCTGCGCGATTCGGCGGAGTTGGTGGTGCCCAACCCGTTCCGCCCCACCCGACGCGGGCTGCCGGTGGCGGTGCTGATCGGCAGTTCACAGGTGACCTTGCCCGACGGCCGTGTCGCGCGTTCCGTGACGGCCAGCGCGGCCGAGGCCATCACGTTGGCCTTTCGGGGTGGCCCACCGTCGCGCGTGTTTGGACTCCCCAGCATTGGCGTGGCCAGCGGGCGCGACTTCTTCTTCATGCCCGATTCGGCGCGCGTGGACATCACCGATTCGTACATGTTCGCGCGTGACGGATTCACACCGGGCGACCGGCCAATAGCGCCGGATCAGGAGGTGGCGGGAGGGATCGCGCGTACCATCACGGGCGACGCCGCCGACCCCACCGTGGCCGCGGCGATCACGTGGCTTCAGGCCCGCAACGAATGCACCGGTGTTCCCGCAGCCCCGCAGCAAGCCGGCGGCGCCCGGTCGGTCCTCGACCGACTGCGGGCAGCGCCGCCCGCCGCCGACGATCGTCGGCGACCGAAGGGGCCGGACTTGGTGTTTCGTCGCGGGGGGACGCCGTAGGGTCCCGTCGAACACACCCGCGAGTTGGCGGCCTCCGGTTCATGCGCACACGCCCGCCTGCCTGCCTGCCCTTTTCGTTCGCATCGCTGGCTCGCAGGGAGCCTCTTGGCGCTGGTGGCTACCATGCTTACGATCGGACCGCAGGGCGTGTCGCCGAGACCATCGACCGCCTCGATCGCATGAACGCGGTGAGTGAGATCATCGTGGTGGGAATCGTACCGGCCGATCGCATGCGAGACTACTCCCACCCTGGGTACGAGGCGTACGGCCGCGGCATCGTGCAGCAGCTCAAGCCGCGCATCGACACCCGGGTGCGCCGCTGCACCGGCCCGCGCCACACCGCCGTGATGGGGTCGTCGCTTGGCGGCGTGTCCGCGCTCTACGTGGCGTGGCAGTACCCCGAGCTGTTCGGCATGGCCGGGTGCCTCTCGAGTACATTGGGCGTGATGGACGATCTGTTCGCGCGTATCGCCGTGGAACCGAGGCGCGATATCGCGGTGTACCTCGACAGTGGATGGCCACGGGACAACTTCGACACCACCCACGCCATGCGGGACCTGTTGATTGCGCGCGGGTCGTACGCAGAGTCGTGATCCACTCCGGCAAGACGCGTGACACCACCACTCAAGCACTGGCATCTTCTCTCGGCGTCGGAGGTCACCGATGCGCTGGCAGCGAGCGCAACGTACGGGCGTTCGACCGCTGAAGCGCAGGCCCGATTGGCGCAGCGCGGCCCCAAAGAACTGGTCGAGAGTGGAGCCGGCGGAGCGTAACGTGATGCGGCGGCCTCCTCACTCACCGCAGTCGGGGATCTTCAGCGATGGCATGGGCTGGCAGGTCGCATGGACCGGTCTCTTCATCGGCCTGGTGACGGTGGTACTTGGCTTCGCCTACCACGAAACCAACCCTGGTGGCCCGTGGCAGACGCTGATGTTCACCACACTCGCAATCATGCAGGTGTTCCAGGCACTCGGCACGCGCTCGAACCGCGAGTCCCTCGTCACGACCGGCCTTGCCAGCAATCCCGTCATGCTCGGTACCATCGCCCTGATCATCGTGCTGCAGGTCATCGCGGTGTATGCGCCGGTGCTGTCCACGACGGTGCTGCAGGTGCAGCCGCTTGGCGCACGCGAGTGGCTCCTGGTGTTCGGTGCGGGTGGCGCGATGTTGCTCAGTACGGAATGCGAGAAGTGGTGGCAGAGGCGGCAAGGACAAGCAGTGTGAGGGGGTTGTGCGAATGCTGGTACGCATGCTGATGCGATGCGTGACGACGGCGTGCGCTGTCTCCCGGTCTCCTGCGTTGGGGTGCAGCAAGACGCCTGACGTGAGCGCCCCACCTGCCGTAGAAGTGCTCAGCGCCCATCCTCGCCCGTTACCGCCGGTTCGTCGGGATTGTCATCCTCGACACGCGACCACCACGTGGCGCTCGACGCCCGCCGCCGTCTCCGACGGCGCATTTCCTCGCGGGTAATGAGCACTGCCGCCAGCAGCGCCACGACGATGACGATAACGGTTGCGGTCAACACGAGGGGAAGCGAAGGGAGTGCATGGAAAGAATCTATGGCGAGGCGGCAACCGTTCCCGCCACCCCGTGGTCGCCTTCAGCAGTGCGAGCACTGCCCTGTCCAGTGCCTGGTGTCTCCTCTGTCTTGGCGCGCCTTTTGCTCATAGCACGGTGAGCAATCGCCTCGTTACGACCTCGCCGCGGCCACCGAGCGCCGCTGGTGCAGCCTCAGCCGTGGCGAAGCGATTCGTGACTCTCCCGCCGTCAACACCAGGAGCAATCGCATGCATGGGTTCGTACGGAACATTGAAACCACCGCCGTCATGAATGAGGAATTTCGGCGGGTGCTGTATACGGCGACGCATTGCCAACTGGTGGTCATGGCGTTGAAGCCCACCGAAGAGATCGGCACGGAAGTGCATACGCTGGATCAGTTCTTTCGTGTGGAGCAGGGAACAGGCGAAGCGATGATTGATGGTGTGCGGTCGGCAATTCAGGCTGGCTTTGCGGTCATTGTCCCCGCCGGGGCCAAACACAACATCATCAACACCGGTTCGGTCCCGCTCAAGCTCTACACCATCTACGCGCCTCCCAATCACCGGGACGGCGTGACGCACCATACGCGCGCCGACGCCGAGGCCGACACCGAGCACTTTGACGGCCACACGACGGAATGATGGGGTGTGCACCGCGGCCCGTGCCGAGATACCGAAGCGGCCGGGCCACGCGTGTCAGCGATTTGCCCTCACGATCTGCCCGTCCACGACTTCAATGATGCGATCGCAGCGACGCGCGAGGGCATTGTTGTGGGTGACGATCAGGAAGGTGGTATGGTGCTCACGGTTGGCCTGCCGCATGAGCGCGAAGACGGCCTCGGCCGATTTCGTGTCGAGGTTGCCGGTGGGCTCATCAGCCAGCACCAACGCCGGGTTCAGGGCCAGGGCACGCGCCATGGCCACGCGCTGTTGCTGACCACCTGACAAGTTATTGGCCAGATTGTGCTCCCATGCCTCGAGGCCCATCTGGACCAGCAGGGCATGCGCACGGGCGCGCATCTCCGCTGCAGGGAGGTGTCGCTCGATGAGCATGGGCATCATCACGTTTTCGAGCGCGGTAAACGCCGACAGCAGATGGTGATGCTGGAACACGAAGCCGATCGCTTCGCTGCGTAGCCGGGTGAGGGCACGGTCGTCCAGGGTGCGGGTTTCCTGCCCGTGAATGAACAGGCTCCCGGAGGTTGGGCGATCCAGGAGTCCGATGATGTTGATCAGCGTGCTCTTCCCTGATCCCGATGGGCCAATGAGTGCCGCAAACTCACCGGCCTCGAGCGTCAGGTCGATGCCGTGCAGCACCTCCACCTCGGCAGGCTGGCCCACATTGTAGCACTTGGTCACCCCATCAAGCTGGACGATCGGGCCGGTGCGCGCGCTGTCAGCCACGGATGGCCACCACGGGGTCGAGTCGCGACGCGTTGAGAGCCGGAACCGAGGCTGCCAACACGCCGGTGACCGTCGCCAGCAGCACCGTCAGGAGCAGCAGCACCGGTTCCACCGAGAAGGGAAACAGTTCGCCGCCGTCGGGAAGACGGACCAGGTCATGGAAGAGCTTGAGCGCACCGCTCCCTACGGCCGCCCCCACCAACGCGCCCAGCAGGCCGAGCAGTGCCCCCTGCAGCAGGAATACGCCGAGCACCTGACGTTGGGAGGTGCCCATGGCCCGGAGGATGCCAATCTCCTGGGACCGCTGAATTACGGTCACACTGAGCACGCTGGCGATGCCGAAGGCCACCGACAGCGCCACGAAGAGCTCGATGGTGACGAACGACATCTCCTGCGCACTCAGGGTGCTGAAAAGCTGCGCGTTCGTGCTGATCCAGCTGTCGGCCTGCATTCCCGTGGCCGCGGCGAGTTGTACGGCCACCGAGTCGGCGGCAAAGAGATCGCGGACCGTGATGTCGATGGAGGTCACGCCGCCGGCGAGATTGGCCAACGTCTGTGCCGTCCTGAGGGCCACGAACGTGGACCGCTGGTTGGCGCCCTTGTTGCCCAGGTCGAAAATGCCACTCACCGTAAGCCGGCGCGTGGTATTGCCTGCCGTGGTAATGCTCAGTTTGTCTGCCACGGAGAGCCCAAGTTCGCGCGCGAGCTCGCTGCCAATGATGATTTCCTCGGTGGACAGCCGGGGCTCACCGCTGACGAGGTAGTCGGGGAGCCGGACGATCCGGAAGTACACCGCCGGCTCGATCCCCGTAATGGTGATCGAACGACTGGCGTCGCCACGAAGGGCCAGCGCGGACGTGGATACCGTTGGCGTGACGTTGGTGACCTCGGAGTAGCTCTTCACCTCGCTCACGATGGTCTGCCACTGATCGATGGACCGCTGCCGCTGCACGGGGCGCTGGATCACGGGGGCTTGCACGACCGCGGCCGTACTGACCCGCAGCGGACGAGGCAACTCCTCGGGCGGGAGAATCTGGATGTGCGCCTGTGCCGTCAGGGTGCGCGTGACGAAGTTGGCTTGCAGCGAGGCGAGCATCGCGGACATGAACACGATCACGCCTACGCCAATGGCGATGCCGGTCATGATGAACAGCGTCTGGGCGCGCCCTTGTCGCAGGAAACGCAGCGCGACGATCCACTCGAAAGGCGCCCAACGGCTCATTGGGTGGCCGACCGGGGGACACGTGCGGCCGTAGCAGCGGCGGTCGCCTGCACACGAAGGCGATGTCCGTCCTCAACCGAGTCAGCCGAGCGCGGCACGATCAAGTCGCCTTCGGAGACCCCCGAAAGAATCTCGGCCTTGCTGCCGCTCACAAGGCCGACCTGAACCGGGCGTTTCCGGGCGCGCCCATCGCTGGCCGTCAGTACCCACGCGTTGGGGGTGTCCAGTTCATGAATGTCCGCCGTGGGTACAATGAGGGTGTGCGGACGAATCGCCGCCTCGATATCCACGGTGACCGTCATGTCCTGCCGCAGGTACGCAGGCGGTGTGGGAACGCGCAGCTTCACCTCTACCGATGCACGAAGGCGGTCCACGGCCGGATTGATATAGTGCACCCGCGCGGGAAACGTCTCCGTCGGATAGGCATCCACGGACGCCATGGCGGACTGTCCCACGGCGACGAGTCCGAGGTTGCGCTCGTCGATGCGCACCACAATATCGACATCGCCCACCGGCGAAAGGACCATGAGTTCCTTGCCGGGCTGTACGACATCGCCCGCCTCGATCGTCCGGCCTATGAGCACGCCGGCTCGCGGCGCCGTGACCACCAGGTAGCCCGCGCGCGCTCGAACCGCCTCGAGGTTGGCCTGCGCCTGCGCGAGCTGCGCTTCGGCCAGCACATAGTCGCTCCCGCCGGCACTGTTCGCAGCCACCTGCAGCTCTGCCGACCTGACGCGGGCACGGGCGACTTCGAGAGTGGCCAGCGCGGCATCGCGTGATGCCGGTGAATCGAACCCGAGTGCGGCCAGGTTGCGATCGTACTTCTGTTGCTCATTGCGCAAGACCGTCGTGGCTTCGGCGAGAGAAAGACGGGCCAACGGCAGTGTGGTCACCTGCACCTGTCGGAGCTTCGCCACTGCCTGGGCCAGCTGCCCCTCGGCCTGTACGGCGAGCGCACGGGCTTCGCGCGCGTCGAGCAGCAGGAGTGTATCGCCGGCGCGTACCCGCTGCCCTTGCGCCACCGGGATACGCATGACCACCCCCGTGACCTGGCTGCTGACAGAAACCCGGAACGGAGTCTCGACATGTCCACTGGCCACGAGCGTCTGCACCAGGTCGGCGCGGAGCACGGGGGTGACCGTGACTCGTGGACCCAGCAGTAAGGGGCGTCCAATACCCCAGGCCAACACAACGATGCCGATGGCCACCGCGACGAGCCAGCGCCAACGGGTACGTCTGGGTGCGCGGCGGTGGCGCACGCTGGTGACGCGCCCGGACACCGCCAGTGCTTCCGCACGTGGCAGGCTCGGCGCGGACGGAGCAGACTTGGCCGTGGGTGGCTCCGCGGCGGACGCCGGAGGCGGCACGGGGAGTGCCTCGCCATCCGGATCAGGCGAAGGCATGACAGACAGTGTCGCGCCGGAGAAGGCGCCTGCTCAGCATGGTACACTCACGGAGATGGCGACGAGCGTGCGTGAGGGGACTGGTCTCGGCCAGTGCTGCGGCGCGGGGCTCTGTCCGGACTCGATGAATAGCCGCCTGATCATCTACGGAAACATACCGCATGCCCGGTGCCAACAGCCAACGAACCAGCCTCAGGCAATGGCGCCCGCTGCAGCCCGCGTGCCGCTGACGACCGACCGCCGATGACACCCAGCCTGCGGAACAGCCGCGCCGGATCGATGCCCGGCTAGTGCCGAGTCTGACCGCTCCCGGTAATCACCCACTTGGCGCAGGTGAGCTCCTCGGCGCCCATGGGGCCGCGCGCATGCAGCTTGTCGCTGCTGATGCCGAGATGATGGGGAGCGCACCGGCCTCCTGCAGCGCCTCGAGGGCGAGTCGCAGGTTGAGATAGCGCCGACGATCCTGGAGGTCGCCGTGCGTGAGCAGCACCTGGGCGGCGTGCACCCCGTGCGGCTGCAGCAGGTCGATGTACTGCTGCATGAGGTGACTCTGCCCCACCGCGGCCGCGGCCTGGAGCTGCGGGATGGTGGTAGGGCGTCCGGCATAGCCCAGTCGTGGCCAGCCGAGCCCGATGGCACCGGAGGACACGAGCAGCACCGAGCATCCAGCAGCGCGGGCGCGCAGCAGTTCCTCGAGCCGGCGCCCGAGGCGCTCCCGGTCGATTTCATGGGCGTTGGCGAGCAGGGCGCGGGTGCCCAGCGTGACGACAATGCGACGGCTGTTGGCGAGGGCGGCGCGGCCAGACATGAGGGGCAGGTGTGAAACGTGCGGAGGAAGACGCGGGTAGAGATGCACAACGCCCAACGGAAGAACAACGTGTTCCCGGTGGCTGTTCGTTCGGCGCCGGACTGGTCGTCGTGTCTGCCGCGCCCTAGCTTCGGCCGTGAGGCCCCTGTCTCACGCCCTACACCCTTACTCGCCTCCCATCTCATGATCGACGCGAACAAGCTGCTCGCCCAGTTCCTCGGCGCCAACGCCACCGGGTCGCTCCGTCAGGCGGGTGGCGCGGCAAAACAGCAGCTCGACGCTCTGGGGTTGGGCGGGTTTGGCGGCGGGGCCGCCGTGGGAGGGCTGTTGGGCCTCATGCTTGGCGGCAAGAAACTGAAGAAGATGGCCAAGGGGACGGTGGGCTATGGCGGTGCGGCGATTGCCGGCGCGCTGGCCTACAAGGCCTATCAGAACTGGCAGCAGGGGAAGGCCGCCGCCACGGCGCCTGTCGCCACATCGGCCGATGCGGGGCAGGTGGTGCGGGAGTTCGCGGTGGATGCCAATCCTGCCGCTGATGGGCGGCCGTTTCAGCTGGCGCTCATTCAAGCGATGATCGCCGCCGCCAACGCCGATGGGCATATCGATGCCACCGAACAGCGGGCGCTCTTCGAGCAGGTCGAGAAGCTGGGGCTCGACGCGGAGAGCAAGGCGTTCGTGTTCGATGCGCTGGCACGCCCCGCCGACCTCAAGGCGATTGCGGCGTCGGCGCGCGGCATCGAACAGGCGAGTGAACTGTACCTGGTGTCGCGGCTGGCCATCGATGTGGACCACCCCGCCGAGCGTGCCTATCTCGAGGCGCTGAGTCACACGCTCCACTTGCCGGCTGAGCTGGTGGCGCATCTGGACCGTCAGGCCGAGGGCGAGCCTCGAGGCATCCAGTGAGCACGGGTGCCGGGACGGCGTCACCCCGCAGCGCCATCGTGCTTGGTGCCTCCGGCTCGGTGGGCGGTGCGCTGATGCGGGCGTTGCTGGGCAGTGGGGCGTTCAGTACGGTGGTCACCGTGGGGCGCACGTCTCAGGCCGCACTGCTGGCAGAGGCGAAAGGCGCGCGGGTGGCGTTGCGCGAGGTGCTGGTACCGGTCATGACGCCGGAGCAGCTGCAGCAGGCAACCCGTGACGCGGTCAATGCACTCGACGGCGAGGTGGTGGGGCTGAGCGTGCTGGGCATTGGTGCGGGCACGGCGAAGCTCTCCCTGGCGCAGCATCGTGATGTCGATGTGGCCCTCAACGCCGCCTTCGCGCGCGGATTGGCTGCCTCGGGAAAGGTACGGCACCTCGTGTTCATGTCGGCGGTGGGCGCCAATACCGCCGCTTCCGCGCGCGGGTCGGGGGCCGCGGGGACGTCGCGCTACAATCGCGTGAAGGGAGAGGCCGAAGCGGCGGTACTGGCGAGCGGCATTGCCGTGGTGAGCGTGTTTCGGCCGGCCATGATCATCGGCTCACGGCATACGCCACGGTGGCTGGAAACGCTGCTGCCGCTCTTCTCCTGGGCGACACCCGTGCAGTACCGGTCCATTCGCGTGGAGCAGATTGCTGCGGCCATGGTGGCGGCGGCATGCCACACGCCACCGGCTTCGGCGGTGTACCACTACGGCGAGATGCTGGCGATGGCATGACGCCCGCGGCGCCGCGCCCCCGCGCGGCGCGGTCGGCCGCGGACGATCAGCGGGCTTCGATCAACCGCGCGCGGAGAACATGTATTCGTTCAAGAACCTGATGGTCGTCTCCTGCTCGGCCGCGCGGTGCGCGAGCACATCGCGGCTGCTGATGATGCCGTGCAGCCCCTGGCTGTCGGCCACCAGCAGATGACGGATTTCCCGCGACGTCATGATGGCGCCGCACTCGTCGAGGGTGGTGGCGGGGAGACACGTCACGACCGCCGCGGTCATGACCGCGGATACCGGGGTCGCCGCAGGGTCAACGCCTTGGGCGACGATGCGCCGCAGGACATCGCGCTCCGTGAAGATGCCCAGCACCTCTTCGCCGTTCCTCACGAGTACGGCCCCCAATCCGTTGTCGGCCATGAGGCGTACAGCGTCGAGCACCGACGCCTGCGCGCCAACGGAAACAATCGCGTGTCCCTTGACGTCCAGCAGCGCGGCAACGGTGGTCATGGCGGTCTCCTGGGAGGGCGGGGCGTTGGGTGGCAAGCAGCCGTTGCGGCGTGAGGCCTGCCCCAGCGGTTGATGCTACGCGCCGAGGGGCAATAGTCCAGTCACCGCACTGCCACGTGGGTGCTACCAGCTCCCCATCGCGGCAGCGCCCCCGCGCTTACGCCTGGCGGCGCCGACGCGCCGTGATACCGAGGGTACCCAGCCCGGTGGCCAGCAACAGGAGTGCACCGGGCTCAGGAACGCGCGCGACCGCCACCATGAACTCCTGATTCGGGGTGAGGGACTCGCCGCCCACGATGCGATCAGAGAGCAGGAACCAGTCGTACGTGAGCTGCGAGGCGGTGAGTGTGGTGGGAATGAAGCCGCTTACGTTGAAATAGTTGCTGCTGCCGTAGGCAGTGGACTCGTTCGACATCAGGTTGAGCCCCGCCGGATTGTCGCTGGGGTTGAACGCCGCCGGGTCCATCATCTCCCAGACAGTCCCCTGCACGTTCGTGGCGGTATACCGGCCGGTGGTGGCCGTGTAGTTCGTAACCTGCTCGAACAGCCACGCCGCCCGGAGGTACGCCTGCACCTCGTTCTTGCGAGTCGCGGACAGGTTTCCGGTCAGCGCGCTCAACGTGTAGCTGTCAGTGGTCCCGGTGGCCGGGGCGAAGTGTGCCCAGTCCACGCACCAGATCACGGCATTGGCGAGCGTGAGCGTGCTCCCGAAGGCGAGGTCGGCGCGGTACGGTCCTACCGCACCGGTGAAGCTGCCGCCGTTGAGAGCGCCATTGCTTTGAATGTCACCGCCGAAGGTGAGTGAGCCGTTCACCTGTGCGCCGGCCTGCGAGGGGATCGACGCCGCCAGCAGGATCGCTGCCGAAAAGGTGTGGAGCGCGAGGCGCGTGAACATTGGACGGTTCCGTTCAGAGGGTTCAAAGCCGCCGGCGGTGGCGGGTGTCGACCTCTGCCGTATCACCTTCCGTGCCGGCCGATGGCGGCCGGCCACGTATCTCGCAAAGTGTTGTAGTTCAATGCTTTAAGATATTTCATGGGAATACACTCGCTTCGTCCCCGGTATGGTTGAGTCCGGTTTGTGGCCTTCCTCCCACAGCGACTGCCGGTATGGCTCCACAGCGTCAGGTCGCGTGCCAGCATGGGCGACTCGAGCGGTTCAGCGCGGCGCGGTGCCGTTTCCGTTGGTCTCCAGCAGTTCCCGGTCGCTGGCAAAGAGTGCCGTGACCCACGCCGGCGGGGGCATGGGTTCGGTGGCGCCCAGTGAGTGCAGCAACTGCGGGAGGGCTGCGGGCACGTCGCGCCGCCAAATGAGCGCGCGTGTAATGCCCAAGGCCCGCAACTCACCGCCCTGCTCGAAGCGGTGGATGTGGTAGATCCACTTGTCGTCGTGACCGGCCAGCTCCAGCTCCACCTCGAAGCGCGTCCATACCTTGAGCGGCTTGCGATAGATGAGCTTCTGCGAACCCAAGGTGGGCGCGAGTCCGCGACGCAGGATGGCGTCGAACAGTGCGGAGCGCGCGATCATCTCCCAGCGGATGAAGTCCATGTACATGGGGTACTTCGCCGCCGTCATCACCCGAAACCCGTCGCAATCGAAGAGCCGCACACGAAAAGTGCGCCGAATGGTGGCGTCGAAGCGCACGCGAGGCCGAGTGAAACGCGAGGCGAGCATGCGCCCGATGGTGAACCAGTAGTGCAGCACGTCTGTCCCCGAGGTATAGTAGATGATCACTCGGCGTAAGGTACCGCGCGCGGCGCGTCCGGGAGGATGCGCTCGCGGTGGCCTGTTGCCAGTCATGACGCCGACGACTGCAGCGCACCCGTCCCCCCCTCGCGTTCTCCTTTATGCCCAGTGTCCTGCTCCTGACCGCGCTTCTGCACACCGTGGTACCGCAGCCGCCGGCGGCCATCCCGGCAGACCGCATCGCGCCCGCGCTGCAGCGACTCGCCGACAGCATCGTCGCGGCGCGGCCGCGCCTGCCGGGTCTCATCATTGCCGTGGAGTCACGTGCCCATGGTCGCCGTTGGAGCGTGGCCGCCGGCATGTCGGATACGGCGCGTCGCGTACCGCTGCGCCCCGAGCAGCCGGTGCGCATCGCGAGCAACACCAAGACGTACGTGGCGGCGGCGGTGTTGCGATTGGTCGAGCAGGGGAAGTTGTCGCTGGCGGATCCGCTGGCGACGCACCTGCCACCTGAACTGGACGCGCTGCTTCGAGGCGATGGTTACCGGACCGACGTCATCACGATCGAACAGGTCCTCAGTCATCGCGCGGGATTGCACGAGCATCCGGCGGTGCCGAGCTACGCGGCCAGACTGCGCACGGCCCCCCAGTATCGCTGGACCCGAGAGGAACAGCTGCGGTGGCTCGTGGACAGCCTGGCGCCGGTGGGCCCGCCCGGCGCACAGTTCCGCTATTCCGACTCCGGGTACACCCTGCTGGGCGCCATCGTGGAGCGGCTCACTGGGATGCCGTTGGGCCCGGCGGTGCGTCGCCTCGTGGGCTTCGAGTCGCTCGGCCTGCGCCACACCTGGTGGGAAACACTCGAAGCCGCACCACCCGGCATCGCCGACCGTGCCCACCAGTATCTCAGCGGCTTCGACTCGTATGCCATTGACCCCAGCTTCGATCTGTACGGCGGCGGCGGGATCGCAGCCCCCATGAGCGACGTCGCGCAGTTCCTCACGGCCCTGCTGGATGGTCGCGTGCTTGCGCAGCGGCTCACGCTGGACACCATGCTGGCGCCGCGTAGCACGGAGATGGCGGGCTACGGCCTGGGCATCTACGGCACCGTCGTGCGCGGCGTGCGCGGCTACGGACACAGTGGGTTCTGGGGCACCAGTGCCGTGGTGTTTCCCGAAGCCGGCGTCACGGTGGCCGTGGCCGTCACTGACCAGGCGGAATTCCGCCAGATCACGTCCTTCATTGGGGAGGTGTTGCGGATCTTCGGCGCGGGAAGCTAGAACGCTTCGCCGGCCGTCATGTAGATGCCGCGGCTGCCGGTGCCGAAGCCGCGGTCGAGGCGCACATTCAGGCGATCACCGTTGAGGGCGAATCGCACCCCCAGCCCCCAGGCGCTGCGCACGTCGTCGCGCGACAGGGCATCGGGGGCGGGGCCTACGGCACCTGCGCCCGCAAAGGCCACCGCGCCGACTCGGCGCCACGTCGGCATGCGCAGTTCAGCCTGGGTGGCGAGCGCCGTGCGGTCGCGAAAGCGCCCGGCGAAGTAGCCGCGCAAGAGGCTTGCCCCGCCCAGTGCCGGCAGGTCGTCCACAGGGACGCGTCCCTCGGTGAACACGCCAATTCCCTGCACGGCAAGTACGAGTCCGCGGCCGAGTGGCTGATACCGTCGCGCGTCGAGCGAGACGCGCGTGAACTGGTGTGTGGCGCCCGGCACGCCCAAGGCTCGGCCAATACTGAGCCAGACGGCGGAACCGCGGGTGGGGAAGAAGAACACATCGCGCGTATCCCAGCTGGCAATGACCGTGGCACTGGCGGTGCGCCAACGCTCGCCGTTGGCAAAGGCCGGCGTGGTGAGCAGCGCGGCCAGGGTTCCGCCGTCGGCCATGGTGGTGAGGGCGGCGTCTTCGAGCGCTACGCGCCCGCCCAGGTACAAACCCGGTCGGACGCGGTGCACATAGCTGCTCACGAGTGACGCCGTGCGCGGCGTGCATTGCTCGGCGCTGTCGGCGAGAGCGGCGCGCCCCCCGAAGAACGCATTGGGAAACCGGGAGAACGCGGCGTAGGTGTTGGGGCGCTGGCCAGGGAAACAGCCAGATTGACGCGCATGCAGAGTGCAGGTGAAGCCCAAGGGGTAACGGCGATGGCGCTGTGGCATGAGGCACTGCACAGGCAACGAAGCAGCAGCACGAAATGGTGCCCGAGCGCCCAGCGTGTGTGCGGTGTGCGTGGGAAATCCGCAGGGTGGTGGACGCAGGGCGTGCCTCAGCGACGGCCTGTGGGCAGGGCGGGATACGGCAGCGAGCGAGGTGTTGCCGCTCACGCCACGGACGAGCTGACCAGCGACTCCACGGAGCGCGCGGCCGAGCGTGTCACTCGGTCGAGGACGGTTGGATCACGAGGGGCGGTCGCGTGCGGTCGTTGTGGACTCCCACTCGTGGAGCAGGTGGTCCAGGTCCAGATCGGGAGCCAGAAAGCAGCCATGTCCGTGACCCTCAAGAATGCGGAGGGTCGCGGTGGGGACGCGCGTCACCATGTGGCGTGCTTCGCGCACCGACGGGATGAGGTGATCCTTGTCGGCCGCGAGGAAGAGGGTGGGAACGGTGAGGCGATGCAGCGCGGGGCGGATGTCGTAACGCGTGAGGATGCGAAGGCGATTGCGATAGCCTTCCCTCGTCGTGCCCTTCGTGAGCAGCAGGAAACGCCGAATCTCATCGGCATGCGTATGCGCCGAGTGCAGGCGGGCGGCCGTGAGCATGCGCACCCATTGCATGGTACGCCACGGAATGAGTCGCATCGCTCCCAGGGCAAGGAACAGTTTGGCGCGCGGCGTGATCTTCGTGAAGGAATTGAGGATCACGAGTGCGCGGACGCGCTCCGGATGGGCGATGGCGAACGACATGGCCAGCGCCCCGCCGAACGATTCGCCCACCATGACCACGGGCGTCCGGTCGGGAACGGCCGTCTCGAGGTGCTGGGCCAGATCCGCCACGAGTGCGGCCATATCGCGCGCGTCATCGCGCAGTCGATAGGTGAGCACCCGGAAGCGGTGTTGGAGTACGCGTACCTGCCGATAGAAGAGCAGGCCTGTGCCATCGAGCCCTGGCACATAGATTAATGGGGCACCAGTGCCCGTCGCGTGCAGGCGGGCCGCGGCATCGAGTTCAGTTGATGCCGACTCCAGTGGCGAGGCGTCCAATGACGGATCAACGGGCATGGCGTTGGGTTCGCTTTGTGTGGGCGATCGTTTCGGTCGTGATGCTGGAGACGATGGTGCTGGGGCTTTCGGTGGCCCCCGCGTTGGCCTTCGTGCAGTGGCAAGCTATGCGGCCGCTATCCGCCTGGGCACGTGTGGCGCTGCTCTCCGTGGCGGTGGTTCCGCTGTATCTCCTGTTTGCCGGGCTGCTGGTGATCGCGTCCGCCCTTGCCACCCGCGCGCTGGGTTGGCGGTCGCCCGTGGGCATCACGGCACGCCTGACCGAGTTCGAGTGGCCGGTTCTCACGTGGGGGCGTTACCTGATGACCATCCACGTGGTACGCGTCTTCGCTGGTCCGGCGTTCCGCGCATCGCCCATCTGGAGCTGGTATTTGCGGCTCAATGGCGCGCGCGTCGGGCGACTGGTTTGGGTCAACAGCCTGTCGGTCATGGATCACAACCTGCTGGAATTCGGGGACAATGTGGTCGTCGGGGCGGACGTGCATCTGTCCGGCCACATCGTCGAACGCGGGATGCTGAAGACCGCTCGCGTTACCCTCGGGCCGGGCACGGTTATCGGCACTGGCAGTGTGGTGGGGATCGGCGTGACCACGGGTCCTGACGTGCAGGTCGGCGCGCTCAGTGTGATCCCCAAGCACACCACACTCGAAGGGCATGCATCGTACGCCGGAATACCGGTGCAGCGTCTGCACTGACGGCACCCGGGGGCCAGCTTCCCCCCCACGGCTGCCCATACACGCGAGGCCGCACTTCGGGTCCATGGCATGGTTGGTGTACCTTTCAGCCACACCTGAACCCGCCTCACACCACGCGTGACTCTTCTTTCCTGCTCCAGTATCGGCATTTCGTTCGGTGCCACCGAACTGCTCAAGAACGTCACCTTTACCGTCGGTGAAGGCGAGCGGTGGGGAATCATTGGCCGCAACGGCGCCGGCAAGTCGTCCATCTTCAGTGTCATTACCGGCGACCGGCCGCCCAACGTGGGGGCCGTGGCGCGCAAGCCGGGGATGCGTCACGCGCTGCTCGATCAGCATCGGGCGTTCGAAGGGGCCACCACCGTCTGGCAGGCGGGCGCCGCAGCATGGCGTGAGGTGATCGCGCTCGAGCAGAGCATTGCCGATCAGGCCATGCAGTTGGGCGAGCTGGGGGACAAGGTTACCGACGAGATGCTCGAACGATTCGGGCGCGACCAGGAGCGGTTCGGCGACATGGGCGGATATGAGTACCACGCCCGCGTCGATGCCGTGCTGCAGGGGCTTGGCTTCGACGCCGAGGAATCGAAGACGCGACTGGTGAGCACGCTGTCCGGCGGCGAGCGCGGCCGCGTGGGGCTGGCGGCGCAGCTCATCGCGCCGGCGGACCTGCTCATGCTGGACGAACCCACCAACCATCTCGATCTCGACACCATTCACTGGCTGCAGGAGTGGCTCAAGGAAGCGGGCGAAACGGTCCTGGTCGTTTCGCACGATCGTGCGTTCCTCGATGCGATCTGCTCGCATATCCTGCACATCGAAGCCAAGTCGAGTGAGTGGTACAAGGGCAACTACAGCCAATTCGTGCCGCAGCGCGCCGAACGGCGGCTCACCCGCGAGCGGGAACTCGAGAAGCAGCGCGCGTATGTGAAGAAGGAGGAGGAGTACATCCGCCGGAACATTGCCGGCGTGAACTCCTTCCAGGCCAAGGGCAAGCGCAAGCGCCTGGAGCGGTTGCCGCGGCTGGCGCCGCCGCCCGGTGACCCGGCCGCCATGTCGCTCGAGTTCAAGGTGGCGGAGCGCGGAGGAGATCAGGTCATCGACATCAAGGCACTCCGTGTCGAAGTACCCGGTCGGGTGCTGGTGGAGGACTTCACCGCCGTGCTGCGTCGCAACGATTTCGTGGCGCTGGTAGGACCGAATGGGGCCGGCAAGTCCTCGTTCATCTCCACCATCATGGGGGATCGCGCCCCGGCCAGCGGGGAGGCCCGTGTTGGCAGCTCCATTACCCCCGCGTACTTCAAGCAGGATCTGGGCGACCTGCCGCTCGACCTGAGCATGTACGACGCCATCCAGGCGCAGCGTCCGCTGTGGAGCCGTGGTGCCGTGCAGAACCATCTGGGCGCATTCGGCTTCACGCAGGAAGAGGTGTTTCGCGAGATCCGCTCACTCAGCGGCGGCGAGCGGGCGCGCATGGCCCTGGCCATCATGACCCTGTCCGGGGCCAACTTGCTCGTGCTGGACGAACCCACCAATCACCTCGACGTGGAGAACATCGAGGTGCTCGAGGATGCGCTGGGTGAGTACGAGGGGACGGTGCTCATCGTCAGCCACGACCGCGCGTTTCTGCGCGAGGTGGCCACGCGCGTGTGGTGGTTCGAGGGCGCGACGCTGCACGACTTCGACGGCTCCTTCGTGGAGTGGGAAGAGGATCAGGCGCGTCGGCGGTAAGGCCGTCTCACGTGGTCCGGTCGCGCGAGCGCAGCATGGTCATGGCGGCGTAGAGCACCACCGCAATCACCAGCCAGCGCAGCAGATCGAGGGGCAGCGCCGTCACCAGCAGCGCGGCCACGAGGACGCCGGGAATGCCACCAATGGCGAGGCCAATGGCGGGCTGGTTCACCTGATTGCGGCGCTTCACGAACTCGAGGCAGCCCAGCAACGCCGCGAACGCGCCGCTGCCCATCATGATGGGAAAGGCGGCGCGCGGGTCCATGCCGAGCGCGCTGAGCAGCACGAACGTGGGGCCGTAATTGCCGATACCCAGCATGATGAGGGCGCCCAGCACGAAGTTGATCCCGAGCGCCAGCCAGAGCGACGGCCCGTGCAGCGTGAGGGCGGTGCCGCCCACCGGCATGCGGTTGAGCTGGGCGATGGTCATGAACAGGGCCGCCGAGAGCAGCGCGACCCCCATGCCGATCTGAATGGGGCGGCGCGGCAGGCGTGCGACCACGCCCGCACCAAGCCACCCGCCCACGAGCGCGGTGGCGATCATGAGCACCAGAAAGGTCGGATCGATCTGGATCTGCGAAATGAAGATGAGTGCCTGCGTGACCACCGAGAGCGTGAGCCCCACGATCATGGTGGCGGGCAGCCGCTCATCGGGCACCATGCGCAGCGCCTTGAAGGCCGCGGTGGTGGTGGCCAGGGATCCGATCCCCAGAGTGTCGAAGAAGTTCACCACGAACCCGATGAGCAGCTGAACCGGTGTGGGCCACAGGCGCTCCTCGCGGTCGCGATCGATGGAACGCCACCACCGCCACAGAAAGAGCACGGCGAGCGCCATGATGGCAGCAAGCAGCAGGGTACGGATCTCGGTGGTGGCAGTGTCAGGCATGCCGGGAAGCTACCGTGCCACCCTCCTGCTCGCTGGGGGAATGCCGCGCGGAAGGGCTTACCGGCGTGACGTGCGCGAGCCCGGCGTCGCGTCGGCACGCTGCGTGTCCACGGTTCCTGGGAGGGCGGGGTCGGAGCTGGGGTCGGAGCTGGGGTCAGAGCTGGGGTCAGAGCTGGGGTCAGAGCTGGGGTCAGAGCTGGGGTCAGAGCTGGGGTCAGAGCTGGCTCCCACTTTGCGGCCTCGCTGCGCTACCACGGTAGCGCGCGCGTAGAAGTGATGAGGGGGAAACGGCGCTGGCGGATAGTGTTGTAGGCCAGTCTTCTGTCTCACGCCCAGCTTCCATTACACGTGGCTCGTATTCCACGCAGCGTAGTCCCCGGTGTTCCAGCGCATCACATCCAGCGCGGCAACAATCGTCAGGCCATCTTCATTGATGACCTCGACCGTCGAGTCTACCGTGAGCTGCTGATAGTCGGCACGCAGCAATTTGGCTGTGCTGTACACGCGTGGGTGTTCATGGCCAACCATGTTCACCTGCTCATTACGCCGCTACGGGCTGATGGCCTTGGTCGCCTTACCCAATGGATGGGTGCCAAGTACGTTCGGTGGTTCAACCAGCGCCATGGCCGAACGGGGACTCTTTGGGAAGGGCGCTTCCGATCCAGCGTGATCACCTCAGCGCGCTACTTTCTGACGTGTAGCCGCTATATCGATCAGAATCCTGTACGAGCCGGTCTTTGTACTTCGCCGGGGCAGTTCCCGTGGTCGAGCTACGCTTGCCTGGCGCTTGGGCATCCGGACACGCTCGTTACTGAACACGCCGAGTACTGCTCGCTCGGAGCTAGCGCTCCATTGCGCCGGGCCGCGTATCGTGACTTGTGTGATCCTCAGGTGGACGATGCCACACTCACCTACGTGCGGCAGGTGTTCCGGCGTGGTGAGCGGCTCTGACCCCAGCCCTGACCCCAGCCCTGACCCTAGCCCTGACCCTAGCCCTGACCCCAGCCCTGACCCTAGCCCTGACCCCAGCTCCCCTGACCCCAGCCCTGACCCCAGCTCCCGCGACGGCGGCTGACCAGCCAGGCGCTCACGAGGGAGAACGGAAGGGCCACCGGCAGCGGTTCGAGGAAGGTGTAGGCTGCCACCACAAACGGGTTGCGATAGGCTTCCGCAAACTCGGTCATCTGCTGCTGCATCGCGGCCAGTTCGGCGGCACTCTTGCCGGCGGCGCGCGCCTGCTCCACGGTGAAGCGGCCGTACTCCACCATGAAGTCGGGGAGCAGGGTGTAGTACACCACCTCCCAGATCACGATGTACACGAGCGTGGCCACCAGCGCGATCAGCGCCGCCACCTTGAGCGCCTGCCCGAAGGTGACCGTGCCGCCGGACACATGATCGCGATACTGCCGTGTCCCCACATGGATCATCAGAAAGGCGAGTACCATGCTCGTGTATCCGATGGCCATGCCAAGCGGACCGAAGCCGATCTGCTCGCGAAACGGATACGTGACCAGGAACATGCCGCCCATGATGGACCCGGCAATGAGTCCCGATGTCATGACCACGCGGGTGGTGGTCGTCACACTGTCTTGCGGCACCAGACGCTCCGTGGTTGATGTGCGCCGATCCAACCGCATCGGCTTCATGGGATGAGGCCAAGCCGGCGTGCCGCCTGCGACGGGTTGCGGTGGGAGAGCGTTTCGGGGTCGATTGCAGGCAGTGATGAGGGGGCGGCTGGCACCAAGGGCGGCGATGCCCAGGCTGGCATCGCTGGCGCCGTCCTGGCGAGAGTCCGTCCGGCCCACATCCCCACGCCCGCGAAGAGGACGGCCCCCATTTCGGGGGCGATCTCGAAGGAGTGGCCGCTGAAGGATCCGGGGGAATCCCGACCATGGTCCCAAGCTACGCTCACGGCAGCGCCGGCGTGCCGTAACGAATCACCCACGCGCCGCGTATGGACGGCAAGCGCCCCCCTTGCCCCAGCCCAACGCGTCGTGTCCCTGCTGCCCCTGCTCGTGGTGCCCCTGCTGCTGACCTCGGTCGGCACTCCGTCCGCGGCGACTCGGCGCATTGAACCGGGCCCGGTATACGATGGCCGCAGCGGCAAGACCAAGGTGTCCGTGCCACGCGCCGAGCGGGCCCCGGTGATCGACGGCATGCTCGACGAACCGGAATGGGGCACCGCGTCCGTCCTCACCGGATTCTCCCAGTTCTTTCCCACCGATGGGGTTGCCGCGCAGGACAGCACGGAGGTGCTGGTGTGGTACAGCGGCACGGCATTGCACGTGGGCGTGCGAGCCCATGCGGCCCCGGGCAGCGTGCGCGCAACACTGGCCGACCGCGACCGCATCACGCAGGACGACAACATCCAGCTGTTCCTCGGCACCTACAACGACAGTCGGCAGGCGCTGGTGTTCGCCGTCAATCCCTTCGGGATCCAGAGCGACGGCGTGCTCACCGAAACCGGTGCGGCAACGGGCGGCGGCTTCGCGAGCACCACCACCCGAGCACGCGAAGCCACGGATCTCGCGCCCGACTACGTGTGGCGCTCCAAGGGGCGCGTCACCGACCGCGGCTACGAAGTGGAGATCGCGATTCCGTTCAAGAGCCTCCGCTATCGCAACGGGGATGTGCACACCTGGCAGTTGAACGTGGTGCGCACCGTGCAGTCCACCGGGCATGAGCAGACGTGGACCGCGACGAAGCGGGCGAGCGCGAGCTTTCTCGCCCAGTCGGGGACGCTCGACGGGTTGCGCGACCTGCAGCGAGGCGTCACGGTGGATCTCATCCCCACGGTGACGTCGAGCGCATTCGGTGGGCAGGGCGCGACGCCCGGCTCATGGCGCTACGACACGCAGCGCCCCGACATTGGCGGCAGTGCGCGCTGGGGAATCACGAGCAATCTCACGCTGTCGGGAACGGCCAACCCGGACTTCTCGCAGGTGGAAGCCGACGCGACGCAGTTCTCGCCGGATCCGCGCATTGCGGTGTTCTTCGCCGAACGACGCCCCTTTTTTCTCGAAAGCCAGGAGCAGTTCAGCACCCCGAATCGCCTCATCTACACGCGACGCATCTCGCAGCCGATATTCGCCACGAAACTCACCGGCAAGCAGCGCGGTTTCGACATCGGCGTGCTCTCCGCCGTGGACAGCCGCGAGGCCTCGGTCACGGGCCGCGAGTCACCGCTGTTCAACATCGTGCGCCTGCAGCGGGATGTGGGGAAACAGAGCCGGTTGGGGTTCGTCTATACCGATCGCACGGAAGGACGCAACTGGAATCGTGTGGTGGGGGTGGACGGCCGGCTCGTGCGTGGCGTCTACAGCGTGCAGGCGCAGGCGGTGCGCAGCTTCACCCGCACCGGCGATGTGTCCGGATCGGCGCCGCTGTGGGATCTCTCCGCGGTACGCAATGGACGGGCGTTCTACGCGCGCTATGTCCTCAACGGCATCTCACGTGATTTCGATGCGCAGAGCGGGTTCATTGCGCGCCCCGGGATTGCGAACATCAGTGCCACGCACCGGCTCAACCTGTTCGGCAAACCCGGTGCCCTGGTGGAAGTGTTCAGCCCCGAGGTGTACGTCCTGGGACGATATCAGTACGCGGACTTCGTGACCCGGCGGCCGGCGCAGGATGCGCAGTTGCACCTGCGCACGAACACACGCCTGCGTGGCGGCTGGCAGGTGGGAGCGCAGTGGCTGCGTGAGGAGTTCGGTTTCGATCGCGACCTCTACGCCAATTACGTCCTGTTGCGTCCCGGGTCGGGCGGGCGGGTGGATACGCTCGGGTATACCGGCACGCGGCGGTTGCCCAACTTCGATTGGGTCACGTCGGTGAGCACCCCGGAGTTCAAGCGCTTCAGCGCCACCACCGTGGCGGTCTGGGGACAGGACGAGAACTTCCCCGAATGGAGTTCCGCCGACATCCTCCTCTTCAACCAGTCGCTCAACCTGCGCCCCACGGAGCAGCTGCGCCTGTCGGCGACGTGGGCGTACGAAACCTTTCGCCGCAAGACCGACGGCTCGCTGGTGCTGTCGCGGAATACCCCCCGCGTGCGTGCGGAGTATCAGGTCACGCGACAGGTGTTCGTGCGGGTGATCGGTGAACACTCGGTAGTGCAGCAGGATTCGCTGCGCGACGACTCCCGTACGGAGCTGCCGGTCTACCTGCGGCAACGCGACGGGACGCTGCGGCGGGCCGTGGCCTTCGAACGCACCCGCGCCCGGCTCGATGTGCTCTTCTCGTATCTGCCGTCCCCGGGGACGGTGGTGTACTTCGGATATGGCGACCAGTTGCGCGCGGACGAGCCTGATGGTTTCCGCACCCTGCGGCGCTCGGCGGATGTGTTCTTCGCCAAGGTGAGCTACCTGTTCCGGATGCAGTAGCGACGCTAGGTGGAGTCGGCGCGAAGCAGTTGGCGGGCGGCCTTGCGGAGACGCGCGAGCGGCCATGCCTCCCGGGTGGCCAGCTGGCGGTTCCAGATGGGACGCAGTTCCGGCGTGCGGTCGGCGAGCCCTTCGAAGAAATCGCGTGCGGGCCGGTCGAGGTCGTACCACACGGCAGTGAGGTCTACGGCGAGGGCGTGGTCGAGCGCCGCGAGGCACTCCTGCTCGAGCGTGGGAAAGCGGTCGCCGAACTGCGCCTGCCATTCGCGGAAGGCACGAAGCCGGTGCTCCCACGCTTTCTCGAACATGCTCACGGACGCGCGGCTGGTCTGCCCTGGATGCAGCCGATAGCGGCACGTCACGGCATCGAGGAGTGCAAAGCTGCCCTGGGTGGCCAGGCGCAACCAGAGTTGATAGTCCTCGGCGTGCCGTTCCCCGTCCTGATAGCCCCCCACACGCTGCAGAGGCTCACGGCGCAGCACGCAGGTGGTCTGCGCCACCGGGTTGGGCCCAAGCATGTGCGCCAGCAAGGCGCGTTCGGCGAAGTGCTGATGGCCACTTGTTTCGGCGATGGGAGGGAACACATCGCCCGTGGTGGTCCGGCTGCTGCACAGAATGGCTCCCGATTCGTCGAGGGCGCGCAGCGACAGTTCGAGATGCCGGGGATGCCACATGTCGTCGGCATCGAGGAAGGCGACGATGCTGCCGGACGCTCGTGCGATGCCGATGTTGCGCGCGCGCGCCGACCCTCCATTGCTCGTACTCTCCACCAGCGTCACGTCGAGCGTGCGCGCCACCGCCACGGTATCGTCGGGCGAGCAGTCGTCGACGACAATGACTTCCCCAGGCTGAACCGTCTGGGCGCGAACGGACGCGATGGCCTCGCCGAGGAATGCCGCCGCCCGAAACGCTGGAATGACCACGGACACCGAGCGACCCTCGGTCCGCAGGGAGTTACCCATCACCCGGTCCTAATCTTGAGAGGGAGAGCGAAAGCGAAGGTCACGGCCGGATGGGGAAATGGCCGATTCGGGCTGTCGGAATCACACTGACACCGAATACAGCGGCGAGTTCCGTGCCATGCGGGGTCACGGCCTCGCACCGTGTCTCGTCGTGAGGCGATACAGATGCCACGACGTTCCCCGCAGGACGTCGGCGGCGACTTCCGTGCGTACGTACCGTCGGTCGAGGCCGTCTGCCATGTACTGCCACGGGTCCTGAAAATCAGCCTCGAACTGCACGAGCCAGAGGTCAGGCGCCGCGTGCGCGCCGAGCCATGCTTCGGTACTGTCGCGCGTGACCGGAACGGTTGCCCACCCCTTGAAGGCCTGACTGGCCCACCAGGCTTCCACATTCACCGGAAAGCCGAGTATCGCGGGGGCGCTGTCCCGACGCAGGTGGTAGCGCAGGGGCACGGCCGCATAGTTCGAGATGATGTGCACGGGGAGGCGGCTCGTATCGGCGCGGATGACCGACGCGATGTGGGCCAGCGGGTGCGCTTCCGGTGTCGTCGTCATGCGCAGGCAGCCCGCCAGCGACACGACGGTGGCCGCGGGACCGGCAAGGACCAGCGCCGGTCGCAGGCGATGCAGCGCCACCAGCCCCCGCCAGAGCAACAGGAACAGCGCCGGGGCTGCCACCAGGAGATAGCGACGGGAGATGGGCACGATGAGCGTGCCCGCTGCCGACACGGCGAAGACGACAAGCAGCGTGAACGCCAGCTCGTCGCGTGAGCGCAGCGCCATGAGCACCCCAACCACAAGCACCAGGAAGGGAGCGGCGAGGAGGCCCGCCAGTACAACGCCGGGAGCGGGGAACACGCCCATGATGCTCGCGGTGCTCATGGCGAGATCCCTGGCCCACGGGATCATCCCCGGTGTTGTCGCGACCGTTCCCGCCGGCGTGGTCGCTGCGGCGGTGCCATTCGCCCGGGTCGCTGGCGTGGAGGCCGGGCCCGTCGCCGCCACCGCCGCGACGTGCAGGCGGTCAATGGCCGTTTTCCGGGCACGCTGCTCGAGGATGACCGGAAGCCAGAGCACGGTGCCCACCCCAGCCAGCACGGCGAACCGCACAAAGGGGCGCCACTCGGCGCGTCGCCGCAGGCAGCGCAGCAGCCAGGCGAGCCCTACGCCGCACAGGAAGAAGAGCCCCGTGTAGTGCGTATACACGAGCAGGGTGGCCGCCACGGCGAGGGCGGTGGCGTCCGACTGCCGGGCAGCGCCGCGCTCGTCGTGCAAGCGCACGATGCACGCCAGTGATGCCGTCGCCAGCAGTACCGTGAGCGCATACATGCGCGCTTCGCTGCCGTAGTACACGAGGGCCGGCGACAGCGCGAACAGGGCCACGGCGGCGCTCCGCACGGCGGCGGTGCCACCTGCCGGTCGCAGGGCTGCGGCGAACACGAATACGCTCGCCGTGTATGCCAGGAGTGACGGGAGGCGCAAGGCGAGCGGACTGTCGCTGGCGAGCCGCTGCCACCCGTTCATGAGCGCAAAATAGAGCGGCGGATGCACATCGCCGGTCACGAACGTCCAGAGCGAAGGCAGCGACATGGTCGAGAGCCACCACGTATGGTACTCGTCGAGCCACAGTTCGCGACGTTCCGCCAGGATGCCCGCTAGCACGAGGCCCGTGAGGGCCAAGGCCACGACGAGCGTGCGGTGAGCCCCTTCGTCCCAGCGCCTGCGGTCCGCGGGTCGCCGTTGGTCGTCGGCGCCCATCATCGCACGCTGTGCCGGATGCGCAGCAGATCGAGGAACGCCCGGAAGAAATCACGGGGGCGCACCTTCGATCCATCCACGTCAACCCACTGCTGCAGCGGCAGCTCGAAGATGCCGCGACTGCGATCGGTCGCGTGTGCGCGCTCGGGGAGGGCGAGCAGTCGGGCGATCATTTCCACATCGAAGATCCAGCGGGACACGAACGGTCGACGCAGCACATCCCGCAGGCTCGTCGATACCCGGAACATCTTGGCGCCGCACTGCGTGTCGTACACCGGCAGGGTCAAGGTCACCGACACCGCCGTGGCGAACACGCGACCGAGATAGTGGCGGATGGCCCGCCGACGGATGTTGCGGCCCAGCAGCTGCACGCGCGCGCCGAAGATCCAATCGGCATCCGGGTTGCGCCGGAAGGTCCCCAGAAAGTTGGGGATCTCCTCGAGGGGCGTGGCGAGATCGGCGTCCCAGAAACCCACGAATTCCAGCCCCGGACGCTCGAGCAGCGTCAGCAGCCCCTGGCGCACCGCTTCCGCCTTCCCCCCATTGGCAGGGAGGCGCAGCACCTCGGCGCGGCCGGAGGCCGACGCCTGCACCAGGTCGTCGAGCACTGCGGCCGTGTCATCGGTGCTGCCGTCGTCCACGAACAGCAACGCCGGTCCCGACGGATCGGACAGGAACGTCCGGAAGGTGGCCCGATCGAGCCGCCGGGCCTCGTTGTAACAGGGGACAACGAGACCCAGCACCGACGCCTGCAATGTCGAATCGTTCAATCGTGTCTGGGGCACACTGTGTCGCTCGGGAGCGGCGCGGCTACTTCCGAATGCTGTCCTTGCGCGCCTTGGGGAACTTCTCGGTGAGCAGGTCGGTGTACTGCCGCTCGCCTTCGCCAATGTAGATCTGCCGGGGGCGGGCGATCTTCTGCTCCTTGTCCAGAATCATCTCTTCCCACTGGGCCATCCAGCCCGCGACGCGCGCCACGGCAAAGAGCACCGTGAAGAAGTCGGTCGGGAAGGCCATGCTGCGATAGATGAGGCCCGTGTAGAAGTCGACGTTGGGGTACAGCTTGCGGGCGATGAAATACTCATCGCTGAGCGCGATCCGCTCGAGCTCCAGCGCGATCTCGAGGTCCTTGTCCATGCCGACCTGCGCGAACACCTCGTCGGCGAGTTGCTTCACGATGCGCGCACGCGGGTCGTAGCTCTTGTAGACGCGGTGGCCGAAGCCCATGAGCCGCTGTTCCCCCTTGCCGCTCTTGACCGCCTCGATGAACGCCGGGATGTTCTTCTTGTCGCCGATCTCGCTGATCATGCGCAGCACGGCTTCGTTCGCGCCGCCGTGCAACGGACCGAAGAGCGCGGCGATGCCGCCGGCAACCGCCGAGAACGGGTCCACGCCCGACGAGCCGATCGCGCGCACGGCGCTCGTGCTGCAATTCTGCTCGTGATCGGCGTGCAGGATGAGGAGCACTTCGAGCGCCTTCACGAACACCGGGTTCGCTTCGTACTTGGGCTCCGACATGCGCGCCACCATGGAGAGGAAGTTCTCCGTGTAGCTGAGATCGTTGTCGGGGTAGATGAAGGGCAGCCCCTTCACGTGCCGGTAGGCGAACGCCGCGATGGTCGGCAGCTTCGCCATGAGGCGAATCATGCTGATGTAGCGCTGCTGCGGGTCGTGAATGTCCCGCGCCTGCGGATAGAAGCTGGACAGCGCGGCGGTGGCGCTGCACAGCATGCTCATGGGGTGCGCGTCGTACCGGAAGCCCTCGAGGAACTTGCGGATGTTCTCGTGCACGTAGGTGTGGAACGTGATGTCGTGCACCCACGTGTCGTACTGCTTCTGGTCGGGCAGGTTGCCGTGCCGCAGCAGGTAGGCCACCTCGAGGAAGGTGGCGTTCTCCGCCAGCTGCTCGATGGGGTAGCCGCGATAGCGCAGGATGCCCTTGTCGCCATCGATGAAGGTGATGGCGCTGCGGCAGGACGCGGTGTTCATGAACGCCGGATCGTAGCTGAGCGTCCCGAATTCACCGGCTTCGCGCTTCACCTGCTTGAGATCGGCGGCGCGAATGTACGTGTCCCCTTCGGGCCCCTCGGTGCGAATGGGGGCCGTATAGGTGGATCCGGTGCGGCTGTCGCGGATCTCGAGGGCGTCGGGGGTGGTCGTCGTGGGCTGGCTCATCGCGGTCTGGATACGGCGGAGGTCACAGGACTGGGGAGCATGGCGGGTAAGCTAATGGCGGTACCGCCAAGGGGAGGGGGCGACAGTCCGCCCCCTCATCCCGGACCCTCATCCTGCGCTAGACCACCGGCGGGCACCATTCGTCACGGGCTACCACCCCGGGTCGCGCACCAGCCGCCGGGAAGCCAGTGTCACGGTCGCCCGGCTACCGCGCCCGCACCGTGAGCACCTCGCGCCCGTTCACCGCGACCATGCGCACGAGGGTAACCCGGCGACGGCCATTGGCCGGCCACGTGACCTCCACGTCCACTCGGCCGCCCTGGGGGAGCCCCAGATGCACGGGGGCGTCGCTTTGGGCATCGTAGCCCGAGCCGGCATCAACCAGTGCAGTGGCCAGCAGCCGCGTACTGCCGGCGGCGAACACCCGCAGCTCGGCCCCCGCCCGCGTGGCGCGGCCGCGCCCGTCCACCACCCGCACCCGCAGCGAGCGGACGGCGAGACTGTCGGGGAGCCGGTTGGCAAACAGGGCATGCGGCCCCTGGCCGGTGAGCGCCAGATCGGCGGTGCCGTCGCCGTTGAGGTCGTGCCACTGCACGCCGTGGTCGGCGGTGACGGCGGCCAGATCGGAGGGGATGACGTTCTCGAAACGTGAACCCTGGCGCCGGTATAGGTAGTCGGGCCAGTTGCGTCCCTGGGTGACCGTGCCATTGAGGTAGAGGTCGAGCGTCCCGTCGTGATCGAGGTCGGCCAGAGCGCAGCTATCGTACCGGCCGTCGGCGGCCACGCCCCAGGCGACGGCTTCGTTGCGCCATTCCTTGCCATTGGAGAGGAACAGCCCAGGGGTGCCGTAGTTGGCCGTGATCACATCCCACCGGCCATCGCCGTTCACGTCGGCCACGCAGGGGCGCACGGTCCCGTTGGCTGGATCGCGCGGCGTGCGGCCACCCCAGGCCAGCCCCCACTCCTCGGCCACATCGGTGAATCGTCCGCGGTCATTGCGGAACACCCCGTTGGCGTCGCCGTCCATGTTGCCCACGATCACGTCGAGATCACCATCGGCATCGAGATCGGCCCACACCGCGCCCACGCTGCGCCGGGTATCGGCCAATCCCACCTCCGCCGCCACGTCGCGCAAACGGCCACCCTCGTTGCGGAACAACGCATTGGCGCGGTCGCGAAAGGCCACGAACAGGTCGAGGTCCCCGTCGCTGTCCATATCCACCCACACCGGCTGTCGCACGGCACCGCTGTCCATGCTCAGCCCGGCCACGGTGGTGGCGTCGGTAAAGCGCCCGCCATCGTTCCTGTATAGTTGCAGCACCGGCCCGGCCCCGGGGGCGAACCCCACCAACAGATCGGCATCGCCGTCGGCGTCCCAGTCACCAAATGCCGCCGCGCGCGTCGGCCGGCCATCGGCCACGCCACTGGCCGCCGCCACGTCCACGAACGTGCCGCCGTCGTTGCGATAGAGACGGTTGGGCGCGCCATTGAAGCCCACGAACAGGTCGAGATCGCCGTCGCCATCCACATCAGCCAGCGCGTTCACGAACGAATTGGGCGCCGCGAAGAGCGCCGGCTGGACGGGTTGCAGGGCGACCGGCGGCTGGCTGGTGCCCACCAGCGCGAGGAAGACCACACTCCCCATCAGGTGTCGGTAGGTGACGGCGCTCATGGAGGCTACCGGCGGTGAAGGCCGACGCTGATGACGGCCCCCGTTCTACGTCCGACCCCGACACGCACGGCGATGGGCATCTTGTCCCACCGCTCGACACCGATCGCCACGCCGATCAACGACCCCGTCACGCCCCCGCCGATAGCCGTCAACGCGACTGACTGCGCCACGGAGCCACAGCCCGGCACCTCCGGGTCCAACTCGCATTCGCTCTCGTCGGCGGGGACGAGGCCGAGCAGCGCGCCAACGCCGACGCCCCACAAGGCACCACGCAGCGCACCGCGTCCGCGACTCTTCCCGCGGAACACATCGACCGAGTTCAACGACGAGATCGCGATGGTGAGCGGCCCCGCATTCGTGCGGGCAACGGTGAGCGAGTCACCACTCCGGGCCACGATGATGCCACGCACCGTTCCCGCGAGTTGCGATCCGCGCATGCGAATGGTGGTGCCCGGCTGCAGTTCCGGATACTGCGCCTCGGCCCGAGTTCCTGCGAGCGAAAGGACGAGCGTGAGCGAGAGCAGCGGCGACAAGACCCGACGAGGGGTGAGCATGGCTGTCTCCAGCAAGAGGATGACGCACAGCGCGGCCGCACACGGTTGGCACATCGGCCACGTACACCAAAGCATACGTGCAGCCGATGCAAATGGCGAGTTGTCAGCCCTGGTGCGCGGTCGCGCATCTGCGTATCCGCTTTGCATCACGCGTCGCGGCGAGCGCCACATGGAGCGTACCTCACGATCATCCGGTGAGCTGCCGCAGCAGCTGCGTACCCGAACGACTGGCCACGATCTTGGCTCCGTCGCGCAGCTCCACCAGATAGCGTCCGGCATCGTGCGGGCGAATGGCGCTCACGAAGTCGAGATTGACCACGTGCGACCGATGAATGCGCACGAACCGCGCCGCCCCACCCACTCCTGCAGGCGCGTGACCGCCGTGTCGAATCGCCGCTTACCGGAATGCGTGAGCCGATCGTCTACTGATCAGTTCGGCGCCCGTGTACCCGTGCCGCTGTACACGCGGTTGCCACCGATCACCGGACCGTTCACGCCCACACCGTAGTTGTTGTCGATCGAGGCAATGAACTGCTTGATGCTGCCGGGAAACGGCGTGGTGCGACCGTTGCGGCCAAAGGGGTCGGTGTACCACTCGGTCGCCCCGCCGCCGTTGCTGATGACGTTGTCGTTGATGTCCACCTGCCGGCGCGCGCCGTTGAAGGGCGACCGGCTGTCATCGAAGTCCACGCTGAGCAGCGTGCCATTCACGGTGCTCGTGAGGCCATCACACTCGCGGCTGCGGGCCCGGCGCTCGCCCATGACGGTCGCGCAGAGCGCCACCGGACGCCCCACCACGGTGGGATTGAGCGGGTCGAAGAAGCGACTCGGGCGGAACACCTGAAAGTACGGATTGAAGAACGCCAGTCGCTTGCCGTTGGCCGCCTTGATTTCGTTCGACGTTTCCCAGCTCTCGTGCAGGCTGCCGAAATCGGAGCTGCGCGACGGATCGACCAGGATGCGATTCAGGATGCACGCGGCATCGGGAATGCGGCGATGGCCGCCACCGGCTGGTGCGTTGGCCGGATTGCCGGGGCCGGCGGCAATGGTTCCGCCGCACGTGCTCTGAAACTCCCCCGCGCGCCCGATGGCGCTGAGCATGGTGATGTGCATCTCGGTGCGGTCATTGCACCGGATGTGGTAATTGAGTTCGTGCAGGTTGTTGGCGAACGCATCGCGTGAGTGCGTGCCCTGATGCAGCTTGGCCATCACGTCGCAGGTGACTTCGAGCACGCCGCCGCTGCCGCCGGGACGGATACGCAGATCGTTCTCCCATTCGATCTTGTGGCCCACGTGGTCTTCGTGCCGTTGCATGCCAAGTCCGGCACGGTCGAGCTGCTCGTTGGCGTAGCCGAAGGGGAGATCGCCCACCTCGCGATACAGCGCCGAGCCGCGCGGATCCCGGCCGTGCTCGTGGCCGAAGGAACAGCCCGTGGCGGGATCGGTCGGCGGATGCCAGATGGGGTACTTCTTGCCGTCGGGGCCCAGCGTCGCGTAGCGATCGTGCACGTCGGCGGAGCAGGTATCGCCGCGCCCGGGCGTCCAGATGCCGAACGCCCGGCTGGGCGCGGCTGCCGCGATGGCATCGGCCGATGGTTGCGTGGGCGCGTCGGCGGTGCCGCTGCACGCTGCCAGGGTGGCCGTGACGAGCAGCCCCGCAGCGACGGAACGATACGGACGGACAGGGCGCATGATATGCTCTCCGAAGGTCGTCAGCAGGTGGTCAGCAGGTGGTCAGCGAAACCACGACAGCGCGAAGCCGGTGCGCACCAGCGCCAGCCGCGCATTGGGATCGATGGCGTTGCTCGTGCGTGCGCTCTGCAGCCTGCCGCCCACCGATACGACCGCATCGATGTGGGGCGTCACCGTGGCCGAGCCGACGCGCCAATCATGACCCACGCCCAGCGTGAGTGCCGGGGACTGCGTGTGAAAGCCCGCGTTGCCGTCGCTCACGCGATAGCGCGCCACGCCCGCCCCTCCCTGCAGGAAGGGTCGCGAGCGACCGAAGGCGTAGCTGCGCAGCAGCACGGTGGTGCTGCGCACCGTGCGATCCGCGTCGCCAAGCACATCGAACCACCCGACGGTTTCCACCCCCAGCAGCAAGGCCGGCGCCAGCCGCAGTCCGGCACTGGCCTGCAGCCCCCATCCGTAGGTGGGATCCTGCGTGCACACCTCGCAGAACAGATCCGCGCCACCGCGACTCGCACCGATGGACAGCCAGGCGCCGTACTTGGTGGCCAGATGCGCGAGGGCGCCGCGCACGGTGGGTTCAGCCGGCGCGGATCCGGACGCCGTGGGTCGTGGCGCGGCCTGCGAGTGAAGCGTCGGTGCGGCGGCCACGACGCCGAGCAGCGCCACGCCCACACGCCATGCCGTTGGCAGTGAAGGGATCATGTGAAATCGAAGGAAGCGGACACGGGCATACGGCTCGCGTCATGCTCACGATTCCCCAGGCTGCCCGCAACGGCGCCCTGTGCGACAGATCACACAGCGTGTGGTGTCACGCCATGATCGTGACAATCGGTGCGCGCGGCGTCACACCGGCGCGCGCGGGGAACGTCTCTCCGTCTGTTCAGCCCGACGTGACGCGCAGCACTTCCTCGAGCGAGGTGACCCCGGCACGCACGAGGCGCACGCCGTCGTCGCGCAGCGTCTGCATCCCCTCCTGCAGCGCCACCGCGCGCACTTGCTCACCACTGGCGCGCGCCTGCGTGAGTGCGCGCAGCGATTCACTCATCACGAGCAGTTCGAAGACGCCCTGCCGACCGCGATAGCCGGTGTCACGGCACTGGGGACACCCGACTGCGCGCCAGACGCGCGTGAGCGGCGACGCGAGTGGCCCCAGCCGCTGCAGCGGGGCAGGATCGGGGTCGGCCTCGCGGCGACAGTGGGGACAGAGCACCCGGACCAGCCGTTGCGCCAGCACGGCCTCCACCGTGCTGGCGACCAGGTACGGCGCCACGCCAAGGTCGAGCAGGCGCGTAATGGCACTCGGTGCATCGTTCGTGTGCAGGGTGCTGAGCACCAGGTGACCCGTGAGCGCCGCCTGCGTGGCCACCTGCGCTGTCTCCGCATCACGGATCTCGCCCACGAGCAGGATGTCCGGATCCTGCCGCAGCAGGGCGCGCAACGTGGAGGCGAAGGTCACCCCCACCTTGTCGTTGACGGGAACCTGCGGCACCCCGGGCAACTCGTATTCGATGGGGTCTTCGACCGTGACGATCTTCTCGCGGCCCGTGCGCAACACGTCGATGGCGCCGTACAGCGTGGTGGTCTTGCCCGATCCGGTCGGCCCGGTCACGAGCACGATGCCGTGCGTGCGC
>Ga0315900_10001802_pt1 | contig 33919 bp, 49 predicted proteins | sample LakEriMetagenome_FD_203521 | JGI IMG/M metagenome (GOLD analysis project Ga0315900, IMG submission 203521) | Freshwater fungal communities from buoy surface, Lake Erie, Ohio, United States - Buoy 12 MA114 | ecosystem: Environmental > Aquatic > Freshwater > Lake > Lake biofilm | place: USA: Lake...
GTTTGCGTTGAATGGGAGATACACAAAAATAAAATTAAATGACAAGGGAACACTGAAGTTTATACATAACGTTAATCTGACAGGTGCGTATTCCTTTGGAAATGTTTTCGGATTTTTGGGTTATAGTATCATCATGAACGCGGGAAAATATGGTATTACAGGTGCCAATATAAGTGGAGCGATTACCAAAACACCTGACGATAAAAATCTTTTTATAAGTCCATCGATTACTGCATTTTATACTAAACCTTTTCAAGCGGGGAAGAAGTTGAGTATTTCTCCTGAGATTTACGTTATTTCCACACCAGTTGTATACTCATCAGTGGATAAAATCACTGTATCTGATAGATATTTTAGTGGATTTATTGGATCAGGATTCGATTACCAAATATCAAGAAGATTTAAGTTTAATATAAACTATAAAGCGAATGTGAGTACCAATCCTGAATTTCCAATTCTTTCTTTTTTCTTGGTTGGTTCGAAAATTAACTTATGAGATTTGTATTTTTAATATTATTTTTTATACCAATAATTCTTTTCGGGCAAAGTATTACTTCACCTCCCGCAAGAGTTTATCAATTTAATACTTCAAACCAAGATGGTAGTGGATTCATTCTTAACGGTTTCAATGCATCAAGTACATTATTGGCATCAGTTGGATTTGTAAACCCACCTGCCGGAACAACATTTAGTATCACAACAACCACAGGTCTTTCATTTGCTACAGGGTATAATACTTGGAGTAACATTACTCGGATAGCGTTTACGGGAACTATGGTTAATATTAATAATGCATTGGCATCTCTCAAAGTTAATACAGGGGGAACACTTGGTAATGTTCAGATATCTGTGTCGGCAACAGTGAACCCCGTTGGTTATTATTATAATCCCGTGAATGGTCACTTCTACCTACCAGTCTCATCAGGACAATTCTATACAACCGCTAAATCACTTGCATCGCAACAGACATTTAAAGGGCAGACAGGATATTTGGTAACAATTACCTCAGCCAATGAGGAATCTTTCATTTTTTCTAACGTACCACAAAGTAACATTTGGTTTGCATTATCTGATGCAGCACAAGAAGGTTATTGGAGAGTGGATGCCGGTCCTGAAAATGGTACTTTAATCAAAACACAAAACGGACAACTAGCAGGTAATATCTCAGGTCAATATAACAACTGGTGTGGTGGTGAACCAAACAATGCAGGTGGGGAACATTATGCGGTAACAAAATGGGGTGGTGGAAATTGTTGGAATGATCTACCAAACAACTATTCTTGCGCTTATATTATTGAATTCGGTACATGGACAAATCCTGAACAACAGACATTTACAGATTTTTATAGTGCGAATGTTACAAATCAAGTTTCTTTAGGATCAATATCGGGAACCATCTCAGTACCAACACTATCATCATATCCAACAATAAGTTTATTTAGTGTAGTAAACGGTGTAGATAATTTGATTCAGACCAAAACGGTTACATCCTCAGGATACTACACATTTAGTGTACCTTCACAGAACACTGTCTACAAATTAGTTCCTTCTTTTTCTTCAGTTGGAATCACATCATCAGACTTTAATTTGGTTTTTAATGAGACACAAAATATCTCGACGCCACCTATCATTGCACCAGGTCAATTTATGACAGGCACAAAACAATGGAAGGCTGCAGATGTCAATAAAAATGGTATTTTGGATTTCGGTGATGCATACCTTGTTGCTGCGCATATTACGGGATTCAGACCATTGACTGAAGTACTTTGGTTCTCATCAACAAACTACGACTCTATCAATAGAACTAACTTCGGAACAATAAGTCCCGTAACATCATTTACTTTGAATTTTGTTACATCAAGTTTAGTACAGAACATAAAGTATTGTGTTTTAGGTGATGTTAACCTATCACATTCATCTCAATAAAAAAACTATGAAAAAGTTATTATTATTTTTGACATTGGTACCATCATTATCAATCGGTCAGGTTTCGAATTGGAGACAAGGATCAAATAACTCGTCATCACAAAGCAACTCAACTCCACCCCCATCATCGACTAACAATACAAACAGAAGTGTTGATAGGAGTCCTCAAATAAGTAATTGGAGACAAGATCCGCCGAGTAGACAAACTCAAAATTATTATACACCACCAAGAAGACCACTAAGTCCTTTCTATTCACCAAATTATTTTGGACCGAATAGATGGTTTGGATGGGGAGCTCCAATGTATTTCGATTATTGGACACCATCATTCTATTACAATAATTGGGGTTACAGAGAACCTGCAAGAATATATTACAGAGAAGGTAGACAAGATACAGTTAGAGGAAGAAAAGTTCATTTTTCATTTGGTTTCCAAACAACAGCATTCAAGGATCAGGTTGGTGGATGGTTTACAATAGGTGATAGAACTTATTTTATTGGTGAATTTAATGTTACAATCAATAGAGATGATTCCTATTTTGTATCAAATAAAACCATTTGGAATTATTATAATGATGTAATGATTGTTAACGGAACGAGATTCACAATTAATCAATTATTTCCACTTCAGAAAGATGTGGAAAGAAACAATTCATATTACGTAGGATTAGGTAGAAAAATCAAAAGAACTGGTTTCCATTTTATGGTTGGTTTGGATAACACTAACCTGAGATACAGATACAAAGATGATATTGGTTTTATAACTTTCCCGAAGTCTGATAAAAAAATGTTTACAGTCAAAGTAGGTGCATTGAGAGATATTGGAATATTCACAGTAAAATTGGATGTTGATCCTGTTACGAGAAGAGTGACAGCAGGAACTGGTTTAAATTTTTAACTATTTATGAAAAAAGACACTATGGATTTGAAATCTATTATAAAGGAGGCTTTAGAAAAGCATGTTGAAAAAACATTGGTATTGACTGAATCAACTCAGATATCAGAAAGTTTGAAGTACCACGTTGATAACAATCTATCTTTGACCAACAATGTATTCAGAGTTTATTCTGAAAAATACTTTGAATTGGTAAACGAGGTGAGACAACTTTGGAAAGAGGGAAAAATCAAATTGAATGAAGAGGATACTTTGATGGTAGAGTCTGATTTAGGTGAAAAAATTAAGATCGGAAAAGAGTATGTTTATCTTGATGCACCATACATTTCTGAGACATGGACAGAAGAAGAAATATTAGAGGAGGCAGAACACAGAGGTAAGAAAGTAAACTTAGGGAAACCGTTCAGAACACCAGGTGGTCCTAAAAAGTTTGCAGTATATGTTAGAAAACCCGGTGGTGGAGTGAAGAAAGTAACTTTCGGAGATCCTAATCTAAGAGTGAGAAATAGAAATAAAGGCGCTGCCAAGTCTTTTAGAGCAAGACATAGATGTGATCAGAAAAAAGATAGAACTACTGCAGGATATTGGTCTTGTAACGTAGGTAGATATGCAAAACAATTAGGATTATCAAGCAAAAACTCTTGGTAATGGACTTCCCATTTCAACAGCAGATTATTGAAGGTAAAATTGTTAGAACTTTCACCCCTGATGTTGATGTCGAAGAGCTGAAATGGCATCAAGATCTGAAAGACAGGAAAGTTAGAATAATCGAAGACGGAGGATGGTCATTCCAAATAGAAGATGACTTGCCAAACAAATTATCAGTTGACCAACAAATCTTTATACCCAAATTTGTCTGGCATAGAGTAATTAAAGGTAAGGACAATCTCGTTGTTGAGATTGAAGAAATATAATGTCGTATTTAGTTGCAAATATTCCACCAATAGAGGTTTACATAGATAAAAAATTTTTATTCGATTTCCAAAAAGATGAAAAAGGTAATTACTTGGGTGATGGAGAATGGGAAAAAGGTCATTGGGTTACTGTTAAAAGTATTCCCAACCAAGCGTTGTTGTTCGAAACATACATAGATAAATTCTCTGCAGTATACGATAAATTACCTTTACATGCTTTCAGATGGAGATTACCTGAAGAGGGAGATGTAATCTACCCGTTGGACTTTCTACAGTTATGGGATTGCCTTTCTTACAATATAAGTGTGATTCAGAAAAGAGTTTTACGTAAAACAAAAACTTTGACTACTCTTAAAGATCAGACGACAGTTGAAGGAGAGTATCTTTTTACAATTGACACAGCTAGTTCAGAACCAAATGAGGTTGATTGTGGATGGTCTGAAACACCAAATGAACACAAGTGTTATAACATATCCAAAATATCTAACGGACAATTTGTTGCTCAGCCAAACAACCGAACTAGATGGTTTCAGCCATCTAGATCGGGTGATTTATGTGAAATACCATATTTCAGATATTCTACAAAAGTTTGGACTTGTGAAGGTTTTTCGAAGTGGAGACCTTCAGAGGAAAATTGGATCTACTAGGCTATCGAGGGTCTTTCTTCGTATACAGGTACTGGCTCCGATACACACTCAGGCTCCTCCGCTATCATATCAAATTCAATTGCTCTCATTTTGGGATAGTACTCCTCAACACATTCTTTGTGTACCTGTTGTTGAATTTCATCTGAACATAAATTCTTATTTGTTGCATTAGATTTAAAAATCTTTCTGACTATTGGAAACAAATAATCATCTGCATCAACGTCAAGATAGTCGACTCTATTATCTTCAGCATTCCAAAAAGAAAATTCGTGATCATCATGTAATCCTTTGTAACCCGCAAACTTATATCCTGTCTCTTTATTGATGAAGTAAACTAAAATACCTCTTCTCCAATATTTTTCGAAGTAATTTTTCTCTCTTTGGTAAGTTGTACACCATCTTGTTGATGTACCATATTTTGAAGATGCTGAAAAAGTTAGAGGCCTCAAAATTAACCATTTCTGATCTTCATACTCTCTGATTATTTGACCTTCGAGTTCTTTAGTTAATTCTTTCATTGATGCTAATGTCAGAGCACCTCTAATATCATCAATGTTTTTATAACTGGTTACATCTTTGTTCTCGATTAACCCTTTTTCCATTAAGGACATGAAATGGGTTAAAGTCTGATAAGTATCGTTTGTGAAATGTTCAGAAATATAATTTTGAAGGTAAAATAGTTGGTTATCTGTTAACTCATTAGTTGAAATTCCTTTTGAGATAAGATTGGATTGAATTTCCAACATACCCTTGGATAAGTCATCTGGGTGAAAATGATTTTTTACATTGAATCTACTTCCAAATATTTTACACATAAGTGGGAAATACTTGTAGGACTTCGAAGTATCCAATCTTTTCATCATATCGAACACCGTCATATTCAGTTCGGGATATTGTTTTTTCAACTCATCTAATCGAGACATAATTTTTCTTTTGGAAAAAAATAGGAGAAAATAAAATTACAGTCAAATGAGGGCTAGTCAAACCAAAAAATAAGGGCTTTACGAATTCCACTTGTTACAGGTGTAACACCGTGAATATGATCTTTATCACAATGAAAACCAACTATTTTTTTTGATTCTGGCATCACCATTAAATTGTGAATTGGGAAATGTGTACCTCCACCACCAACTTCATTTAGGTATGTTACAGTTGTAAAAATTCGGGTTGGAACGTAGTTCGGTATCCATCTACCTTTAGGGGGTATGAAGCCATTTCCGTTTTCATCAGGGGTTCCCATATATCTATCTTCAGGGTTTTCTGAATAAGTGTTGTCTGCGTGATAAATATATCCCTCAGTTTGATATGCAAATCCTACGTAATTAACTAACCATTCCCTCCTTTCTACTTTTTCGTTTAGAAAGGATATTTGTTTTTTTATAATATTTTGGAAAAATACGGTGGTGTAAATTGGATCGTCAGGGTCAATAGTTTCCCACTTGTAGAACGGTTCACTTGGTGGTTGAAAGTAGGACAACTTATAATCCATCATTTCTAACAGAGTCTTAAGTTCGTAGTCAGTTAAAAAATTTTGTTCTTGGATTATCATCGAGTAAAAGTTGCGGAGGCTCAGGGATTCGAACCCCAGTTACAGTTTCCCGTAATTCAGTTTTCAAGACTGACGCATTCAACCGCTCTGCCAAACCTCCGTAGGATACAAATATACTAAATTAAATATGAATATCAAAGACTATTTATCTGTTATGAATCATAAATTATTAGTTGAAGGTAGATTAGATGTGATCACGAGAGCAATTGTGAGAGACATAATTACATTTTTCAAATACCAAAGACAGGGGGAGTTTGGGTTACCCAAAGAATTGACAGGAGAAGAAGTTTATGATTTTGAGAATCTTGATACCAAGTTCGAAATTTTTTTAGATCTACAACAAAACGAGAATGTAAATGGTTTTGACGTTGATGCCGAATATTGGGACGATGAACAAATATTGTATATTACGATTATCACCAAACCTGATCCATCACATTCCATTTTACAAGATTTATTGAAAGAATTGAATGAAGTTGTAAGACATGAGTTGGAACACATCAAACAACATGAAGAATCTTATGACTTTCCAAAAGAACCAAAGAGTCACGAAAAATATTATACACAACCTCATGAGCTTGACGCCCAAAGAGTGGGATTCAAAAGAAGATCCAAGATCGAGAAAATTCCGATGGAAAAAATGGTTAGGGATTGGTTTGAAAAAAACAAACACAAGTATAAAATGAAGCCTGATCAGGTCGAAAGAGTTGTTCAGAAAATATTGGAAAGATGATAGACGAAAAGAAAATATTCGATAAATTTTTCAGAGGTCAAACATTTGAATATCACGGTTCTAAGTACCGATTCGATGATATTCAGAAAATTGATGATGGAAAAAATCTATTCAAAATTTGTTGGATCCCTGATTTTTATCCTCATTCCTACTTTTTTGAAAAACTTGTCATGGACTGTAATAACATTTTACAGGAGAGGTTAAGATATCTTAGTCTCCAAGTTGATGGGAATGATTCTGTGGACATTTATACTGAAGTATCTGATTTGACTAAAAAACTATTTGTTAGAAAATCATTACTCAAAGAAATTGACAAAGAAATTTCGAAATGGAAAGTTATAAGAATGGAAGTCCCCAAAGAAAAGAAAACATACATCTTGGGTGTCGACATTCGTCTATCAGAAAAACCCTACCATCAAAATGACAACAATGAATATATCACTATGCATTTCGATATTGATATTAACTACATAGAAGATGTTGACGGTCCAACAAACAATAGATTGAAATTAAATCCCGATTTAAGTTCTACAATGATTTGGAATTTTATCTTGGATTCTCTTTATGATCAAGATTTACCATCACAAATGGATGAGGTAATAATTCCAATATTAGAACCTGAAATGAAAATAGGTGACTATGATATCTACTATAACAGTTCTTTCGGAATTTCTAGTATTTTGGGGTTACCTTTTGGAAAAAAACAAGTTCGTCAGGGTCATTTGTCAAATAATGATTCTATATTCATTTAACGTTTTTCTTGAAACTTCTGAATCATTTTTTTAATAAGATTAGATAAAACAGATCCTGTCACGACCATCGCACCTGAAGAGACTAACCTTTTTCCTATCAACTGAATTAAAGCTTGAGTATTATCTGCACCGATTGACAGATGATATAAATCCTCCAATATAGGTAAAATAAATGCGTATGACATTGTATTGATCATACTTGTAGAGGTTATGGCTAACATGGATATGAAATCTACAAATGCTCTTCTAAGTTCATCCGCCTTTATTTGTACAACCTCAAATTCGCTAGATAAACCCTTATCGGATATTTTTTTGTATAAATTTTTTAGTTTTCTATCGTTATCATAGTAAAATTGTGCAACTGCACCTAAAACTAAAAGAGAAACCTCATACTCTGTAAGATTGGGAATATTACCCTCAACCCAATTTTTCAAAGGACCTATCATTCCTCCAATAGATGCACCCCAAGTCAAAAGGAATTTGAAATTCAATTTGTAAACAGTCTGAACGTCATCAATAACCTTTTTGGTAATTTCATTCAACTGTCTCATATTATCTCCAAATCTTTCTTTTAAAGATTCAGTTATAATCACTTGCATTTGAGACTCTGATATCAAATAATTCATACAAACAATAAATACTTAAATTATATTTATTAGTATGATGAATCCAGAAGTAAAGGAAGGTGACAGAATAATCTGTTATCATATGGAGGGTGAATTAGGTGTCCCTCCCGGTACAAAAGGTACTGTTAGAGGAGTTGGTCGTGATCCTTTTGAACTCGTTAATGATGAAAAAATCATAAGAGTTAATTGGGACAACGGAAGTCAACTGAGTCTACTTACAACAACTGATTTTTGGAAGTTGGATAAGGAAAGTATGTCTGAGCAGGTACGTGAACCGGCAGAATATAGTGCTTTCAAAAAGGCAACTGATATATTTGAAAACTTCGATTGGAGATATCTCAGAGACTTTCTTGTTGCGGTAAGAGATGCGGGGCCAGTCAATATGTTCGAGGCCGGTCCTTTTTTAATTGGGGGTAAGGAGTGGATTGATAGGTATTACGGTGAGGGTAGAGAGGATGATGAAAGGTTTCAAAAGGTTCTTGAGATGGCCGATACCGCGAGAGACAAAATGATTGCAGGTACAGTAAATTATCTAAATAAGAATAAAGAAGGTTGGGAGTTGGAAGACGCTGAAAGATATTTGAGAACTTTTGCCAAAAAAATGATGTCGGTTTACATCGGTTTCCCAATACCACAACGTTAAACAAAACACTCGGGAATGTCTTCCCACTTAGTAGTGTATTTTTTTGGATATCATGACATCAACTCTTTGTCAAACGTGACAATTACTTCTCCAGAATTGTGAGCTGGAGTATAATAATCAAATTTGTGGTGATCTAAAATTTCACAAACTCTGTTTTTCATAAATTCAGACTTACCTGTGATAATACGCAAAGGTAGTTCTTTTGAGTTTAATAACACAAAATTTTCAACCTCATCTTGAACCTTGTGATGATAATAACCGTGTAAGTCTAATTCTTTCATTAGTTGGATAACGGGGCTTTGATAGACGGGTGTGATTGATAATCTCTCAGAACAAAATCATTGACATTGATTTTATCCCAATCAACCAAATACCCATCTCTGAATTTAAACTCGAAGTTCAAATCTACTTTTGGTAACTCAAACCAACTACGGCCAATCTGTTCTTTGGCTTGATCAATGTGGTTTTGATACAAATGAGTGTCACCCAAATTTCCTATCAGTTGATCAGGTACCATATTTACCAATTTGCCGAGCAACATGAGGAGTAATCCGTATGAGGCGATATTGAAGGGCAACCCCAAGAAGGTATCAACACTTCGTTGATTCCACATCAGGGAGATTGCTCTTTTGGGTGTTGGTTCATAATAAACATTGTCAAAGTCAGGAATATTATTTTCATCATACTCCATTCCTGTTTCATAGTTTTGAGTGAACCACAATTTATATCTTTCAGAATAACTTAATTCTCTTGTAAAAACTTGGAACCCATAATGACAAGGTGGTAAAACCATTTCATCTAATTCTGCAACATTCCAAGCAGAGACCATCATTCTTCTACTGTCAGGATCAACTCTCAATAAATTGATTAGACGCGATATTTGATCATACCATATTGAACCTCTTCTAAGACCATCTTTTAGATCCATCCAGCCTTGCCATTGTCTCCATTGTTTACCATAAATTGGTCCTAATTCACCCCACTCCTTTGCAAACTCATCATCTGTTTTGATTTTGTTGATGAACTCTTCTTTGTTAGTAATGGCATAACCTGCAATTGTGGTATCATCCATAAACTTTTCTAACGTCTTTCTTTGATAGTTAGCCCAAGCATCACCATCCCAAATATGACAATCATTATCAACCAGGTATTTGATGTTGGTGTCTCCACGAAGAAACCATAACAGCTCTGTTACCATAGTTTTCCAAGCCATTTTTTTGGTGGTGAGCAAGGGGAAACCCTCACTCATGTTATGGCGAATCTGACGACCAAAAACCGATATAGTACCGGTTCCCGTTCTGTCTGTTTTTTTTACACCTGAGTGTATAATTTCTTCAAGTAAAGCCTGATATCTTGCGTCTAAGTTATTCATAACTAGATTTTATATGGTTCATTGCTAACTCTACTGATTCTAGCATAGTCATCTGATTATTTTTTTCTCTCAAAGTCCTTGAAAGATCTAATACCTGATCACGAATTTTCAATTGGAAAGCTTCGTGCATGAGTTCATCTAAAATTTCTTCGTTTGTCATGACCTATTTTGGTTATTCCACTCTTCAATAATGTATTTGACGTTGTCAGAAAGATGATCCATTTTGGATAACCAATCTAACACATCATTAACACCTAAATTATAAGATTCCTCGACACATTTTTCAACTGATTGTCTGTCCAAAAGCGTGTTGTGAACAATATTGTTTTCGATTATTTTTTCAAGTTCTATTTTCATGATTCTTCTTCTTTTTGCCAAAATGGTTTTGAATATTGTGGTCTGATGGATTTCCATATAATTTGAGAATAATCTCTACCGTCCAACATACTGAATAATATAGATGGGTGGGTATATCTTTTTGCTTGATCGGCGAATTCTTTCCTATCGAGACCTTTAGTGTTTAGGTCATCAAATATTCCTCTGTAATCCCTGTCTATGTTTTCGTATCTGATTACTAAATCTTTGACGGTGTTTTTTACCCATGAATCAAATTCATCGGGCACACGATCTAAAAGGTCGGTGAGATCTTTCTTATCTTTCAAGTACTCCCAAATATCCACATTAGAAAATCCGGTGAGAATTCTGTGTAACCTAACGTACTCTTCACCTTTGATTTTCATTCTAAACCCTTTTCTGAAACGAACAACAAATCCTTCAGCGTTTTGTAAAATTTTGGACTTCAATTCGGTAAAATCCCGAATTCCATCGTATCTGTTTACAATATCCCAACCGTCCATTTCAATATCATCATACATCAATTCCTTGCCTTCAGGATTGACAATAGATAAAAGTACCAATCTTTCATCATTGGAATAATCTACGACAATCCTGTTTTCAGGGTAAATAATTTCAAAAAGATAGGTGAACCCTGGAACACAAATCTTATCGTAGTTGTATTTCTTTGCAATCTCAAGACCTTTAATTGCTTGATCAGAGGTAAAAGAACCTTTGGTTGCCATGTGCCACTCACCGTTATAATGGAAAAAAATACCCAAGGATCCGTCCATCTTTTCGAAAACCTCAAACGGTTCTGTTGGGATTTCATTTGGGTCAATTTCTTCCATGTTGAAGAACTTGTTGAAGGATTTAGCAATTGTATTACCATCGCCATCCATAATCAAACCTCGGCACATCAGAGTAATTTCATCCCACTTACCCTCGTATTGTGTTTTACGAGAATAATTGTAGATGGCAAGAGGAAGGGTTGTGTGAAGATTTCTCTCCACCAACCCTAATTCTACGTAGTCATTCAATATGTCTAATAATCTATTCACACTATTTTTTGATAATCATGTTGGTAGATTGAATACCCAATCTTAAGACAGGTAGTTGTTTTTCAAATTCGTCTCTTTGCATCACTTCGTAATAACCGTCTAATATTTTTACTGTTGGTGTATTTTCCATTTCTAATAGGATAGTTCCACTCGCAGAGGGTCCATCATAAAGTTTAATTGTTTTTGTTGTTGTGTTGAAAAGGAGTGTTTGCATTTTTTTTGTATTTTAAAGTTTAATTTGAAATCTGTTTCTCATTACGTCTAGTTTTTCTTCAGGGACACCATGAACATTTTGTCCTCCATGACGATTCTCTACAATTATGGTATGGATCCTGTAACCATATTTTTTTGCAATTATTTGATAAAATCTCATTTCCCATTCTTGAGTAAATGTATTTGAGACAACAATATTACGAAAGAAAATCCAACCAAAGATACTTGGGTGCATCCAATATGAGACTTTTCTTTTACACCAATTGTGAGCATCCTTCAATTTTGTAGAATCAAAATTATAAGATCCGTCTTTCATAAAAAATTGGTCGGCTTCAAAAATTTGCCATGACTTACCTAAAGATCTGGCAACGGTGGATTTACCTGACCCTGGTAAACCTCTTACGAGATAAAGATTTTTCATGTGTCTATGTTTACGAGTTGTTCTGTGTGATGATCTTTTTGCATCTCGGAAAGTTTTTCTCTATGACGTAGCATTGGTATGACTTCAGTCCTCAAATTATAAGGTCTAAACTCAGGGTGACCATCCATACCAACATCCATTCTCTGTCCTTTTCCCAATCGAAGATGGGTTGGAAGGTGACAGTGACCGTGTATGTGCATAACACCTTTTGCTAATCCATCCCAAGATGATATTGGGTAGTGCATCATACGGAATTTGAATTGTCCGTATTCAAGCGTGTTGTAGTGACTAACACTTTTGAATAACCCTTGACAACCGTCACGGTTTCTTTCTATGTGGTGATCGTGGTTACCAAGTACCAAGTGTATATTTTTACAAACTAATCTATCCCAAAACTCACGTATTTTTTCATATCCACTGAATGACCAATCACCCAAATGTATTAAGATATCATCTTGGCCAACAACTTCGTTTATGTTGTTCACTATTGTTGCATCCATTCTGTCGAGATCAGGGAAATCGCGGGTTTGGCCGACAGGTATTTCACCTTCAGCTGTTCTCCAATTTGTTATACCACGACATATATTTTTGTGGTGGTAATGCGTGTCGGAGGTAACCCATACGTTTGTATCGTAGTCTATTTTTATCATCACAACAAAGATAAGAAAAAAAATTATTTCGGAGATAAAACCCATGTAATTTTTCCAAACACATTAGATTGACCTGAAAATTTTCTGACTTTGAAGTGGTTGGATTCGGTTAAAACACAAAGGTCCCCCACCTCAGGATCGTCGGCTTTAGAAACTACCAAGATACTATCAGTCGGGATACCGAGAGTGGAGGGACCTTTATATTTTAGGTAGAAGGTTGAGTATAAATCTTCTACTATTAATTCATTGAGATCTAATCTTTTTGATACGTAAGTCTCAGCGGGAGATGCAAAACCTGTTGTTCTTGTTTTTACCTCTAATTGTGACTGTATCATGTAACAAATTTAGACCATTCTTGTTACAACGTCAAACAAATTTGTAATTATTTTCATCAATTTTTTCACCAACGTATCCGAACTTTTCCAGAAAATTGATAATATCCGTTGAAGTATAAGAATAGTTTTGGAAGTTGCTTTCAATCATTTCTAAATATAAAACAGGTTTTTGTTCTAATATTCTTTTCATTCCCCTCAAAACAAACATTTCATAACCCTCGACATCGATTTTTACATGGGTAATATTCGTGTTAAAAGGGATCATGTGATCCAATTGGTGTATTGGTATTTTTACATCTGACTCTTGATCGATGATTCTATTATAACCGTAACCCCATAGTTCTTGATGTTGACTCATGAAAGCAGTACCATCATGGTTACCAAGAGCAACGTTATAACAAAAAGTATTACAATCATTACTAACAACGTTATTTACCAATTCATTAAATGCTGTTGGGTTTGGTTCAAAAGAAAATATCAAAAATCTTCTATTCTTATTGAATAAAGAAAGACATCCTGTGCTGGCGCCTATGTCAATTACCATTGGTCCTGAATGAGATTGGATGTCGTTGTAAATGGTCTGAAATAGAAGGTTTTCAGATAAAACCAAGTTATTTTCGGATTCCCATATCCCCCCAATGAAAGGACTCATTTCAGATATGTTGAGAGTCAGTTCATCAAATAGAGTTGTTTTATTCATTTCCTAAAACTAAACTATTTATAGAAAAAGTAATTTATGCCAGCATATTTTTTTAATTTAAGCGACGGTGAAAGAGAAAATATATTAGATCAACACAAAAAACCTTATGATGGTCTAAGAACAATGGGATGGGAGTCAAAAAACCCTCAAACTCTTTATATTCAAGATTTTGCCAATGACAAAATGGGTGTGACAATCAACAATAAGGGAGAAGCGAAGGGATATACTCACCTGAAGATTAATGAACAACTTGGAATTCCATATACAAAATCACCTGATCTTACTTCAGAATTTTCTGAGGGAGAGATGTGTGAGCAGTGTGGTTCAGGTACAATGATGGAAGGTATGTGTAACGAATGTGGGTATAAGATGGAGAATTTAGAAGAAATGACACCACAAGAAGAAGATCTTGATGACGTTGAAGATTTGAATCCATCTGCAGAATTTGATTATGTGGGTGGAGCAGACAACACTACAGACACATACGAAGGTATGGACGAGGATTTAGTTGAATCAGTTGAAGGGGAAAGATCCACTATTATGGAGATGTTCCAAAGAATGAGAGTTATTAAATAAGAGGTCTATAACCCTCTTTATCATAGATTAGTTGATGGCCATGGATATCCAAATTCATGGTCATTTTTGTTTCCACATCCTCCCTTGACATTTCTCTCAGTTCTTGATGTGCAAATGACCTTAACTTGTCCATTACGGCATCTGTTCCTCCAAACCATGAACAATGCCAACCAAAAGGTTCCTTCGTGTGTTGTTTATTTTCAGAATATCTATTTTTTCTTATTTCTTGTGGAGTTGATTTCAGAAGAGTTTCCCATCTTACTCCAGCAGTTCCTGGCCAAAGTCCATTATAAAATCTATCGAAGTCCCAAATACACCATTTTTGTAATTGGAAACAATAGTCGTCTTCAGGGATCATTTCTATAAAATCATCTAATTTATTAGGATCGGGGATTTCATCCAAATCAGATATAAGGATTACATCATTTTTATTCAAACCCAATTTGTATAATCCTTTTAGAATCTCATTTCTTTGGAAGTTTTCTCTAAACCAATGAATGTGAAGATTTTCTGGTACATCAATTTCGCTTGGTGAATATATCATTTTACTTGGAAATTCATCAATTACAATATTGATAATTTTGTCAGAATATTCATCAAATAGTTCTTTATTCTGTTCAAAAAAGGCCGGTTTTGGTATACCTGAGTGGGTTTGTTTTGACTCAACGAGTATGAACTTGTCCACCTTATCATTCAAAAGTTTCAACCTCAAAGAAAGGATTTCAAATTCATTATTGAATACGAAACAATCGTATATCCTCGAATTTTGTTCACTATGAATTGTTTTGTTAGTTTTTGCCTTAATCAAATCAATTTCCACTGAATTTATTTTTTTACATTCGGTAGTAATCCATTCAAAAAATTCACGTTTTCTCAAAAAATGGGAATAATTGAATATCGTCGGTCCGTCCTTATAATATCCTTCTTTATTGAAAGCCAAAACTATTGGATTAGAACTAAGAGCAATTTCCCATTTTTCCAATTCACAGGTAAACGAATCATTCTGTTCCGATAAAACAAAAATGTCTGTGGGGATCAACTCAAAATTCATCTCATAAAAGTGAATTATTCTTTTCAAAACGAGAGGTAAGGTTTCATCCTTCCTATGATAAAAGACGTTGTACTCTTTTTCTTTGACATCTCCCTCTGATTCTATATCAAATTGGTATAAAAAAGTTGTGTATGTCGTGGATTGTATCTTAGGTGATAAAAGATTTCTTTGAAAGGTAGACGGATCGTTCAATAATATAATTTCGAAAATCCTATTTTTCATATTGATGTATTTCTTATTTCAAATAATAACCTTATATTTTGGATATTAAACGTTTTTTAATATGCATGAATCAATCCAATTTATAACACGTCACAGAAATTTGAATATAGACTATTCAAACTACTATTATTACACAAACGCATTCACTGATCAAGAACTAATTGATCTTAAAACACTTGGTGAAAACACTCCGAAAGAAAAGGGAAGTGTTACGAACGAAGGTAAGGTAACTGAGACAAGAATTAGCGAAGTTGGATGGATAATGCCCAACCAAGATTCAATGTGGTTATACAATAAGATTACAAAAATGGTTTTGGAGGCGAATGATACGATGTGGGGATTCGATCTTTTGGGTTATCACGACAACTTACAATATACAACATATTACGGAGGTGGAGGTCACTATGATTGGCACACTGACGTAGGGCCTGGAATGGCAAACAGAAAAATATCTGTAGTTGTACAACTTTCTGATCCAAGTGAATATACTGGAGGTACACTAAATTTAAATGGTGGTAACGGAATTATTGAAGCTCCTCAGGAAAAAAATACAGTAATTATATTTCCGTCATTTGTTTTACATAGAGTTACTCCTGTAATGACAGGAATAAGAAAATCTTTAGTTACATGGATAGCAGGACCCCCACTAAGATAAGAAAAGAGATCGATCCGAAAGAACTCAGAAAATTACTACAAGAAAACGAAACTTTTCTACTGAACCTTACTTCTAATTTCGATCAACCAACATGGTTCCAGCCTCTATCAAAAATTGAGGCCAGGAAAAAATGGTTAGGTGCAGATCCTTTCGAAATATGGTTGGAAAATATAAACATGGATTACTATGAAATGCCCATGAGTCAGGCTGTGGAGTTCATGTTAGAATTTGGATATACTACGGAATGGATTATAGATACAGGTCCTGTCGGAGAAACAAGTATTTCTATATTCCGTAATGCAATGTTGATTATAGACAAGGGAAAGGTTTTCTATAATTCTACCTCAGATTGTTACTGTTCAGAAAGTGTTTTAGAAAACATTATCAGATTAAATCCTGATTTTGTTAGTGTACCTGATTAATATTCGGTGTTAAAAAAGAATACTTGGAATAATCTTCCATCATAAATGTTCTTTCCAAAATAATCTAACGACACGTGGAAATTGTCGGCTCTGTATAGGATCAGACGGTTGAATATGTTTCCTATTCTGTCAACCATTTCCCATTTTGTCATGTCTTGACACTCATCCCAAGCTTCTTGTGCGTCTTCAGGTTTTTCAGTTTTGTAATCATATGATCTTCTTCCTGTTTCTATATGTCTGAAAAGACCTGTACCTGATGAAAGAGGTGCATCTGGTGTGAGATAACAAACACCTGCCCAATCTGTTGTTGAGTCTGCATGTATCCATGACCTGTCAGTTGCAATTGTATACTGATAAGATCCTGTATATTGATCTTCACTCCAATATGTTACATTCCCTGCGTGAGGTCCTACAATCGATTGTATGGTGGTTTTGAGACTATCATTTAAGAAGGATATGGTTCTCTGACCTGGATAGTTTCCTCTAACTGCAAATTCTTGTTTTAATGCAAAATCTCTGACTTGCCAAGGATTGATATAGAAGTCATCTACAACGATTGAATTGATTCTCATGTCTCTTTTTTTTAAAATATAGAAAGAAATATTTCTTTTTGAAATAGACTTTTCGCTTTAAATGTAATATTTCTTATAAAAAGTTTTATGGAGATTAAAGAAATTGTGTCTTACACTGTTTTACCTTCAGCCAACATTTTGGAGGTAACATTCAGAACAATAGACGATACGGACGATCACATTAGAAATGTCGAGATAGAATATAACGAGGTTGCCAATTATGGGTTTGAATTAGAAACAGAATCTATCGACTTTTTTTTCGATGACGACGATGACTTTGAAAAAGAAGAAAGTGAATCAGTAGAATTGGATGAAGAAGAGTTGGTAACTTTCCTCAACGAATATTTCCTTCTCAATCCTGAAAAATTACCTGAAGCAACAATTTTCTAAGGACCTACCCTTGTAAGGTTGATTATCATTATTTTTTTCCCACCAAATTGATAGAATGGCCAAATACCACTGCTTGTGAGTTCCAAACTTTCAAATTTATCTTCAGTGATTTGAAAAGTGAAAGTGTGTCTCGAGTTTGTTCTGATGGGATCATTATATGAAAATTGTAAATAACCTTCTTGCCATTGGTTATTTCCCCAAATCCAATAAGAGGAACGATATCTCGAATCCCAAAGATCTGATCCAAAATTATTAACGCCCAAATATCTCAAATTCAAGATGCTATAATCAAAATGAATAAATGTGTGACCCACTTTAATTCTATCAAAAGGTATGGGAGTGGATCTACTTGTATCAATGTAAACATCACCTGATCTGTAAGTTGAATCTTTTGCTGTATTCTGATCAACGTATTTGATTGTAATACGATTGATTAGATATTTTCCACTAAGGGTTACAGTTGTACCTGCAACATATTTTTCACAACTTGAAAAAAGTAGAGATAGGAGTAGTACGGGTAGTATGATTATTTTTTTCATTTTGCGAAGATATGAGTTATTTACCGACATAACAAATATTTATCTACATGGTTTTGGATATAGATAGAATTATTTCATTTTTAAATAAATTTTCTTCAGGTGGTGATTCTGAATTAAAGGAACAAGAAGCCGCATCCTCTTCGACAGGAGATGCTGGAGGGTCAACAGCTTCAACCGGAACTCCGATGAAAAAGTGGGAGTCAGGTAGGAAATTCGGAAAAAGTTACATGAACGATCCTAAATACAAATGGAATAGTGATAGAGCTCTTGGTAAGACATACATGAACGATCCTAAATACAAATGGGAGTCAGGTGTTACCAGAGGTCACGCAAATCCTGTACCTTAATATTTATGAGTATGAAATTCCAAATAAGCGAAAGCCAAAGAAAAGAAATCCAAGGTTTCTATAACTCCAATAAGGGGAATATTGCTATTGTTGAGCTACTTTCATTAAATGAAAATTATGCAATTTTCTTAGATATGTTGATTGATATCAAGAACAAAAAAATGATTGGAAACGTTTGGGAAAGTATGGATAACTTCAAACTATTCTTTAACGACTCAAACACGATTTTAGGAGAAGAGCAAAGTCTGATCAGAAATCAAATCAATTCTTTGGTAATTGTTGAGGGGTCTATGGATTTGATGGTTCTCAAACAACAGTATATTTTGATGAATGAGCAGGTGATGGATTGGCTCAAAAGTGCTGGTCAAAGTGTTTCTAATGTTGCTGGTGATGTTTGGGATTATGCTAAAGAAAAAGGATCTGAGGCGGTACAAGGAGTAAAAAAATTCGCCAATGATGCTTGGGAAGGAACTAAGGAATTTGTAGGAAAGGTTAGTGATTTAGCCCTCCAACAAGCATTTGCCCTTTTGAAAAAGGGGACCCTTTATCTTGCAAGAAGTATAAGAAGTGGTCTTTATCACCCGGGTGGAATGATTTTGGATGCGATATTAATTGCCACAGGAATTGGTAAGGCCGCACAATTTATCTTGTGGGGTATAGTGGTGGCGTTAGACATTTACGAACTAACAACGGGTAATTATGAAAATAAAGATGAGACATTCGGTACAAGATTACTTTTCACAGGTGTTGACCTTCTTGGTTTAGTTTTTGCGGGAGTTGCTGCTGGAACTGCAAGAACAGCTGTAACAGGGTTTATAAAAAAATTCGGATCATCCGTTCAAGGTATTAGTAAGGGAATTAAAGAATCACCTGTGATTTTATCCATTTTGACAAAAATGAAACAAGCCGTATCTGCAGCACCTACTAAACTCAGAGAAGCTCAAAGCTGGATAATGACTAAAAATCCAACAATCGGAAATTGGATTGGTGGTATACTTGGAAGTGCCGCTAAGATCTTCGAAAAAATCATAACATTTATTGGACAAGTTACTATAGGTACTGGTAAGGCAGCACTAAAAGTTGTATCAGCTCCTGGCAAAATCGTCCAAAAGGGTAGTGAGAAGTTGGCACGAGGAGTTGGTGTTGGTAAACAAACGGCTCAGAAAATTGGTGCGGGTGGCCAAGCAGCGGTCAATGTCGGAGGAGTAAACTACGGACTTGAAAGATACGGACAAATGAAGGCTGCAGATCAACTACAAGGAATAAACTTAGCAAGTGCGGAGTTTGATTTTGAATCATCTCTATAATATTTATACAATATGGAAAATATACTTAATGAACAATTAAAAAGAGTAAAATTACTCATGGAATATGACACCAGTCTTACTCTCACAGATAACGAATTTTTAATCTTTGAACAAGCACAGTTTCTACGTACTTTTACTGATGATGCATTAAAGGTATTAAGTGGTGAAATTAAAGCATTCAAAATGTTCGGTAACAGTGCTGAGGCTGCAGAAACTTTCTTGAAAAATGCAAGAGCAGGTAGAGCAACTGCACAGGAAATGGGGATGTTTACAAAAGAAGTTTTGAAGAACCCGAGTTTAGCAAAATCCAACATCGGTGTGTTTGATGATGCGGCAGCAAACTACACTAAACAACTGATGAATGCTAAAGGTAGTAAGGCAGTTCAATTCCAAAATGCTACTCAAGCCGATAGAATTAGTATGTTGAAGAACGATGGTTATTCAGAGGCGGCAATCAATAGAATCATAAAACAAGCCGATGATATTAAACCAACAGTAGGTCAGACCTCTGTTACAACAGCTGTAGATGCTGGTACCGGAGTAGCTTCAGGTGTTGGGAGAGGTAACATAATGAAAAGAGGTTATGATAAACTGAAAGACAAGTTGGGTGAATTGAGAACGGTGGCTAAAGGTGGATGGAAGAAAGCCTTAATTTGGGCTGCGGGTCTTGGTATTTCAGGGGCGGCACTTTGGTATTTTATGCAAGATAACGGAGTTCAGGCTCAAGACACACCTACTACTCCACCTACAGACGGAGGTCAAGGAGTTGGAACTGCAGCTGCTATACCAACAGAATTAGCTGATGTTGAGGGAGTAAAAAAATTTCAAGATTGGTTGGACACTAACAAGAAAGGATGGGCTACAGGATATCCTGGTGGTGTTTTGAACAAAGCCGGAGGATACGGTAGATTCGGTCCAAGAACACAAAAACAATGGAATGACGAAACAGTTAAGGCTGAATATATGAAAGGATCTACCCCACCAACGACAACGGGTGAAGAAGGATTAGAAGGTGGTGGCGGAACATCAACAGAAGAACAACCAGATTAATTTTATGAAAAAGAACATATTCGAACAACCTCAACCTAATACGGGTACTGATTTAGATAAATTGAAAAGAGCAATCGATGCTGGATGTATTGCAAAATACAAGTGGTTCGTTCCCTTGACAGGTGGAAAGGATCAAAAATACCCGTCCTTGAGAAAGGAAACTGCTTCAGGTAAAGATGTCATAGCGGGAAAGGGTACCAAAGATGGAACTGTGTTCCTTTTTTATGCTGACGGAACTCTGAAGAATCTCAAAAGTGGTAAATCACATCCTTGGGCATGTGACGCCATGAATGTTGTACCTGAAACTCCATTGACTGTGAATCAGTCAAAGGTTTTGGAAATTATTGGAAGAACAGAAAATGGTGGATGGTTTGTTAAACCAGTACCTACAGACGTAGAAGTTGAGGATGGTACTTTTACAAAAGAAGATTTAAGTGCTCCATCATCAGGAGAGACAATTTTATTAAGATATAAAAAATATTTTCCTAATGAGTTTTTCGTTTATAGAAAAGGAGGAAAAAAACCTCAGGTTAATCCAACCACACCAGTAACACCTACAGTAATTCCTACACCTGGAGGATCAACAAACCCATCGACAATTTCTCAAGGACTTAAAGACCAATTAGAAAAAGTAAAAGTCGACTTCAATGAAGTTGCTTGTGAAGGACTCATAAACTCGTATTTCGAAATGGCTCAATATGGTGGACAACAAGATCCAAAAGCACTTGACGAAATCAAGAATGCAGTATATGGATGTTACAGAAAGAATATGAGAAACATGAGTGCTAATACCAAAGACCAACTTAGATGGTTGAGTGGTAATGAAGAAAATGCTAAGAATATTCTTGGTATGAAAAAGTTCAAAAAGATAGGAAACATTAGACAAGATAACGAAAGAAGAGTTTATAGACTCGACAAATTACCATCATTTTAATATATGAAAAACTTAAAAAAAGATATTAGAAAGTCTCTTGTGGAGGCAAAAAAACAAAAGGAAAATAGATTGATTGAAGCGAAAATCGTTCAATCAAGACTTTTAACACTTTTGGAATCTACACCTGATTTCAAAAATTTCAAGGATCTACCCTTCGAAAGACAATGGGAAATAGGTGTTCCATTTATGCAAGAAATTGCTTATTTGAAACAACTTGGAGTTGATGATAATTTGATCAATGAACAAGGTATTGTTGAGATTTTAGGAAAACTCTTTGGTACTACTGCTTCTGCAGGTACGGAAACAATTTTCGAGGCAATGATTTCATCTTTTTTGAAAAAATTGGGAATGGAAGGATTTTTGGCAGATGCAGTAACATTCTTCTTTGTTAGAAACCCAAAAAAGATTTGGGAATCATTTGGTGATTGTAATGCATTTTCTGCTAACGTGGGACAAGCGATTATGGAAGCTTTCATTGTGAAATTACAGAGAGATTACAAGGCTACAGGTGCGGGAATGGACTTCATCAGAAATGCCTTGATCGAGACTATGGAAAATAGTGACTTCGGTCAAAAATTAGGTGAAAAATTTACAAGTTTTGTTTGTAATTTCTTCTCTAACGTAAAAGATAAGGGAACACAAGTTCTGAATACAATCAATCAACCTTCACAACAACCAGCACTAGCTACTAAGTGATATCAAGGGGTGAAGACCCCTGATTATAAATGGGTGAAAAATAAGGGAGGTATTTCGAATCTTAAGGAGAGGGTGTTGTCACCCTCTTTTTATTTATAAAAAAAAGGTTCTTACGAACCTTTTTTCTTTGTCTTAACAACTTCATCGATGATTCCATAATCAACTGCCTCATCGGCACTCAACCAAAAATCTCTGGCGGCATCTTCAGTAACTTGTTCTGCGGATTTACCACAGAATTCACCTAAAAGTTCGAAAAGAATTTTGTTGGTCTTTTCCCATTCGATAAAGTTAATACGGGCATCTTGAATGTTACCACCAGCACCTCCTGAAGTTTGATGTAACATTGTCTTTGAGAAACGTAATGATGATCTTTTACCTTTGGTTCCTGCTCCAAGTAGAACTGACCCCATTGATGCTGCCATACCTGTATTCACAGTTCTAATATCACAACTGATGTACTGCATCACATCCACCATAGAAAGTCCTGATTTAACACTTCCACCAGGAGAATCAATGTGCATTGTAATATCGGTTTTATCTGTTGAATCTAAGAACATCAATTGGGCTTGAACAACTGTACTCATGTTATCGTTCACAGGTCCTGCAACCCATAGAAGACGGTCTCTCATCAAACGTGAGAAGATATCCATCTGAGTTACTCTCATTTCTCTTTCCTCCAAAATATAAGGGGTCATTGACGACTCTATTTGGGATCCGAAGTAATGTAAATCTAATGATCCTTTACCCAAATGTTTTACGTAATAGTTTTGGAAGTCTTTAGTAATATCCATAATTGTTTTTTTTCAAAGGTAATAAAAAATATGAATTAGAAATTTTTTCTTTTGATCAAAAAGTTACCTATAACTAAAATATCCAATTTTCTTCCCACAAATGTGTTTAGTGCGTCGTATGGGGTTTCTACAATTGGCTCATCAGGTCCATTGAAACTTGTGTTCAATAAAACAGGTATTTTTGTTTTCTTATAAAATTCACTAATCAATTTGTAAAACTTGGGGTTTGTATCAGGTGTTACAGATTGATGTCTTGAAGAATTATCAATGTGAGTGACTGCTGGTATTTTGTCTCTCCATTCTTCTTTCACAGTTGTAGTCACTAACATGTAAGGAGAAAAAACATCTGATTCAAAAACTTCAGATTGTTTTTCAAAAAGAACTGCAGGTGCAAAAGGTCTATACCATTCACGACCTTTCAAACCATTTATGTTTTTTTCCATCCATGGTTTGGACGGATTGGCTAAAATAGATCGATTACCCAAAGCCCTTGGTCCAATTTCAGAACCACCTTGCATCCAACCGATTACTTTATTCTCTGATAGATATTGTGAGGTAATGTCAACTAAGTCATCAAAATTTTCAAAATATTCAGATTCACATTCGGGAAACTTGTCTATTTCTGTTTTGATTTCACCTTTTGTATAACTTTTACCGAGATAAGGGCTTAAGAAAGTTGTTTTTTCCATTTTGGAAATACTTTGATACCCATACCAAGCACAACCCAAAGGTATACCTGAGTCGTCTGCGGGTGGAACAAAATAACAATTCTTGTAAAGGTCAGATTTTATGATCAATTCATTCGAATTGCAGTTCAAAAATGAACCACCTGCAACACATATATTTTGTGAACCTGTTAATCTTTTTGCCATTCTTGCAAGAATTAAAGAAGACTGTTCTTGTTCACGTTGATATAAACCCGCAACATTCGCTCTTTGGTAAAAGTCACTGTAATACCTAACCTCAGGATAAAACTCTATTAATTGGATTGAAATATCGTATTCAAGTTCCTTAACTGACAGAGAATGACTATCAACAAAATCTTTTTCGGCGTAAGATGCCAAACCCATAAGTTTACCTGCGGACCAATCATTCTTTTCTTTATTATAAACAAGTTGGTAGGTTCCCATACCATACATTGTTCCTAATGATCCCTGACCATCGGTTTGATAGGGATGAGGAAATGGTTGCCACTTTTTGAATACTTCATTATATCCATCCATTTTGAAATGGTAGATACTGATTGATTCACCCCAACTGCTACCCTCGGGAAGTTGAGGTAATTTTAGGTCAGGATACCAATTTTCAGTTCTACGTCCAAATGAATTTGTTTCCTCTATGAGGTTACCCATAGCGTCTGCAACTACTACGGCACTTTCTTTAAAGCCAGAACTGTAGAATGAAGAATAGGCGTGTGCTAAATGGTGTGGGATGAATTTTAGTTTCTCGATTGGCAGCTTTAAATGATATTCGAACTGATCTTCCATACCTTCGAAAGACTCGGTTGAAGAGTAAACATACAGGTCTACATCATCATAACTCAGTCCATATTGATTTAAACAATAGTCTATAGACAAAAGAGGAAGACCCTCTCCACCATCTCTATATTTACCACCATCACCTTTTATTCGGGATAGTCTTGATTGGGTAATTCCAATCAGAATTTTACCGTCCTTAATCAAAACGACACCTCTGTCGTGACCTGCTGACATTCCTAATACAATCATAGGAGAAATATAATAAAAATTTTCTTTAAATAAAATGTGCCCCATGAGAGACTCGAACTCTCACATCTCACGATACTAGATCCTAAGTCTAGCGCGTCTACCAATTTCGCCAACGGGGCATGTACCTCAGGCGGGGGTCGAACCCGCACGGACATTTTCTGTCCACAAGATTTTAAGTCTTGCGCGTATACCTATTTCGCCACCAAGGTATTCATTTACTCAGTTTCCTCAGAAATAATTGTTCCATACTGTTGTGCGGCTTTTGGATTCCTTTGCATGAAGAGTTCATAGGCGACTTGGTATCGACCTAATTCAACCTGACATGGGAAGTTCTCCATGTACAACGAGTCGGATGCAATCCTAAGACTGTCATTTTCGGAAGTTAATTTTTGAATTTCAACTTCTTGTTTTCTTACAATACTATCGGATTTATTCCACATAGCACCTGCATAACAGAAGAGTAATCCCCAAACTACAACCAATATTCTGAGTGTTCTGTTGTTCATTTTATTTTGGTTTAGATGAATGATTTTTGATAATCATTCCAAATATTAACAATAATATTGTCTTCAGTCAAAAGACTTGGGATGTGTGGTTTTTTATTCATGACCATTCTAGCTTCTTCAGGAGTTCGGTTGGCCTTCTTCAAATTACACTTCATGCAAGAAGTCACTAAATTGGTCCAATCATTAGTACCTCCCCTACTTTTGGGAACTACGTGATCCAATGTCAAATTTCGTTTGGACCCACAATAAACACATTCATGCCCGTCTCTTTTATAAATTCTGTTTCTGTTGGGTCTAAGACCTCTTGAAAAGTGTCTAATGTAATTCAGTAGTCGAATTATAACGGGACGTACGTATGTCTTGTAACCTGTTGTAATAGGATTGTCAGATGATTTTACAATCTCCGCTTTCCCTTTATCAACCAATATGAATCCTCTCCGAACGGAAGTAACGTTCAGAGGGGTGTAATCAAAATTCAATACTAATACTCCGTCCATGATCAATTTTTACAAAAGTATATGATTTATGTTTAAAAAACAAAAAAGGGTCAATTTTACTCGACCCTTTTGAATATATTACAATTTAGCAATAGTTTATGGTTCGAGATTTTCCACGTCTCAGTGTAACCGAATTCTCATATAAACATGTTGTTCCCAAAAGACACAATATATCTTGTCTCATATTCATTATGATAAATATAATATTCCAATGTATTTATTTGTATGAAATTTTTTGATTTTTATACAGATTTGATTTCTGAAGCAAGATATTCCTCAGATGAAAAATTTGATTGGATTGCATCGAAGATGGAATCTTGGTTATTTGATAAGATGGTGGGATCTCCTTATTTGATGAAGGGAATGAGATGGGCACCAAAATTCAGAGAATATATTAAAAACAATACTCGTGAACCATTTGACACAGAATCAAACCTTGTGATGGCTTTGGATCATATCGAAGATTTTCTACAATCCCTATCCAAAAGAGACAGTCAGGATGTAATCAAAGATATTATGATTTCATTTCCTGATATTAAAGCCAAAATTTCAAGATTCGGTAAACCTGAAGTACCTGGTAAAAGAGGTAGACCTGCAGGATCTAAAAATATGTCAAAAACAGATAGAGAACTCGATATAGACGTTTCTTTATCTACACCGAAAATCTCGGAACCGGAAGTCTCAAGTGAACCAATTTCAGTTACCCCAAAAAGAGCTGGTAGACCCAAAATATACAATGATGATTTCACAGCAATTGAGAGGTCAAAATACAAAAAAGAAGGACCTGCAATGATCAAAAGTTTGGAGGCGAAAGTTGAATCATTGGACAACGAAGTTAATATGACCATAGCAAGGATCAGAAAGATTATGGCAGATATTGACAAGAGAAAAAAATTTTTCGGGATAGAATAAGTTTTCAATTTTTTATTTATCTTTGTGTCGGACTTGTAGCTCAGTCGGTCAGAGCGGCACACTCATAATGTGAAGGTCGATGGTTCGAACCCGTCCTAGTCCACCAAATTTTATCCCATGGTAAGTATAGATATCGAAATTTATGAGTTCGTTAGAGCTTGTTCCAGTTATGACATAAAGGAGCTGATTAAAGAATTGGTTGATGAAGGTCATTTACCTAAAGACCTTTTCAATGAAAAAGGTGAGGTCAAAAAAGAAATGACAAGAAAGTCTGTAAACGAAATTGATTTCCAAGAAAATTTAGAAAAACTCAAACTAAAATATTTTTCGTTAAATCGAGAAGAAGAACTATATTTGCAACAATTATTCAACAAATACAATTAACAATTATGAAAAAAATCACATCACTTTTACTCGTTGGTATTCTTTTTTTGGCTTCTTGTACCAAACAAGATATTCAAACACCACAACAAACTGTTTCTGAACAGATCACATCAACATCAGTTCAAAGTAATTCAGTTTCAGAAACTCCTATGGCTTATGTGTTTATCGAACCACAATCGAAAACGGGTTTGGTTACAAAGTACATGAAGGACACTGCTAAGGTTATCCGATTTTACTCTTTTTGGGTTGGTTTAAACTTACAACAATCCAATGTTACTGATCTGAACAAATACATTGATATGCCTTATTGGTACAATGGTGTTCTACCAAGTGTTAGACAAGTGGAAGTACCCCAAACTTCAGGTGGTACAGATATGAATGGTAAACCTGTGGTTGCACACAATTTTAAATCTTTCATGATCCCAAAAAATACAATCAATGATTTCGTTTGGGTTACAATATTTGTTCCAACTTCATCTATGTTAAACGACACAAAACGCCAAAAAAGAATAGAGTATTCATATAAAAGAAACGGTGCGACTGCTTTGACTCAAAACTACACACTCACAGGTAGTGCACCTTACTCAGTGATTGTGAACTACACAGGTAACCGAATTCCACAAGGGACTTACCGTGTAATCTCTACTTGGACAAATACCAACATGAGAGTGAGACTTAATACGACCGACGACGTTTACTTCAGAGGTAACGGTAACTAATTGATTTGAAACAATATTTATAAAAACCCTGAACCTTGAACGTTTGGGGTTTTTTATTATCTTTGAATCAAAATTGGGAAGTGGCTCAGCCCGGTAGAGCACCTGGTTTGGGACCAGGGGGCCGCAGGTTCGAATCCTGTCTTCCCAACATATTTAGAACATATGTTTGAAAAAATAATTTATGGTGAGACCTATGGGTACAAAAACTTCATAACTGAAGATGAGAGAGTCTATCTTTTGGAGTCGGCACGTAAGTTATCAAGTTCAATGAATGTAGTGGGTTCTAAAAGAATGTTCTATTTAGATAATATTTCTGATTATCCCCATGATTTGATAAGGGAAATTAGAGATAGAATCGTAGTGACAGAACAATTGGAGAACTACAAAGAACCTGAAAAGGGAAAAAATTTTTTCGCTGAGTATGGGAAGGATTCAGAATGTCGTTTACATCGGGATCCCACTTTTGAAACCGATTACATTCATGTCCGTTATAATTTGATGCTGTCTAAGCCCGATAGAGGAGGTCAAACAGTACACGGAGATGAGTTTTTGGACATTGATGAAAGAGTCCTTTGGAAGTGTTTCGCAGAACACCTTGAGCACGGTTCTGACGTAGTTATGGGAAACAAACCAAGATCAATAATCTCGATGGGATTTTTGATAAAAAAATAAAAAGTCTCCTTAGCTCAGCGGTAGAGCATCTCGCTGTTAACGAGAGGGTCCAAGGTTCGAAACCTTGAGGGGACGCAAAAGGATCGGTAGTTCAGTTGGTTAGAATGCTGCCCTGTCACGGCAGAGGTCGCGGGTTCGAGTCCCGTCCGGTCCGCAAAGAGGGTAAAACGTGTAGTAGCCTCAGGTGTGATATCCGCCACTACACTCCAGCGGAAGTAGCTCATTCGGTAGAGCACAACCTTGCCAAGGTTGGGGTAGCCAGTTCGAGCCTGGTCTTCCGCTCTGATAGGGTTTGTAGGTTGTAACGTCCCTTTTGGACACCCGTATTCAAAATCCAATTGATGTCAACGGTCAGTTGGGATAATCTGTTGACGAAAAACCTACTCAAGGGCTGTTAGCTCAGTTGGCTAGAGCACCTGCCTTGCACGCAGGGGGTCCACGGTTCGAATCCGTGACGGTCCACAATGAATTATTCTGATGATCTGAAAGTAGTTTGGATTACCCCTATGAGGACGGGGACAAGGTCCTCTAATGCCTTGATGAAGAAACTAAACTTCAGTGGTATGAATCACGAAATAAAAGTTCCTGATGGCAAAGAAAATTATTTTGTGGTTATGAATATTAGGAACCCATACTCTAGGTTGGTATCCTTGTATAATATGTTCAGATTCTCACAAAAGAATATGAACTATGAATTTGAAACTTGGATCAAAAAGGACCACTATGTGTTAATGGATAATGTTCATGATACATTCCTTTCGAACAGGATAAAAAAACTCAAAACAACACCATCTGTTTTTATTAGAATGGAAAATTTTGTAGAAGATATTCTTTCTTTAGACTTTATTGAAGAAAACTACGAATTGCTAAAAGAGGATATTGAAGAGAATATTTTAAAAAACAGATATGAAAATGACTATGTTCCGTCTGGTACTCAAAAAAAATTTTGGAAAGAGTATTATACGGATGAACTGGCGGAAATGGTTCAATACAAAATGAAGCACGAATTCGAATACTTAAATTATAATCTCAATTCTTGGAAATAATGGCACATCCTAACGTACATGCAGAATCATCTGCAAAAAAATTTGGTGGAAAACCTGAGGACTATATTCATTTACATGAATGGCTTGATGAGACTAAGGGTTGGATTGGTGATTCACTTCACAGAATGTTCAGACATCATGCCGAGGGTATCTTTGAAATGGAAAAAAAATTTGGTAGTGAATTCAGAAATTCTGATGGTAGAACCGTTTACACAAGATATGTTGGAGAACAACACGTCAAAGAAGATTGCTACGGATACATTCCTTCTGCTAAAGAATGGTTGATGAATTTGCAAAGCAAGAATAGACCCCAGTGGATGATCAGGACACTTAAAATGAATAATACAGATCCCGAAAATCAGACATCTCAATAATTCCTAAATCCCTGTATCTGTTTTTTGCCATTTGATTATATTCATAAAACGGGTTATCGAATCTTACAGGAAGAGAATTACCTCTCTTTATTACACCAACACCCCAATCTGTATTGATAGTATTAACCACTAAATCATCTCTGTGGGACCTTAGGTTATAGATTACTTTCCATACAGTTCCATTCCAAGGTTGTTGTTGTCCGTCTACATAATAATCTTCTCTTTGCATGAAGTATGACTCAGGATTACAATCATGTAGGAATATGAAGCCATTTGGTTTCAGATGATATAGAGAATTCTGAACGTCTCTCATTACTTGTGATGATATGTGTAAACCATCTATGAATACCACATCCCATTGAAATCCCGGATCTAAATCCAAATATCCTTTTTCCAAACTATCAAAAAATTGATCGGAAGTCATTTGATATTTCACTGGATTGTCGGGAAATTCTACACCTGGATCAACACCCATTTTGTTTTCGCAGTTTACCAAATCAAAACAATCGGAAGGGTTGCATACACCAATCTCCAAGTAGTTTTTGAAATTATTAACTCTAATTACTTCGTTGATTATGTCGTATCTATAAATGTAATCCATGGTAGAATGATACAACGTCTTTTCCAATTTGTAAACTTAGATTATATTTACTTATATGAAGATTATTTTAACACCTGAAGATAAAAAGTATTTGAGATTCTACGGTAAATACATCCAATCTTATGGGGAAAAAGAAACCACATTTAGAATCGATGATTGGAACCCTGACTACACAGATATACATGATGGAAGATTACACGCCGATGAGAATTATTACTTGGACATTCCCGAGAGAATAACACCAATCATCAGAAAAATCTCTGAGTCTTTGTCCGATTATGAACCTAATTATGAGAGTGATGATGTAGGATCAACTTGGGCGGATTTCAAAATTGATAGCCAAGACAATAGTGTTCACGTTGAATTTTGCTACAGTTATTTCACAAGGGATGAACAGGGTATGAGTTGGGATGAGGTGGAGATTTCGGCAGACGACACCCTTTCAAAAATTATGGATGAATTGAGGGAGTCTAACGTACCATATATGTCAGTAAAATTTGATGGTAATGGTGATAGTGGATCTATCGAAGGTGCAGAGGATGAAGATGGTGCAATTATTGATTTACCTGCAGACATTGAAGATTGGTGTTATAATCAATTGGAGAGTAATTACGGTGGATGGGAGATCAATGAAGGATCCAACGGATCTTTTATCTTCAATACCGAAAAAAATGAAGTAATTCTTGATTTTGCGTGGAATAACGAAAATACAGAATGTGATACAATTTACGAAGAAAAGTTTGATATCTAAGAAAGTTTTACTATCTTTGATATAATTATAAAAACATGAGAACTACAATGCGTCATACAGTCTTCAGTAAACAACAAGTGATTTGTTGGTACCAAGACACGCCCGTAGTTCAGAGTTAAGAATATCCTGATGTATAGTAATATACAAACCCTGAACGACAGAAATGAAGTTCGGGGTTTTTTATTTTTGGGATGTTTGGCTCTTTGGAATATTGGTTGTAAATTTGACGGTCCTTTAGCTCAGTTGGAAGAGCACTTGCCTTACATGCAAGGTGTCGTAGGTTCGATTCCTACAGGGACTACAAAAAATGACAAAGTCGGAAGTGAAACCTGTCCAAAGTCGGAAGTAAAAACAAGACAAAATCGGAAGTTATGAAACCAAAACAATTACTACAGATGTGGGTTGAGAGATTCAACCAGTACGATTACGATGGATTATCTGAAATGTATTCAGAAAACGCCATCAACCATCAAACCCCATTAGGGATTCTTGAAGGTAAAGAAAAGTTGAAACAGTTTTTTAAGGAGGACTTTGAAAAACACGAGATGGTCTGTATTGTTGAAAATATTTTCGAAGATGGGAATGTCGGTATTTTGGAGTGGAAAGACCCAAAAGGGCTGAGAGGTTGTGGGTTTTTTTGGTTCGATAATGATAAAATAGTTTATCAAAGAGGGTATTGGGATAGATTAAGTTTTATGGAACAGCAACAAAAGTAGGTTATGAAATATATTTTTAGAGGACATACTGTGTTTGAGTACAAACCAGATGATAAGTTTGATAAGGTAGTACAAGGTCAAATTCATGGTGCAATTCCTGCTTTTGACTTTTGTAAGATGATTGACGAAGACTATAAATTGTTAGGAGAATTTTTCAACACAGTTTATAGGCATACTCAGGGAGAAGATGTACCTTTGGAAGATATTGAAGTTTATTAGAGGTGACGTAGCTCAGTTGGTAGAGCACTTGACTGAAGATCAAGGTGTCGTCAGTTCGATTCTGACCGTTACCACGGATGTTGAGTAGTGGATACGTTATTGGGCTCAAGCTCATTAAGGCGAAACGGTACGCTTCTCTTTTCGAGACCACGTTATGGGTTCGAGTCCCATCTCAACAACAACCGACCTCTTAGCTCAGTGGAAGAGCTCTTCACTTTTAATGAAGAAGTCGATGGTTCGAATCCATCAGGGGTCACAATAAGGTCGAGTGGCCGAGTGGCTCAGGCGCTAGTCTGCAAAACTAGCTACCCCAGTTCGATTCTGGGTTCGACCTCGAAAAAAGAAAGTTATGGAAACAGATACAAAAGTATTGGATGATTTCAGAAGGAGAATGACAAAACTTGGAATTGAATGCAAGTTTGTAGGGAATTTTCCATGGGTATATCTTGACGAGATCAATGGGAAAAGAGTTACTGAACGTTTCTGTGGTAACCATGGTTTCACAATTGCTTTCCTACCTATCCGTAAGGGACAAAAAATGAATCTCACAGATATTGGGGAGATAATGAAAGTGGTAAGAAAGTATAGATGATAAAACGCGTGTGTAGCTCAGCTGGAAGAGCAGTGGTCTCCAAAACCAAAGGTCGTAGGTTCGATTCCTACCATGCGTGCAAAAGGTTGATTGGGGAATGGTGATATCAATGACTCGAGAGTGTATTTCGGTCGGTATCATCGGAGTTGGGAGAAATACACCTGAGTAATGCCAATCATAAAAGGGGTCGTCCACGCAACCATCTTCCCCTTTCCTGAACGGGAGTATCGCCTAGTGGCAATGGCAGAAGACTGTAAATCTTCCCTCTTTCGAGTTCGTTGGTTCGAGTCCAGCTACTCCCACTTATTGTCGTATGGTGTAACGGTAACACAGCAGATTTTGGTTCTGCTTTTCAAGGTTCGAATCCTTGTGCGACAACTCATGGTGGATGTAGTTCAGAGGAAGAACACTTGATTGTGGTTCAAGATGTCGTGGGTTCGAGTCCCATCATTCACCCAACATTGGAATGTAGCTCAGTTGGTTTAGAGCGCTAATCTGATACGTTAGATGTCGGCGGTTCGAGTCCGCCCATTCCAACAAAAGAGGAGAGTTGCCTGAGTGGTTAAAGGAGCGGTTTGCTAAACCGTGGTCGGGAAACTGATCCATTGGTTCGAATCCAATACTCTCCGCATTTGACAATTAAAATCTATTTTACTATTATTTCATACAAACTTTTTTTATGACTATCAAACAAGCTTTAAAGTACAAAAACAAACTTGCTAAGAAAATTTCTGAAGAGATGATCAAAATCTCGCATTATAACTCAATAGAAGTAGGATCTGTTCGTCCTTACGATGTTAATGAGTCTTACCAAAAATATTACACCATGGTAAATGAATTGGTGGATTTAAAAAACAAAATACATCTTGCAAACGCACCTG